>Ga0137418_10000320_pt1 | contig 42124 bp, 41 predicted proteins | sample CZODoug3_1_2_16f_FD_122242 | JGI IMG/M metagenome (GOLD analysis project Ga0137418, IMG submission 122242) | Vadose zone soil fungal communities from Angelo Coast Range Reserve, California, USA - CZODoug3_1_2_16fungal (Hybrid Assembly) | ecosystem: Environmental > Terrestrial > Soil > Vadose...
TCCAATTCGTATTGGAATTTCTTCAGGCGATCCTCGGCGAAAGAGAGAAAGAGCCGGATGCGCTCATTGGTGTCCCTCTCCGCATCGCGGATCTTGTCCGCTTCGACCGAAGTGAGATAGTCCTTCTGCGGCGGTGCCGCCGCGCGCATGAGCGGCGTCGCGGCCAGGATGAAGGAAGTCAGGAGGAAAAGACATGTTTTGACTTTCATGGTTGTCTCTCCGCGGGAGGCGCAGGTCCGGGCTTTTCTGCGGGAGGCGCTGTCTCACGTTTTTCCAAGGGCCGCCGCGGAAAAAGCATTTTCAATAGTTCATCATCCATGCCAATCAGATCGTGGCGGACAATTTGCAGCGGCGGCTTGTAATCTTCCGGCGACACCAGCAATGTTTCGTCAATCTCCCGAATCCCTTTTCGGACGTGTATCTCCAGTTGGCGGTAACCGTTGGATTGCCTTTCCGCGTCCGGATGTTGCTTCTTCAATGCGTCGACGGCGGAGCGTACGTTGTCCCGGTATTTTTCAAGCGTCAAGCCGACGGCGTTATAGTCGCCGGCTTTTCCGGCGCGGCGCGCTTCCTCAAGCTCTACCTCGCCTAGTTTTGTCATCAATTTGGCCTTTTGGACCCCGCTCGTTTCGCGATCGAAGCGCGCTTGAAGATCGGCCAGGCTTTCCGTGGCGCCGGGAGGCAGAATCGCCAGAAAAACGAGCAGGCCGTACACTGCGCCCAGGGACGTCCGGGCCATCATGCGCTTACCTTTTCCGTTCCAGCATGCGTTGCAGCACCTTGCTCCGCTCCTTGGCTTGCCAAACTTGATCGGGATTTTTGTCCCGATCAAGCTCAAGAAACTTTTGGTAAGCCTCTAAAGCAGGCTTGGGCTGATTCAGCTTATCGTAGCAAATTGCGCGGATAAACCAGACGCCTGCGCCCGGTTGTTCCATTTTGGCTATCTCGTCAAGCGTCGCCAGTGCGGCGGGATAATTCCCTCCCAGGAAAAACGTGGAGTTGAGGTCTTTCCAATAGGCGAGATTCTTTCCGTCGAGACGCAGCGCGATGCGCAACTCTTTCTCCGCGGCAGCGAAGTCGCGCTTCTGGAGAAAAATGCGGCCTAAGCCACCGTGGAGTTGCGCGTCGTTGGGGGCGAGAGCCAGTGCCTGATGAAGCGTGGCGACCGAATCCTCCCACTTCTTCGCGGCAATCTGGATGTCGGCACGAAGTTTGAGTGACTCAAGGGAAGGTTGCTTGCCCGCATCCATGCGATCTAGTTCCGTAAGGGCGGCGTCGTTCTGTTTCTGTTCGATGAGAAGATGGATCAGCCGGGCACGGGCAGCGGAATCATTGGGCATGAGATCGAGATAATCGCGGTACGCGCCTGCGGCTTCAGGCTTCTTCTGCGCGTCGAGGCTTTCCGCAAGCCCCCTGCGACCTTCAGGCTCCTTCGGCTGGACTTCCACCGCCCGGCGGAATCTTGTCTCCGCTTCGCCACGTTTTCCGTCGCGAAGTGCAGCCCAGCCCAAGTAATCGATCGCCGTGATGTCGTTGGGATCGAGATGGAGCAGAGCTTCGAAGGATTCGGCAGCGCCGGCGCGGTCACCCGAACGGTCCAGCGCGACGGCCAGGAGATATCTTGGATGGCTTTGCGCCGGAAGCAGTTCCACGGCTTTGCGAAGCGGCGCTACCGCGGCGGCATCCTCCTGCTTATCGAGAAGCAGCGTGCCGAGATTGAGATAAGCCTCGGACATTTTGGCGTCGATGGCGATGGTGCGCTCGTATTCGGCGCGAGCTTCGTCGGTGCGCTTCAGCGCCGTGTAGACGTAAGCGAGCTGAAAGTGCGCGTAAGCGAATTCAGGCTGATCGGCGATGACTTTCTGTAGCGGAGCAATGGCCGCTTCGAAATTCTTGTTGTCGATATCTCTCTGAGCTTCATCCAGAAGGTCATTGAGCGGGTTGGCAAGTTTTTGCGTCTTCGTTTGGGTGGGCAGCTTGGGCTTCGCCGGATACTGCAGGATCGGCAGTGGATCGCCTTGTATGGGCGCAGCAGTTGCGGTGAGCTGAGCCGAACCAAGTTGCGCCGCAACAACGCATAACCCGCCGCACAGGAAAATCCGTGTCGCAATCAAACGGAGATGAGCAAGCTTCATGGTTCAGCCGGAGGAATCTTGGCTCCGTTGGAAATTGTAGCCGAAGGGCCTGTTGGCTTGGATGCGCCGTTCGCGGAACGCTTTGCCTGGCCGTTTCCGTTCAGGACGCGCGCGAGGTAGCGGCCGGTGTGCGATTGGGTATTGCGCGCGACCTGCTCCGGCGTGCCGGTGGCGATAATTTTGCCGCCTTGATCGCCGCCTTCGGGGCCGAGGTCGATCAGCCAGTCCGCCGATTTGATGACATCGAGATTGTGCTCGATGACCAGCAGAGATGCGCCGCCCTCCAGCAGCTTGCGAAACGCACTGAGAAGCTTGGCGATGTCATCGAAATGGAGGCCCGTCGTCGGCTCGTCGAGGATGTAGAGGATGCCTTCATTGTCGGTGCGGCTGAGATGCGCGGCAAGCTTCAGGCGCTGGGCTTCGCCACCGGAGAGAGTTGTCGCGGACTGTCCGAGGCGCAGGTAGCCGAGACCGATTTCATTCAAGACGCGGAGCTTGGAAACAATCTTGGGAACATTGACGAAAAATGCGAGCGCTTCGCGGACCGTCAACTGCAAAATCTCGTGGATATTCTTGCCGTGATAGCGGACTTCCAGAACGCCGCTCTTGAAGCGCGTGCCGCGGCATTCCTCGCAAATGAGTTCGACGTCCGCGAGAAACTGCATTTCCACGGTGACCGTGCCGTCGCCCTGGCAAGTTTCGCAGCGGCCTCCCGGAACATTGAAGGAAAAATGACCGGCGGCGTAGCCGCGGCGTTTCGAATCGGGCGTGTCCGCAAAAACTTCGCGAATCGCGTCGAAGGCTTTGAGATAGGTGGCAGGATTCGAACGCGGCGTGCGGCCGATCGGCGATTGATCGACAATGACCACTTCGCGGACATTGGAATCGCCTTCCAGCCGGTCGCAGAATTCCTTGACGCTGCCGCCGACGCGCTGCGCGGCAAGCGCTTTGTACAGCACATCATGAACGAGCGTGGACTTGCCGGAGCCGCTGACGCCGGTGACCACCGTGAGGGTTCCGAGCGGAATCATCAAATCGAGATTCTGGAGGTTGTGCAAACTTGCGCCGTAGAGGCGGAGGAATTTGCCCGCAGGCTTGTGGCGCACATTGGGCACGGGAATTCGCAGCTCGCCGCTGAGGTAGCGGCCCGTCAGCGATTTATGTTCTTCGAGGATGGCCGCGTAGGAACCGGCAAAGAGTAGCTTGCCGCCAAGTTCGCCGGCGCCGGGACCAAGATCAATGACGCAGTCGGCGGCCTGGATGGTGTCGGGATCGTGCTCGACGACTAGAACTGTGTTCCCCAGATCACGGAGGGACTTGAGAATATCGATGAGCCGCTGCGTGTCGCGTGGGTGCAAACCGATGGAAGGCTCGTCCAGCACGTAGAGCGCGCCCACAAGATGCGAGCCGAGCGAGGTTGCGAGCTGAATCCGTTGTGATTCTCCGCCGGAGAGCGTGGAAGTCAAACGGTCAAGGGTGAGGTAATCGAGGCCGACCTCATCGAGAAACTGCAAGCGCGTGCGAATCTCTTCGAGAATCTTGTCCGCGATTTTCAGGTGCCCTTCGGAGAGTTGCAGGTTGGAGAAAAAAGCGCGCGCTTCTTTGACGGTGAGCTTGCAAACCTCGGTGATGGCTTTTCCGGCCACGCGAACGGCGCGAGCCTCGGCGCGAAGGCGCGTCCCGCCACACTCCGGGCAAGTCGCGTAACCGCGGAAGCGGCTGAGAAAAACGCGGACGTGCAGCTTGTATTTCTTGCGCTCGAGCCAGTTGAAGAAACCTTTGACGCCTTTGTAGTCGTTCTCCGGGTCACCTTCGAGAATCAGGCGGCGCTGTTCGGGAGTGAGTTGACGCCACGGCACGTTCGTGGGAATTCCGCGTCCGCGAGCCCATTTTCTTGCGTCCTGGAAAAGCACGCGGTAGCGCGGTTTCGTCCAGGGTTCGATGGCGCCGTCATCGAGCGACTTGCTTGGATCAGGAACAACAAGATTTAAATCAAAATCGATCGTATTTCCGAAACCCTGGCAGCGCGGACATGCTCCGTATGGATTATTGAAGGAGAAAAGGCGAGGCTCGGGCTCCTGATAAAGTGTGCCGTCGTTTTTGCATTCGAAGCGCTCATTGAAGGTGAGCCGCTCAGCGGGATTCCCCGCGGCGTCTGCGATGAATTCGAGAATGGCTTCGCCTTGCCCTTCACGGTAACAAATCTCGATGGAGTCAACTAGGCGCGCGCGCGACTCCGGATTGACGGCGAGACGATCGACGAGGACGTAGACGGGTTTGGAGAAATCGACATCGAGCAAAGTCTCCGGCGATGAAAATTCATGAATGCGGCCCGCCTGGTAGAGGCGATTGAATCCGCGTTTCTGTAGATCGAGGAGCGCCTGACGAAGGACTTCGGGCGGAGGAGCTACAGTCTTCTTCGCGCCTCGTTTCGAAACTGTCGCTCCCGCCGTGGTCGTGGCGACTCGAAACTGATGCAAAACGTAGAAGCGCCGTCCTGGAGCAAGCGACAAAATACGCGTCGCAATTTCGTCCGGATTGTCACGTCGGACTTCCGTTCCGCACCTAATACAGAAAGTTTGCCCGCAGCGCGCAAATAGAAGCCGCAAGTAATCGTAAATCTCGGTGGATGTCGCGACGTTCGAACGTGGATTGCGTGTGGAATTTTTCTGCCGAATGGCCACCGCCGGCGCGATTCCGGAGATTTCGTCGACGTCCGGCTTTTCCATGCGCTCGAGAAATTGGCGCGCATACGCGGAGAGTGATTCGACGTAACGGCGTTGGCCTTCTGCGTAGATGGTGTCGAAGGCGAGCGAGGATTTTCCCGAGCCGCTGACACCGGTGACGACAGTAATGGCGTTATGGGGAATTTCGACGCTGATGTTCTTGAGATTGTGGACGCGGGCTCCGCGGACGCGGATGGACTCCTGCTCCGGCCGGACATTCGAGGTTGCGTAGGTAATCTCTTTGGTCGCCAAGGGGAAGCCTAGACAGCGCGTTTCAAGAGCACTGCCTAAACTTCAAATTATACGTCCGCTGTCAAAGCGGGGCAAACCGCAGCGTTGTGGCCGGCAAACTCACGGTTCTTGCGTGAGAGTGATCTGGCCGATGCCGCCTTGCACTTTCAGGTGAATCGTGGCCGAGGATTTTCCATAAGCATCGTTGGTGTAGGAGTCTCCATCGTGCCTGAGGCCGTGAACATCAATGGAGCCGATGCCACCGGAAGCATGAGCAATGACGCCAACGTTTTTCGGAAGGCGGATGTCGGCTTGCCCCACGCCGCCTTCAATGTCAGCCGTCAAATCGGTTTTGCGGTCGCCGGTGAGGTCCACATCCATTTGGCCCGCCCCCATATGGAGATCCAACCGGGTGAGAGGGACCTCGCGAAGATTCAGATTCCCTTGCCCCGCGCCCATTTCGACTTTCAAGTCCAGCGGGATGTCCTTGCTGAAATGCAGGATCCAATCGTTCTGCGAACGGCCGAAATGCAGGGACTGCGAGTCCTGAGAAATGTTGAGCTGGCCGACGCCATCGGCCACGCTGTAGTCGACGCGCGGCTCCTCGTAAGAGCCGCTATAGGTGAAGTCCGCGTCAAGAAGGTCACTCGTGCCACTGTTGATGGTGAGCTGTCCGGCACCCATTTCCAATCTGGCGCGCGCAGACTTCGCGCGCTGCGGCTCGACAATTTTCGTAGTGTGCCTAGTGCCCGAATAGAAGCTGTGGCCGCGGGAAAAGCTGCGTCCATGCCAGAGAAGCGCTACCAGAACGATGACAAACGCAAGCGCCCCAATGGAGGCACCGAGGGAGATTCTCTGAGGCGCGTTGGGATTGCGGCTTCTTTGCAGGTTATCCCATATTTTCCCGGCGCCAATAAAGATGAGAATGAGCGGCCAGTATGTCCACAGAATGGGCAGCGGATCGAAAGCCGGACGCCAATTGTGCAAGAGGAAGAGAACACCGACCGTGATGAGGATGATCGGGAAGACGAGCGAAACTCTCCTGGGATGGCTGTCCTGGGCCATGGCACACCTCCGCTACCTTGTACTACGCACGCGAAAGAAAAATAGTTCAGCAACCCGTTGGTAACACTGTACAACAACGAAGGCGGAAGAAGAACTCGGAGGCCCGGGCAAAAACAAAAGAGATAAGAAGCGGTCTGAAGACCGGGCCACTACATGGGATTGGAATGGCGGCGGAGGCTTTCCGAAGAACAGTCTGTGGTAAAGTTCGACTGAAAAGGGCTCGAGGGGCCGCATATGAAGGAGTTCGAGAGGGTTTTCTGGATCGTGCTCGATAGCGTGGGGATTGGGGAACTCCCGGACGCGGCCGACTATGGCGACGTCGGCAGGAACACGCTTGGACACATCGCTAAATCACGGCCGCTGCAAATTCCGCACCTCGTGAGGCTCGGCCTGGCAAACATCGCGCCGCTGAAACATCAGACCCCGGCCACTGCTCCGGTTGGAGCGTATGGCAAGGGAGCAACGCGTTCGCCCGGAAAAGACACCACGACGGGACACTGGGAAATGGCGGGAGTGTGGCTGGAGCAGGCTTTCCCCGTTTACAAACACGGATTTCCAAAGGAATTGATCGAAGAGTTCGAAAAGCAGATTGCCAGGAAGACGATTGGAAACAAGCCGGCGTCCGGCACGGAAATCATCAAGGAATTGGGTGAAGAACACGTTCGAACGGGCAAACCGATTGTGTACACGTCGGGCGACAGCGTGTTTCAGATCGCCACGCATGAAGAAGTGATTCCTATTGCCGAACTCTACCGCATGTGTGAAATCGCACGAAAATTGCTGGACGGGCCGCATCGCGTGGGGCGCGTGATTGCCCGGCCGTTCACAGGTACGCCAGGAAACTTCGTGCGGACCACGCGACGGCACGATTATGCGGTCGACCCGCCGAAGCCCATGCTGATGGACGTTCTCGCGGAGCGTAAGGTGGGCGTATTCGGTGTGGGCAAGATCCATGACATTTACAACGGCCGCGGAGTCCAGGAGTATGTGACGACGAAAGGCAACGCCGATGGCATGGAGAAATTGACGGCCGCAGCCAGTGAGCGCAAGAGTGGACTGATCTTCTGCAATCTGGTGGATTTTGACATGCTGTACGGCCATCGAAAAGACGTCGAGGGATTTGCAAAATCGCTGGAAGAATTCGACCGCATGCTTGCGGATTTTTTGCCGCTGCTGAGTCTCTCCGACATGTTGATGATCACCGCGGATCACGGGTGTGATCCCGATCCGCGCTGGCCAACCACCGACCATTCGCGGGAGTACGTACCGATTCTGGCGTATTCGCCCAGAGGTGGTGCAGGTGTGAGCCTGGGAGCGCGGGACACGCTGGCGGATATGGGACAGACGATCGCGGAGAATTTCGGCGGAACAATCCCGCATGGGAAGAGCTTCTTGAGCGAAATGAGGAAACAACGAAGCAGTGAAGTAGCGCGGTAGCGAGCAGCAACAACCGCGACTCGCGGCTACCGGAAGAGTGATCCTTTGGGAACGGACTAAATCTTCTTTTTCAGAACCAGTTGCTGCGGTAGGCCACCCACCAGCTGAAAACGCCGATGGGAATTGTGGCCAGCAGCGACCAAATTATGGGCAAAGTCAAATCCGCTATTAGTCCTAGGCAAATGAAAATGCCCCAGAAGACTTTGCGTTCCATTCCTCTATTCTAGCACTCGCCGTCGCCATAGAACCGACGAGCGCGTGGCCGATTTCCGAGAGAGGCAAATGGCGGCTGGCCGCCAATGGAACGCGCCGCAAATGTCTTGGCGTCTGCCGGAGGCTAGATCCATCCGTAAAGGACGCGGGCACGATTGGACTCCACGCGGCGGTCTAACTCCTGTAGAATCTTGGCAGTCGTGGTTGCTGAATTAGCGTGAGAGCACGCGCCCCCAATATGCAAAAAAGTCAAATGCTCGGACGAATCTTTGTGGCCATCTCCCTGGTGATTTTCGGTATTCAACATTTTATGTACGGTGGCTTCGTGGCAACACTGGTGCCTGCCTTTATGCCGGGGCGTCTGTTTTGGGCCTACTTTGTCGGGGTGGCGTTTGTCGCCGCTGCCGTGGGCATGTTTGTGGAAATGCTCGCGCGGCCGGCCGCAACCATGCTTGGCGTGATGTTTTTTCTCTTCTTGATACTCCTGCACATCCCCAGAATTGTCGTGCATCCGCGCGACGGCAACGAATGGACCAGCGGATTCGTGGCCCTGGGAATGTGCGGAGGCGCCTGGATTCTTGCCAGCGCTTCACCCCTTTACGAGCGCGAAACGGCCGATCCGTTCCTCAAAATCGGGCCATATCTCTTTGGAGTGGCCATGATAGGTTTTGGCATTCAGCATTTTATTGACGCCAGGAACACGGCTCGAGTCGGTCCTCCCTGGAGCATGGAGCACCCACTTTGGCCCTACGTAACCGGCGGGGCGCTGCTCGCCGGAGGCGCAGCGATCGTGTTCCGAAAAAAAGCGCGATTAGCAGCAATTTTTGTGGCAGCTGTCATTTCTCTGTTCTTCCTGTTTCTTCACGTTCCTCACATTGTCATGCAGCCGCACAATCCGGGACCATGGACCAGCGGATTTGAGGTTCTGGCGCTGTGTGGATGTGCTTTGGTCCTGGCCAACACTCTGCCGAAAGAAGAAAAAGCCTAGCCGGCGAATCGCAGAACGCGCTCTATTTGGGATGGCGACGCTTTTCCGCGCCGTCAGTTGCCTGCAGCGGCGGCGGAACTCTTCTCCGTAGGAGCGTAGTAGCCGTTGCGAGTGCGGGCGATCAGCTTGCCTCGACCATGCGGCGGAATTACCGTGACGGTGACCGCGCGGAAAGTCCCGTCGCGACGGGTGTTGCCAGGATAGTAGGCCAGAATGTATTGGTTGCGAATGTCGTGCGCGACCTGCTCGCAGATGCTGTGAACGTCATCCACATTTTCCGGAAAATAAGCCAAGCCGCCTGAAGCAGCGGCGATTTGCTCGAGTACTTTCCGGGCCCGCTTAGCTTCCTTCTTGTTTTCCTGACCGAGAAGGCCGATGGTGTAGATCACTGTGTCGGTCTTCTGGATTTCGCGAATCATTTTCTCCAGCGAATTGCGGCTGGCGTTATCTTCGCCATCGGTAACGACGAGAAGCACCTTTTTGTCCTTGGAAGCTTTCTTAAGATGGTCAAGAGAGCCGAGGATGGCATCGCGCATGGCGGTGCTCCCGCGGGAATCAATGCGTTCAAGGGCTTCTTTCAGCTCGGGAATGCTGCTGGTGAAATCCTTGTCAAGATCGAGATAGAAGTCGTCGTTGAAGTTCACGACGAAAGCTTCATCGTGGGGATTGCTGGCTTGAACGAGAGTAATGGCGGCTTCGTTGACGCGCGGACGCTTGTCGCGCATGCTGCCGCTATTGTCGATCACCAGCCCCATGCTGACGGGGACGTCCTCGCGTTTGAAGACGGAAAGTTTCTGTTCTACTTTGTCTTCGAAGACGCGAAAATTTTCCGACTTGAGCCCATCCGCGAAGCGCTGACGATCATCGATAACGGTCGTGTGCAAGACGACCAGGTTGACGTCCACCTTGATGCTCGAACCTTGTTTGCCGGCGTTGGGATCCTGACCGGGGGGCGGAGGCGGGGCTACGGGAATCTGGGCAAATGCGCCGGAACAAAAAACAGCCGCAGCGCAAATCAAGAGCGGGAGATAGCGCAGGGAGAAAATCAGGCTCCGGCAGAACTCAGTGGCTGGGGGCGTAGTATCCGGTCTTGGAATAGACGCTGAGAGGCGGAAGCCCTTTGGGTGCACGCAGCTTGATCTTGAGCTTGCGCCAACGAGCGTCGTGAGCCTTGTTGCTTGGTCGATAGCCGAGAACATATTGGTTTCGCAGCTCCATGCCGATTTTTGAAGCGATGTCCGGAAGTTCATCCAACTTCTCCACCGCGAACACGCGGCCACCGGTCATTTCCGTTACTTCACTGAGCAGCGACGGGCCGCCCAACTCTTCCGGGGTCCGGTTGCGATATCCAAGCGGGTCAAAGATTCCGATGGCGTAGAGCTGGGTATCTGCTTCCTTCACCAGCCGCTTGATGTCGCTCTCGTTGTACCTACTATGATTATCACCTCCATCGGATAGGATGAGCAAGGCACGTTTGGCGTTGTGTGCACCCCTCATCTGGCTGAGACCGAGATAGATCGCGTCGAGGAGCGCGGTGCGGCCCTTGGGAGCAGTCAGCATCATGCGGCTCTGTAAGTCCTCCACGCTGTTCGTGAAAGAACTGGTCAATTCGGCGCGCTCGTTGAAGCTGACGAGAAAGAATTCATCCTGGGGATTGGCGGTCTTGAAGAATTGGAGAGCAGCTTCGCGCGCCTTGCCCACTTTGTTGGACATGCTGCCGCTGAAATCAAAGATCACGCCGATCGAGATGGGGACGTCTTCGGCGGAGAAGGTAACCACTTCCTGCTCGATGTTGTCTTCGAAGACGCGGAAGTTGTCGGTCTCCAGGCCGGTGACCAGCCGGTTGTAGGGATCAGTGACGGTGACGTTGACAAGCGCGAGGTCGACGTCAAAATGGATTGTCCCTCCGGGCTTGAAAGGCGTGCCCGGACTATCTTTCCGCACGTCGTCCTTCTTGACTTCCTTCACTTCCTCGCGTTTGGCTTCGTCCTTGGGCTTGTTTTCGTCGGGGCCGGATTGACCTGCAGCAGGAAGCACAGCGAGCAGCAACAACAGGCAAACGATTAGCAGAAGGTGGACTGAGAAAGATAGAACGCGAAACCTAGATAAATCGCGTTTCACGGCACCCCCGTCATCCCGGCCTACCGGGATGGCCGCGCGGTTCGGACTAACCGGAATTCTACCACTTCGATTCTCGAACACAAGCGTAATTGCTTGATGTTCAATATTGAACAGCTGGATGGAACCACCGGAATGAGAGGCGTGTGGTAGCATCGCCGATTCTAGTAAAGATAGACTTCACACCTGGTCAAAAAATTCCCGAGCCCGGAGCCTCCATGCGTCCACCGAGAGTCATCGTAGTTATTCCCGCACGATACGGGTCCACGCGACTAGCCGGGAAACCCCTGATATCGCTGGCGGGGAAACCCATGATTCAGTGGGTGTACGAGCGGGCCAGGCTGGCGGAGCGAGCGAACCGCGTGATTGTGGCCACCGACGACGAGCGCATCATAAAAGCCGTTCAGGGATTCGGCGGTAAGGCAAGAATGACGCGTTCGGAGCATCGCACCGGCACGGAACGTGTCGCGGAAGTCGCCGCCCGTGAAGAAGGCGACGTGTTTGTAAACGTGCAGGGGGACGAGCCGCTGCTGGATCCGAATGCGATCGATGTGGCGGTTAATGCCCTGCTGGAGGAACCGCAAGCTTCGATCTCCACCGTGGCGACACCCATCAAAACGCCCGGCGACATCATGGACCCGAACGTCGTCAAGGCGGTACTGGACTTCGATGGGAACGCCATTTATTTTTCGCGCGCGCCGATTCCCTGGGTGCGAGATACGGCGAGCAAGATCGTTGTGAGGCATCTGAAACATCTCGGGCTCTACGTTTTTCAGCGCGAAGCGCTGCTCGAATATCCGACGCTGCCGCAAGGCGAGTTGGAACGTATCGAGCAACTCGAGCAATTGCGCTGGTTGGAAAATGGCTGGAAGATCCGCGTGGCGGAGGTGGAGCACGACGCCGTGAGCGTTGACGTTCCAGAAGATGTGGCGCGCGTGGAAAAGCTTCTACAGAAATAACAACGCCGGACGGGGACTCCGCCGGGCGTGTTTCTTTCTTCGCAAAACTGCGCTGTTCGCTGCTTAAGCTTTCCTAAACTATCGCTGCCCTTTCAAAATTCCCGCCACAATTCGCGGCACGTTGTTGTTCGCGCTCTGGAAAAAGGCAAGCTGTGGACTCACGATGTAGACGACCATGTTGATCGGCGAAGTATTCGAGAGATTGACAGTCATACTGACCCGTTTGCCGTCATCGCCCGTACCGTCGCCACCGTTGAAACTGATCTGACCATTCGTGCCAATATCAAATTGCGGCGTAAGATTGGTCGTGGTGAATTGGAAGATGTCCGATGTGCCGCTGAGCGACAGGTTAGTGGCAGTGACCTGGCTGACCAAGTCTTCTTCATCCTGGTTGCCGTTCGATGTCACGATGCCACTCCAGTTCAGGGCATAACTTCCAGAAATATTGCTACTGGTAAATGGACTTCCGGACTGGCCAAGGATTGAACCGTCGGCCACAACCCTCGCAAATCCTGCGGTGTTTGACGGACTAACATCTTGAATAACGCCGCTGTTCGGAGAGCTGAGATAGAAGACGAATGTGTAGACCTGGCCCGTGGAATCCTGGAAGGAAAGTTGCCCACGGCCCGTATTGGAATCGTAGGACGAGATGGTGCCATTCGACAAATTATTCAACTGGACTTCGTTGGCCGCATCGTTGACGTCCACTAACATCTTGCCAAGTGTGTTGCCGGAGGCCGTAAAGCGGCCAACGCGGGTCAGGCCGTTGCTGTTGGAGTCGCTTCCCCCCACCAGGAAGGCAAAGTCACCGATGAATCCCGCGGGCGGCGTAGACTGCAAGACCGCGTCACCGCTAAGCATGCCATTGTTAGTGCTAAGAAACCGGATTCGGCCGGAATTAACTATATAGAAGACGAAATTCTGCCCCGCGACAGTGGCAGTGCCGCGGCCGAAATTGGTAAAGGCGGCCGGTTGCGATGGATCCTGGGAGATCGTGCCAGGGTTCATGCCACCGTTAATCAACTGCCCCCCGTCATTGTCATCAAAGAGGCCCGCCGGGATGGTTCCGGCGGTTCCGTCAGCCGTGAAATCTCCGATGAAAGATTCCGGATTCGGATTGGGCTGAGCGCCGTCAAATCCCGCGAAATCGAAAACGTAGTTGCCGGTGAGTTCGGATAAAACGAAAGGAGTGGACTGCTGCAGGATAAAATTGCCGCTTCCGGTGGATGCTTGGGTCCCCGTGCGGGTTTCGTCGATCATCAAACCGTCGGCGGTAGAAGTGAGGACGATGCCGAAGTTGATCGAATTCCCGTTTTGAAAAGTGAGCGTTAGCGTTCCGCGGCCGTCAGCGTTCACAGTATAAGACCCGCCCGTGATGGAGCTTGGGCTGCTGGGGGCTCCGCCAGTATTCACGTCTTCAATGCCGCCGGTGATGTGCCCCATACCGTCCGCGATGAAGCTTCCGACACGCGCCATGGGTGTAGCTGCAAAGGTGCAACCGGCGCAGACTTCGCCGCTGGTCGTGAAGGCATAGGTGCCGTTCAAGCTGGCAAGGCCAAAATTGCCGGATGGGGGTGGAGGAGTGATGTTGGTCCCGCCGCCACCGCAACCGGAAATCCCGAGGGCAGCGGCTGCGACCAGCGCTGTAAGGAGGCGCTTCATCGCACACCCCGCAGGGCTTCTTTTTCGGCTGGCGTCATCAGCGATGCCGGAGTGGTTAGAAAGCCTCTGGTATTGCGAACGGAGACGGCTTGAGTACCCTTCTGCACAATGCGCGCCGCAAAGTAGGTAGTGTCACCGAGGGTCAACGGTTCGCCCACAATGCGTACGCTATCGCCAGGATTCAACTCGAAATGGCTGGCCTTCAGGACTTTTCCATTGCCCAAGTGCACATCCACTTGCCCGACAGACGTCTGAAGAATTAGATGGGCCCCAATGGGCGGCGTACTGGAGGCCGAATCGAATTTTAGGACAGTGCCGACAAGAAAACTCTCGCGGCTGATGTCATAGGAGCGAAGCTGCTGCGCAACCGGTTGCGTTGCTTGCTGGGCGTTGGTGGAAATGCACAACGCCAAGGCGATCACAAGTGCGACGATAGCTGCCTTACTTCGTATAAGTGCTTTCATTTTCCCTTTCGACCTGCAAGAGTCCCACTCGGAACCTTTCTGCGTTGCGGGGACTAAACGAAAAGACAGCTTCGAGGCGCAAGGCTAAAGGTTCATTCGCTTAGATGGCGAATCCCCTGCGCCCGGTTTCGGAATGGCGTACAAAAGTTCCTGCATAGCAACATTCGCCGTACTGCCCAGCTCACAGAGTATTCCCCAAGGGTTACTAACCCGTTCCCGGCGAAAATGTTTCGCGTTTACTCGGAGAAAAAATAACGATTTTCCGGCGCGAAGAGTTCGATTTGACAGAAGGCCGGGTTCCGAACATAATTGTATGTACGTCAATCCTGTGGAGGGCTGACAAGCCTGGCGTGAGAACTCAGGCTACACGGATGGCGCCAAAATATATTTTTGTAACCGGCGGAGTTGTTTCCTCACTTGGAAAGGGCGTAGCTGCCTCCTCTATCGGCTGTCTCCTCGAAAGTCGCGGTTTCAAAGTCACGCTGCAGAAATGCGATCCGTACCTCAATGTGGATCCCGGTACGATGAGCCCTTTTCAGCACGGTGAAGTGTTTGTGACCGAAGATGGCGCGGAGACGGACCTCGATCTCGGCCACTACGAGCGGTTCACGCACGCCAAGCTTTCCCGCGACAATAACTGGACTACCGGCCGCATCTACGAAACCATTCTCATCAAAGAGCGGCGTGGCGATTACCTTGGTAAAACTGTCCAGGTGATCCCGCATGTCACCGACGAGATCAAGGCGACCATCAGGAAAGTTTCCGAAGGCGTCGACGTTGTCATCGTCGAGATTGGCGGCACCGTTGGCGACATCGAATCTCTTCCCTTCCTCGAAGCCATCCGACAGATGCGCCTGGAAATGGGCGCGGAGAACACGCTCTTTGTGCACGTCACGCTGGTTCCGTTCATCGCCGCCGCTGGCGAATTGAAAACCAAGCCGACACAGCACAGTGTAAAGGAAATGCTGAGCATCGGGATTCAGCCGGATATTCTGCTTTGCCGCAGCGACCACCACATTCCCGCGGAACTGAAAAAGAAAATCGCGTTGTTCTGCAACGTTGCGGAATCCTGCGTCATCTCCATGGAAGACGTCGACACGATTTACGCCGTTCCCGCCGAACTGAGTAAGGAAGGCTTGGACGCGCAAATCCTGCGATTGCTAAGGCTGAAAGACCATCCTTCAAACATGAAACCGTGGCTCGACCTGGTGCACCGCATGCATCATCCGGCGGGCGAGGCTCGCATTGCGGTCGTCGGGAAGTACGTGCAACTCGAAGATGCGTACAAAAGCTTGCGCGAAGCTTTGATGCACGGCGGCCTGGCACACAATCACAAAACCGTTCTCGAATGGATCGAAGCCGAAGAGATTGATTCCGCCGCAACAGCCGCGGCGCGCCTCCACGGCTACGATGGCATTCTGGTTCCCGGCGGATTCGGCAAGCGCGGCATTCAAGGCATGGTGCACACCATCCAATACGCGCGCGAACACAAAGTGCCTTTCTTTGGAATTTGCCTGGGGATGCAGTGCGCAACCATCGAATATGCGCGCGACGTTGCCGGACTGAAGCAGGCCGACAGCACGGAATTTGATCCGCAGACGCCGCATCGCGTGATTTACAAATTGCGCGAGCTTCTCGGCGTGGACGAAATGGGCGGTACGATGCGATTGGGCGCTTGGCCGTGCAAGCTCGAGCCCGGCTCCTTCGCTCACAAAGCCTACGGTAAACTCGAAATCAGCGAGCGCCACCGCCACCGCTACGAATTTAATCGCGACTACGAGAAGGCGCTGGTCGCCGCCGGACTGCGCATCACCGGACGCACGCCCGATGAAAACTACGTCGAAATCGTTGAGGTCCCCGAGCACCCATGGTTCCTCGGCTGCCAGTTCCACCCGGAATTCAAATCCAAGCCGCTCGAACCGCACCCGCTCTTCGCCGCCTTCATCGGCGCGGCCCTCGAGCACAAGAAAAATAAGGCTCGTCCCTTGCCGGAGCCCAAGCGTGCGCAGGCCGTGGGGATCACGCCGCACGTCACTGCCTAAATCGTTGCAAACCCAGCCCTGGCTGCGTAGCCTAGATAACTTGCAGACTTTTCCCTATCTCGTATGAGCACGACTCACGAAATTGCGCTTGGCTCTTTGCGCCTCGGTGGCGGTAATCCCCTGTTTCTGATTGCCGGGCCGTGTGTGATTGAAAGCGAAACGCACGCGCGCATCATGGCGGAGAAGATTGCCAAGATCGCGTCCGATGCAGGAATACCCTACATCTTCAAGGCTTCCTACGATAAGGCCAACCGGTCCTCCTTGAAGGCTTTCCGCGGCCCAGGATTGAAGGAAGGACTGCGGATTCTCGACAAGATCAAGTCCGACCTGAAACTGCCCATCCTTTCGGACATTCATGATGCGTCGCAGGCAAAACCCGCGGCGGAAGTCTGCGATGTGCTGCAGATTCCCGCCTTCATGGCGCGGCAAACGGATCTGCTGATCGCCGCGGGCAAGACCGGCCGGATCATCAATGTAAAGAAAGCGCAGTTTCTGTCGCCATGGGATATGGGCAATGTTGCGGAGAAGTTGGAGAGCACTGGGAATACAAAGATTATTCTCACGGAGCGTGGCTCTTCGTTCGGGTATCAGAATCTTGTCGTGGATATGCGCTCCTTCCCTATCCTGCAACGAATCGGTTACCCGGTCGTTTTTGATGTAACACATTCTGTGCAGCTTCCGGGCGGGCAAGGCCACTCCAGCGGAGGCCAGCCGCAGTTTATTGAGCCGCTGGCGCGCGCGGGAGTAGCCGCGGGCGTGGACGGCATTTTCCTGGAGACTCACGACTACCCCGCCAAAGCTCTTTCTGACGGACCCAACGCTCTGCCGCTGTCGCAGCTCCTTAGCCTGCTCATGAAATTAAAGGGACTCAGCACCGTGGTTCGCCGGTGGAGTGCCCAATCATGAGTCTCGATACGGCGCGACGCGTACTGAAAATAGAGGCCCAGGCAATCCAGGACGTCCTGGCGCGGCTGGATGCCAGCTTTGAAAAAGCTGTCGATGTGCTCTTTGCGTGCAAGGGGCGCGTGGTGGTCACTGGCATGGGCAAATCCGGGCTGATTGGGCGAAAAATCTCGGCAACTTTGTCCAGCACCGGCACGCCGTCATTCTTTTTGCATCCGGCGGAGGCCTTGCACGGCGACCTCGGAATGCTTGCGCGCGGTGATGCCATGCTGGCGGTTTCCTACGGCGGTGAAACCGAAGAGATCATTCGTTTGCTCGGAGCGCTCAAACGTTTGGAAATGCCACTAGTGACGCTGTCGGGGAAAGTGCAATCAACGCTCGCCGAAGCCAGCGACGTCGTCCTGGACGTAAGCGTAAAAGAAGAGGCGTGTTCGCTAAATCTCGCGCCCACGGCGAGCACCACCGTGGCAATGGCCGTCGGCGATGCCCTCGCGGTCTCGCTCCTCGAACGGCGAGACTTTCGTCATGATGACTTTGCTGCGCTGCATCCCGCCGGGCGTCTCGGCAAAAAACTGCTCCGCGTCGAACACTTGATGCATGCGGGCGACGCGCTGCCGCACGTTTCAGCCGGGACCCCCATGCCGGACGTCTTTCATGAAATGAGCAAGAAAGGTCTGGGAATGACGACTGTGCTTGAGCCAGACGGCCGCCTCGCAGGAATTCTGACCGACGGAGACCTGCGCCGCTTGATGGAAAAACATCGCGGCGCCGTTCTGGAGATGCGCGCGGCGGATGGTATGACCAGGAATCCGCAGACCATCGGGCCCCACGTGCTAGCCAGCGAAGCCTTGAACTTGATGGAGAAGCGCAAGATTACTTCCATCGTGGTCACCGACGAAGCCAAAGGTGTGCTGGGCGTTGTACATTTACATGATCTGTGGACGCTAGAGCTGATGTAGTGGCGGGTCTTTAGACCCGTCCGTTCTTTCTTTCTCACCGTAGGGCGCCCCACTGGGCAACCATGCGAACTGAGAGAGTTTTGGCAATAGAGCGAGCACACACCCAAGGTTAAGAGGAGAAGAAATTGGCCAACCGACGAAAGAAAATCCCACCGAAACTGGCAAGACGAGCGAAACAAATTCTCGTCCTGCTGATGGACGTTGACGGCACGCTGACCGATGGCAGCGTTACGCTGCTGTCCCAGTCGGACGGCTCGGCTCTCGAAAGCAAAACATTTGACGCCCACGACGGCCAGGGCCTAACGCTGGCCGTTACCGCCGGGCTGCGCACCGGCGTCATCACCGGCCGTGGCAGCGCCGCTCTGCGCCGACGCTGCAAAGAGCTGGACATCGAATTCGTCTACGAGAAGCAGGGCCACAAGATCGCCGCTTATGAAGACGTCCTTCGCAAGACCGGAGCGCAGGAATCCGAAGTCGCTTTCCTCGGCGATGATCTCCCAGACTTGATGGTCATGAAGCGCGTCGGCCTCGCCGTCGCCGTCCACAACGCCACGCCCGAAGTGCGCCGCGCTGCCCACTACACCACCAAAGCCGATGGCGGCAAAGGCGCCGCCCGCGAACTCGTCGAACTCATCCTCAAGTCCAAAGGCATCTGGGAAGAAATGATCGACAAAGCTCGCGCCTGAAGAATCCGCGTGGCAATTCCAATCCTTGGCTACAAAAAAAGTAAGTTGGTCGCGTATCCGTATTTTACGTGTTATACATATTTTACGTGTTTCACGTGGGGCACGTGTCCTAGATTAGGGGATGCTATGAAACAGAATGTCACCATCAGTCTGGACCGCCAGACGATTCGCAAGGCCAAGATCGTTGCGGCACGGCGAGACACCTCCATTAGTGGGCTGCTTGCCCGGCAGCTTGAAATCCTGGTGGGCGAGGAAGAAGCCTACGAACGCGCGGAGCGCCAGGCTGTGGCGCTCCTCGACAAGGGTTTTCACCTGGGCGGCGTCGTGCCTGTCAGCCGGGAAGAATTACATGAACGGTAGGACCTTCGTCGATACAGATATCTTGATTTACGCTCACGATGTGGATTCAAAATCCAAACATTCGACGGCCAGGAACATTTTGCGCGAGCTTTGGAGCGAACGCACAGGTGTTCTGAGCATGCAGGTCTTGCAGGAATTCTATGTGAACGTAACCCGCAAGATTCCCTCTCCCTTGCCAAAGGACTCGGCCCGTCTTGTGATTAGCGCTTATTCGATCTGGTGCATGGAAACCACTCCCACCGAGCTTTCGGTGGCATTCCGTATCGAAGACGAATCACGCGTAGGCTTTTGGGATGCGCTCATCGTCGCCGCCAAGAGCGGCGCGACGCGGCTCCTTTCGGAAGATTTGAATCCCGGGCAGAAGATTGCCGGACTTCGCATTGAGAACCCCTTTGCAGAGGCTCCCTAAAACGGATTTGCGAGGCGCGGTCCTCAGCCCCTCTGCACTTTTTGCGTTACAATCATATGGCTATGAAGCGCCGCAATCGCAAGCGAAGCTCGAAAGCTGCCAATCCTCCCAAGATTGCCGAGAACGCGGAAACGCTCGCGAGTCCCTCCGAGATCTCCAGCAATTCCGAGACGGCTGCGAGCTATCTCGACATTCCCGTTGATCCAAAAAATCCGGCGAATTCTCTCAGCATCCCGGATGATGCGGAAGACCTTACGAGTTCTCTCAACGTCTTCACTGATGCACATCAGTTTACGAGTTCTCCCAACGTCGCCAGTGATGCGGAAATTCCCGCTGTTCCTTCCGTCGCGCCTACCGGGGCCGACCGCCGGACCCATCCTCGTTACGAGTTCTTTGCCGCCGCTGAGGTCCTTCCAGCCGAATCCGGCGCGCGGATGGAAACGCGCGTCCGTGACTTGAGCCAGCAAGGCTGCTACGTGGACACCGGCGACGTCCTCCCCTTGGGGACTGTCACAGATGTACGTATCACCAAGGGAGCGCAGCTGTTTGAAGCCCGGGCGAGAGTCGTCTACTCGCGAGCCACCAAGGGCATGGGCCTGGTATTTACGGCCATTGAGCCGGAGCGGCTTCGCACACTTGAAACTTGGCTCACCGAATCCCGAGAGACCTCCTGGCTCGCGGCAAACCGCCGAAGGAGTCAGCGAGTCCTAATGACCATTCCGGTCCGGGTTTCGGGAAAGAGCGGCGCTGCATCGCCCTTTGAAGAAGAGGCTCACACGCGCGCCATCAGTGCTCACGGCGCGTTGATTCTCTTGTCGGCACAGGTGTTCAGGGGACAGCGGCTCACCCTATCGAACGTGCAGACCAAAGCGGCGCTCGAGTGTGTCGTCGCTCACATCGACAGGCGTCAACGTAATCAGCCTCAAGTGGGAGTGGAGTTCATGCTGCCCAATCCGATGTTCTGGCATGTGGCCTTCCCTCCGAAAGACTGGACCCCCCGCCACCCGGACGCGAAATCCCGCGCAAGAGCGCGCGAATCAAGTTGAATTCCCTCGGGAGTTAGCTCAACGAACAACCTTCCGGTATGCGCCACAGAATTCTTCGCCTATATCGTTTTCTCCGTCCTATGTATTGCGTTTCAGTCAAGAAGTATCATTCTTATCGCTGCATCCAAACATTTTTTCGAATGCTCGCGGCCCTCTTGCCGCTAGAAATCGCTACAGAACACCGGCCATTCCCTCGCGTGCCAATTAAAGCCGCGCTTCGCGCACATCGCTTTGTAAAAATCTCGCAACACGACCAAACATTTTCGTGGCTTCTCTCGTCAATACAGCAGCAATCCAGCTAGCCGAGTGGTTCTGAGAGCTCGTCACGCGCGTTCGGTGTGCCGGGAGTATGAGGTGCCGCGTCAGTTTTTCCGGCGCCGTACTCCCGGCTCGTTTACGCCATCGCGGTGGTGTGCTCGTGGTGCTTGCCGGCTCCACTGCGGTTTTTCTTGAACCGGCCGGCAGAGTTTCACGCACCAAATGAACTTCGCGTCGCCAAGGGGGACCACGATGAACTTGCAACTGCGCCAGTCATACTCGCTTTTTGCACGGTTGTTGCTTCTCGCCGCTGTGTTTGTAGCAGTTCAGTCCAGTTACGCCGCGCCACAATCTCAGCAGAATGTCAGCACGTCTTTTTTGAAGCTGCGATCGCGGGCCGAGCAGGGCGATGCCGTTGCTCAATACAACCTCGCGCAGTCTTATCTCCGCCATGATCCCACCAATGAGGACTACCAATCTGCCCTCAAGTGGCTCCGTGCCTCCGCTGCCCAAGGTAACGCCGACGCGGAATTCCTCCTCGGCTATTTGTACGAGCATGGCCAGGGCGTTCCCCGCGATTATGCCAAGGGCGCCGACAGCTACCGTGCCGCAGCACTCCAGGGCCACTCGACCGCCGAAAACAATCTGGCCTCTCTGTATCAGCACGGCCAGGGTGTTCCGAAGAACCTGGGCAAAGCGTTCGAATGGTATCTCGCTTCCGCCCAACACGGGAATCCTGTGGGCCAGTGCAATCTGGCGACCCTCTACTACCTGGGCGCAGGCGTCCCGCGCGATTACGCGGAGGCGGCCACTTGGTTTCACGCGGCAGCCGATTCAGGGTCCCCCGAGGCTCAAAATAGTCTGGCGGTTTTCTACTACAGAGGCTTGGGCATCGCGCTCGATTACACGGAAGCTGCCCGATGGCTACGGCTTGCCGCAGAGCGCGCTCTGCCCGCCGCGGAGACGAACCTGGCTTACCTGTACGAGCAAGGGAAAGGCCTGCCGCTCGACTACGTCGCTGCCTACACTTGGTATTCCCGCGCGCTCGCCGCAGGTGACGCCTCTGGCGCCGGCCGTCGCAAGCAGCTCTCCCACCTGATGACGCGCAAGCAGCTCGACGAGGCGGCTTCTCTCCTCGCCACCTTTTCCTCTCAACCCCAACGGCAACCCTCTCCGGCTGCTGACGGGACCCTTTCGCTCCTGCAGAGCCATTAACCTTCGAGGCGTTTCCCCGATTCCTTGCTCCCATGCCCATGGTCGTAAAACGACCATGGGCACGCATTGACTTTTTCGCTAGAAAAGCTGATTGTTACATTCCCCGATAGAAGATCGGTTCCCGAGTCATCGCCTCTTCAACTCTGCTGCGACTTGTGGAATGAGGTTCAGGAGGCCGAATGGTCTTGCGCACGATGCGAAGAGCTACATTCTGTTTGGTAGGTATTCTGGGTTTCACCGCCTTGCCCAGCGTTGCGCAACAGCCGGCCGCAGGTAACAAGGTTGTGCAAGTCACAGGTCTGGCGGGCGTGAAAGCAAACACAAGTGGGAATCTGACGCTCGAAAACGGCAGCCTTCAATTTGCCAGCTCCGCGGCGAAGGTTAGTGTGCCAATCCATTCCGTCGAGGATGTCATCACCGAAAACGACAGCCAGCGCGTGTTTCGAGGAACGATCGGGACGCTCACAATGTTCGCCCCTTACGGGAGCGGCCGATTCTTGAGTTTGTTCCGCTCGAAAATCGATACACTCACGATTCAGTTTCGCGACACGGATGGCGGATTGCACGGCGCGATCTTCACCATGGCGCTAGGCAAAGCGGATCCATTCAAGAAAAACCTTGTCTCGCAAGGAGCGCGCACAAGCATTCCTGTGCAGGATGATTCGGGCAGCTCGAATACGAAGCCGGACGCGGCAAAGGAGAAGAAGCCATGAAGCGCACTCTCTACATTACGACCCTCGCTGTTTTGCTTCTAGGTTCCCACGCCGCGCCGGCAAGGCTCCCTGCCCAGGCTGCTCCCCCGCCCGCGAAGAAGGCCTCGGCGATTCAAGTTCTCATGATTACATCGGACGAAATCAAGCTGCCGGCGGAATTCCAGATTTCACTTTACGAAAATTTGATTCAGCAACTGGAAAAGCAAGGCGGATTCCGGCACGTGTACCGCGAAGGCGACCGCAATGCTGACGGGGCAGCCGACCTTGTCGTGCTTCACAGTACTGTGCGGGGTTTCAAGAAGGGTAGCGAGATGGCTCGGAATGTGACTACGGTCTCCGGCAAGACCTCGATTGACGTTCATTGCCAGTTTACAGACAAGGACGGAAAGAGTGTCTTGGAGCGCGACCTGAACGGCAAAGTGCAGTTTTTCGGGGGAAATCTCCGCGCTACTCTCGACTTTGCAAAAAAAGCCGCCAAGCTCGCGCATGACAATTTCGCCGCAAATCCAGTTTCCTGAAGGTCAGTTTCCGATTAGAGGTCTAAAGAGGCGCTACTCACCTCTGATCGGGTTTTTCACTGGTTGACACTGAGCCGCTCAGCTTCTCCAATCTTGCCAACTGCTCCCGCACCTGCTCCGCGTTTTTCGCATGCGGAGCTAGTGCCAAGTAAATTTGTATCTCCTCGATCGCAAGGGCGTAATTGTTTTTTCGGGCAAAGATTTCCGCCAGTAAGAGATGCACCTGCGGAAAATGAGTGCGCAGGTCTAGGTGTTCCGCCTTGAGACCGCTCTTTTCAGCGTCTTCGATCTTATTGAGCTTGTAATTTGCCACCGCGTTATAGAAATAGGCGTCGGCGTAATTCAAGGGATCAAGATCCAGGACGTAACTTGTGACGGCGGCGCGATTCAACGGATCGAGATCAAGGATGTGACCAGTAAGATTAAGGACCTCGGTCCAATTTCCTGTCTGGTAGGCCATGGACGCGAGCGACAGATAAGGCGGCAGGAACCTGGTATCGAGAGTCGTGGCTTGGGTATACGCTTTGCGTGCCGCGTCCTTCTGGTTTTCGTTCTGTAAAACGGTACCCAACTGAAACCAGGCGTTCGCGAAACTGGGGTAGATCTCCACTGCAGTTTCAAAATATTTGCGTGCATCGGCAAGTTCGCCATTCCTCTCGGCCTGGAGGCCTTTCTCATAAGCTTTTCTGGCATCTTTCGGCGCTTTGTAGGGGGTGGCGCTCAGCGTCATGCCTTCAATCTTTGTCCCTCTCTGCACCACAATAACGCCTACGTCAACGCTACTGCCGAAGGTATCAAGCTCCAGAAGGCTGATGACACGGGGGTGAAAACCCGAGGCCGAGGCCCGTAGCTCACAATTCGTCAACTCGCGTCGTGGAATTCCCATGACCGAATCCTTGCTAGCCACGCCATATTGCGAAGTCCGGTCGCCGCTAGCGTCGAGGAAAGAATCGACCCTCGATCCCAATTGCATGCTGAAATCGCCGTGAGGAGATGCATACACCTCTTGACGCACTCTATTGTTGCAAACCCGCTCAACCATCACATTGTTTGGAACAGGTGTGCCGTCGTTGGTTGCAACGCGTCCCTGGAGAAACATCACAAGATTCTCTCTCGGTTGGCTTGGCTCTGAACTCGGGGGAGAGGGAGTTGCCGAACGGCTTGGGGGTGTGGAAGGCGGCGGTGCTGGAGCCGGGGGCTTCTGCGCCACTGTGACTGGTACCAGAAGTGCCATTGTGATGGCCAGCACGACGAAAGTGCGGATGCGGTGGCTCATAGATCGATTCCTACGGAGGAAGCATCAGTGCCCAAAATCCTAGGCCGCATGTCAGTTCAAGTCAAGGCTCCCGACTCGAATAACGGCACAGCATGGATGTTGCGGTGCCTCGGTGCGCTTTGGTAGGACAACTCTGAACGATCTTCGGCAATTCGGGAATGGGCGCTGCTCGCGAACTTGTCAAACTAATCCTCAAGTCCAAAGGCATCTGGGAAGAAATCCTCGACAAAGCCGCCGCTTGAAACTACACTCTCTTCGCCGATGCTCACCACCTTGGCAATTTCCAATTACCAGGTCGCTCCGAGAGTCATCAGACTCTTCCTTGACTCTTCCTTATTTCTTGATATACTTAGCGGCGTAGATTACTACACGTGGAGTGCAGGAGCTTTGCTCCCGCATTTCCTTTTGATGAAGCCTTTTCGCGGCTTGCTAGCCCAAAACAACCAAAATCGCGTCCTTTAGAATCAATCAGTTACGAAATGCAAATTTTGTAAGTCCTTTCCTTTGATATTCATCCAAATTGGTAGGGGGGTAGGGGGGCACCGCCTGTATTTTGTTAGTCAGCCGCGCTTTGGAGTGCAGGAGTCTTGCCCCCGGCTTTCCTCCATCCGCATTCTCGCTTGGCTACAACCGGCGGCGTGCTTCCGCGCTCTGCGCCTATTCTGGCACTCAAGGTCATGTCAGGTCATAATATTGCGCACTTATCCGCGACCAAGGATCGCTATCGATGCTCCATGCATGGCACGATGTTTCTCCCGGCGACGACCTCCCGCGCGACTTTCAAGCGGTGATCGAGATTCCTCTCGGCTCCAACGTGAAATACGAACTGGACAAAGCCAGCGGCCTCTTGAAAGTGGATCGCATCATCCACTCGGCGGTGTTTTATCCCGCTAACTACGGCTTTATTCCCCAGACCTACGCCGAAGACAACGATCCGCTGGACGTATTGGTTTTATGTCAGGAGCCGGTCCAGCCGCTCGCGCTCATCAAAGCGCGCGCCATCGGCCTCATGACCATGATCGATTCTGGTGCTAGCGACGACAAAGTCATCGCCGTGGCCACCAACGATCCCGAATTCAACAGTTATGTCGAGGCCAACGAACTTCCGCCGCACCGCCTGCTCGTGTTGAAGCGCTTCTTCCAGGACTACAAGCAGTTGGAAGGCAAGCAGGTCCAGGTGGATGATATCCGCCCCGCCTACGCCGCGGCCAAAGTCATCGAAAAAGCTCTGGCGCGTTACAAGGACCAAAGAGAGGCCTTGCGCGCAAAAGACAGCCACTAATGCAAATACACTATTCTTACGATCTGGACTCAATGCTAATTTGCACCGGCGCCTTTAGCGATCGTTGGGGACTTGTAGTGGCGAAGCTTGCTGCGCCATTACCCGGCGAAACTTTCTCAGCTAGAGTGGTCTTCTGTGCTTTTGGGCAATTTGCAAGACTCTTGCGAGAAGAGCGGACTTTACTTATGTGCCGGAGCAAAATGGCATGAACCGTCTCTGGAAATGGACAGCAGGCATTCTTAGTGTCCTATTCGTCGCTGCTTTTATCGGGCTCTCCATCATGGCGGGAAGCCCGAAGGACGCTTACGGGATGGTGCGTTATGCTCTCCCGCACATGCATCGTGGCACGCTGAAAGTAGGCAGCGATGCGCCCGACGCGCGGCTGGTGGCGCTCGATGGAACGAATCGTTTCCACATCCGCGAACGCACCGGCGCGCGGCCGCTCGTCCTGGTTTTCGGCAGTTTTACTTGACCGCCCTTTCGCCGCCAGGTGGGCGACGTCGTTCAGATTTATCAGGACTACAAGGACCACGCCGACTTTCTGACCGTTTACGTTCGCGAAGCACACCCCACCGACGAATGGCAAATGAAATCCAATTTGAAGGATGACGTTTGTTACGCCCAGCCGAAAACGCTGCAACAGCGCGTGATCATCGCGAATGATTTTACGAAAAGATTCAAATTCCCCCTGCCCTTCGGAATCGACGACATGAGCAACGCCGCCAATGACGCGTACGCTGCCTGGCCCGAACGCATTTACATCATTGACGAGAGCGGCCACATCGCCTACCGCGGCGGGATTGGTCCATTCAATTACAAACCGGAAGAAGCCCGCGGATGGCTCGCCGCGCGCTACGGAGCCGTAAAGCACGAAGTGCCGAAAACGTCGCCCGCTGCCGCGCCTGCAGCAACCACGGGAGCGACTGCACCGGCACCAACGGCATCCCCCACGCCTGCGCCCGCCGCGTCTGCAAAATGACGTGGACTTCGCGCGCAAATCGCGAAGAGTTATGATTCGTCTGTGAAAGGGAGAATTAGGAACAAAAGAGCCCAGGCCAGCCAGCTCAAAAAAGTCGGCCTTGCGCGCGCACTCTCGAAACTCGGCTATTGTTCGCGTTCCCGCGCAGCCGAGCTGATTGCTGCGGGACGCGTGAAATGGAATGGCGCGGTGCGGCGCGATCCGGAAACACCGGTGCACCTCGGAAAAGACCGCATCGAAATCGACGGCCAGCCAGCCGCTCGCAGCTCGACAATTTATCTCGCTCTCAACAAGCCGCGTGGCGTGGTAACAACTGCGGCAGACGAAAAGGGCCGCGAAACAGTCTATTCCCTTCTGCCGGAGAATTTACCGTGGCTCGCTCCGGTGGGGCGTCTCGACAAAGCGAGCGAAGGTTTGCTGCTGCTGACAAATGATTCCGAATGGGCGGCGCGCGTCACCGCGCCGGAAACACACCTCGATAAGACGTATCACGTGCAAATCAATTCCATCGCCGATGAAATATTGTTGGAAACACTGCGAAATGGAATCCGCGCAAGCGATGGCGAATTCCTGCGCGTGAAAACAGTTCGCATGCTTCGCCAGGGCGAGCACAATTCCTGGCTCGAAATTATTTTAGATGAAGGCAAGAACCGCCATATCCGCCGGATGCTCGAACACTTGAAAATAGAAGTTCTCCGCCTCGTGCGCGTCGCGATCGGGCCGCTTGTCCTCGGCGATTTGGCAAAAGGCGCCGCGCGGATATTGGACGAAAAAGAAAAGCAGGCGCTCGATCGCGCGATGCGCCCACGAAACCAGCCATCTGCTTTTCCAGTTCGATAGAAAAACTATTTCGATTGGTAAGCGAACGTTTATTTCGATTTGTAAGTGAATGTCACCGTCGTTTCTTCGTCGAGAACCAGCGGCCTGACAAAGTTGTACGAATTTCCTGCCCTTGGCACGTCAATGCGCACCGGCAGCACGCCGGAAATGCGCTGCTGGAGATTCGTTACGTTGGAAGAAGCCGCCATCTGTTGCTTCTCCGCATTCTTCCGCGCATCGCGCTCGTTTCGCTGCGAGACACGGATTTCGGTGGCTTCCGTCATCACTTGCACCGTTTGCGTAAGGCCGACCGGCGCTGTCATCAAGCGCCCCCTCTCGCCGTCATAGGTTTCAGCAGCAGCATAGATAGGCGGTGGAGGAAGAAGCTCAGCGGCGATAGCGTCGCCGCCAAAGTCTTTCACTTTGTACCGCTCGGGGAGAAAAACTTCCCATTGAAGGAGATTGATTGGCACATCCATTTTCGGAAGCGCGAGATCGGAGCCGCCTTTCTTCGCGAACGGCGCGCCCGAGTGCATGAACACAAACGAAACCGTATAGGAATCGACAGGCCGAAAACCAGTGCGCAGCAGGGGAACTCGATTGCCGTCGGGCCCTTCGACGGGTTTCACTTTTTCTCCGGCCACTTCGGCGGAGAGAATGCTCGCCCCTGTGGGCAATTCCACTTTCAAGAATGGCTGAGCCTGATTTTTGATGGTGAGCTTTATTTCGGTTAACGATCTGCCTTCCGTGGTTACGAGAGTGGTGACGACGGCGCGTTCGGCGACGGCGGCGAGCACGCTGCTATCCGGAAATCGCGTCCATGCGAGCGCGAGAGCGGGTTTTTCGTTCGGCTGCTTGTGATAACGAAATGCGGCTTGCATCGGAAACCGGGCCAGCGAACGCAAGTAGGGATTCATTTCCTTGAAATCCATGCGCTTGAGGCCGCCCGATTCCGCAGCGGTCAGCTCAATTGTTCCGGCGCCTTCGACAAGAACTTCGCCGGTTTCGCGTTGCGCGTCCCTGAAGCTGAGAAAGGGTGCGTCGGCTTTTGTGGCGGTGATTGATTTTTCCATGGAGATCAGGAATTGGTGGCTGCGTTGCGCCGGGCCGGTGACTTTCAATGTCAAAACGTCCGATTCGAATTCGCTGGATTCCACCGATGAGCCGGTCGCGCCGGTGATTTCAAATCCCGCGGGGACTTCGATTTGAAATTGCGAGGGTTCGCCTTGTACGACGGTAATGTCGACAAGCGCAGCGATTCGAATGTCCGCTTCGCTGACAGAAACGAGAGTCTTCACGTCCGAGAGAAAGCGCACTTCTTTGGGCACAACGGGCGCTGATGTTTCTCTTGTGGTCCACCAGATGTTTGCAAACTGTCCGGGTACGAGAGTGGCTTCGATGGAAGTTTGTCCTTTCTCCGAAGACCGCGACGTGATGATGCCAGGGCTGATTCGAACGTTGGTGTGGTCGCCGGGAACGATAAGCGCGAGCCGCACGCTGCCCGCCGAAGGAACGGGAAGATTGAAGGAGGCGCGGCCAGCTTCAATGCTCAAGGGAAGTCCAGCGTCAAGCGTAACAGCGAAGTCCGCTGGACCAGAGAGAACAGCCGTGTGTGTGCCATTTTCCAATTCGAGCGGCAAGCCCTTCCCTTCCTGGCGAGCGTCGAGAATGGCCATGCCGTTCGTCAGCGGAATTTTGGTCGCGCCCTTGTGAAGGATTTCTCCCTGCAGTTGCACCGTGCCCTGTACCGATTCGTTGGCGACGCGGAACTTCAAGTCCGCGCGCTTCATGGTGTATGGAACCGGCGGCGCGTCTGGTTTCCTAGTAGGCTTGCTCGCGAGTTCCACGAGCCGGTTGTATTCATCGAGTGGAAGCGTGACATTCCCCGAGGCTGGCACCGGAGGTAGAGGAACGTCGTCCGCTGCAGCCGCAAAACCAGGGAGAACCAACATCCATGCCAGAAATATCGCGAATATCTCTTTCATTTGCCACCCGCCTTTTTCTCGTGCTGATACGTTAATCCTGCTGAGGGAGCCAGATTTTCGCCGGTCAGTTCAGAGACCAGGTAGAGTGAAGGACCGAATGCGGGAAAAGAAACGCGGATGGGAAGAATTCCGGCGCGCTTCCCTACCAAGGAGTCCGCCTTGAATTTATCGAGAAGCGCCTCCGTGGCGACCTGCGAGCGCTTTAACCTAGTTTCGTCCTTTCCATCCGTCTCAGACAACTGCGGCGATGGAACTGGAGAGGATGCGGCGGTCGCAGAAATTCCGCCAGCAACTCCGCCGGATGGCGCTGGAGCATTGAGCGCGGAAGAGATTGGGTTTTCGAAGGGCTCCATGCGAAACGCGCCTGCCTCAGGCGTCACCTTGAAGAGCGGAGGATGGTAAACGAGAAGTCCGGTACGGGAGACAGGCAGGTCGAGCGCGGGCAAAGCCAGTTTAAATTGTCCTTTGTCGTTCCACGCGGTGCCACGGCTGAGATAGACAACCTCAACTGCGAACTCCGGGGCTTCTTCGCCGGCTCGCGCTTTGTCGAGCGGTAAAAGAAGGCTGCCGTCTGGTGATTGACCGGGCCGAACGGTTTTACCGGCCAGCGATGCGCTCCATAGCGCGGCGCCCGGCGGCAAAGTGATCTTCAGAAAATTGCGCTGGTTGTTTCGGACGACGTAGCGCGCCTGGACGAGTGTTTTCCCCTCGCTGCTGATCAAGACTTGGTAGCGGGCTTCCGAGACGTTGGCCATCAAAACGGCCTGCGGCGTGTACCGCGCCACATCCAAGCTGAGCGACCGTGTCAATTTCGATTCACCGGCGCGAAAACGAAATGCCACGAGCGAGGGAGACTGGCGACTCGAAACCAATTCGCCGAGATCCGTCGCATCCGCAGTATCGAGACCCTCGGATTTGAGGTCCTTGATTTCTCCCGCGCCGAGAACTTCCACAGCGACACCGCCGGTTTCACGTTCCACACTGAGCAGGCGAAGAAGAGGAATCTCGATTTGTCCTTCGCGAGGGCTGCGCGTTTCCCCCGTGACGACGAACCGCGCGTTTTGCTCGACGGCTTCGAGGAACGTCACGGAAAGCTCGTTAGCCTTCACTTCCCAATCGGCCACCATGGCGCCCAGAACCTGATTGATGGTGACTCGGTCGGGGATTTGAATTCTTGCGACGCGCGCAGCGCCTTGAGTTACTTCCATATTCACTTCGGCGTTGATGGAAGTCGAGTCTTCGCCGAGGCCCAGGAGCTGGGTCAGCGAGCCGCGCATTCGCAAAGGCAGAGTGGCCCGATGGTCTTCCGTCTTTCGGCGCCAAGCGAAACTGAGTGCTTCGTTTCCTCGTCCGTAGGCGATCCACTTGCTTTCCGCGGTGGATTCGGACTTGTCAGAGAGAAGGCCTCCGGTGAGCCGGACGTCCACACCCTGCCGAGGAAGCTGCACAGACGCGCGCGTTACGCCGGAGACGGTCGAAGGCAGAGTGATCCTTTCTTCGCCCGTTGCGGACGCGACGGGAATCGCGATGTCGAGCAACAAGACGGCACGGCCTGAATGGGAAAGTAGTGCAGAGAGCTGGCCGCTTGCTTTGCCGCCGGCACTGGGGACGAGAGAAACAAGCTTGCCGTCGAGGCGTGCTTCACGGACCAAAAGGTCCGCCGGAATCGGGACGCGCACCCAGCCGTCCTTCAGGACATCGACGGTGAGGCTTGCTCGGCCGGAAGCGAGTTCGCCGTCGATGCGCAGATCGTAGTCAACGCGCGTGAGTGTGGCTTCGACCGGAGGAGGCTCCGGGTCGCGCTCGATGGGATAAGCCCTCGCATGAAGAGTCCGGTATTCTTCGACAGGCAAGACGACCCAGCCGGACGAGCGAGCAGCGGTTTGAGCCAAGGAATTGGCCGCAGAAATAAATAGGAGAACAAGGAGAGAACTGCAAAGTAGTAATCGGGACCCCTTTCCCCACGTGAGAAATGCTGCAATTCGTGCGGGCATACAAATAGCCTCCTCATCTGCAAGATGGACTAGCGGGTGAATTCGATGGACGACCCGGGGACGGAGCGTGCTATTGACTGGATAGGATGGCGAACTGGGCGAAGATGGTTGTTCCATACAATTATTCCTTCATAAAAATCGAAGGAGTAAGGCATACGACTGCCGGTACTCTGCAGTTAGAACGGCGAGAGGTTAGTTTCTTGCAAGACTTGCTGACTGAGGAGGAGTAGTCGGGTATTCTCAGGAAGATGGAACGTCGCGTGGCAAGTTTTGTTAAGGACTCGCTCCCGACAGTCCAGAAAAGGTGGACCAGATGGAGAAACTCGAAAGAATCACGACTGATCCTGCTCGGATGAACGGCGAGCCCTGCATCCGCGACCTCCGTCTTACTCTCCGCCGAGTTCTTGAGGCCCTTGCCATCTACCCGGATCGCGCCGAACTGAAGCGCGAATACCCTGAGCTAGAAGACGAGGACATCCGCCAGGCGCTGGCCTTCGCCGCTGCCTTGGTTGACGACAAGGTCCTGCCATTGCCGCGCGCCCGATGAAGCTGCTGCTCGATCAAGGCCTCCCGCGTTCCACAGTTCCGTATCTTCTGAGAGTCGGATCGAGTCGGTCCATGTGGGAGAAATAGGGCTCGCCACGGCGAGTGACGCGAAAATTCTGGACTTCGCGGATCAGGGCGGTTGGGTCGTAGTGGCTTTGGATGCCGACTCTCACCTTCTGCTGGCGCTGTCCGGGGCTTCCAGCCCATCCGTCGTTCGCGTTCGCGTTGAAGGGCAGCGTGCAGAGGAGCTTGCAGGTCTGCTGGTGAGCGTGTTGGAGATTTGCAAGGATGATCTCCTTCGGGGCGCGATGGTATCGGTGACTGAGAACGGAGTGAGAATTAGACGGCTTCCGCTATTACGGTGATGTGTTTGCAAAGTACCACGAGTTCGACCTACGACTGCCCATACTCAGCCATCAGAAGGGCATGCCGGGATCAGGATTTCCGGGCGAAGCTGTTTCGCAAAATCGCGGCGGGGATTTTGGACAACGAAAGAACTTCTTGTGCGGCACCGCGAAGAATGGCTTCTCGCGGCATCCCAAACACCACGCAACTCGCTTCATCCTGGGCAATCGTTAGCGCTTCGGCTTGTTTCATCTCGAGGAGGCCGTCTGCGCCATCGTCGCCCATGCCAGTCATCAGAACGCCCACGGCGCTGGCGCCGGCGGCTTGCGCCACGGAGCGGAATAGCACATTGACGCTGGGGCGATGGCGCGACACCAGGGAGCCGTCGCGTACTTCGAGAAAATAGCTCGGACCGAGACGGCGAACGAGCGTGTGCAGGTTTCCGGGAGCAATATAGGCGTGGCCGGGAAACACTTTGTCGCCGTCAGCGGCTTCTTTAATTTGAATTCGGCAAATGCTATTGAGCCGTTTTGCAAAAGCTGCCGTGAAACCCTCGGGCATGTGTTGCACCGCGACAATCCCAGGACAATCCTCGGGCATCTGTTCGAAAACCTGGAGCAAAGCTTCCGTGCCTCCCGTGGAGGCGCCGATTGCAACAATCTTTTCTCGTTGCTGCGCGGATGCAGGTAGAACTGCGGGAGGAATCACAACCTCCGCGAAATGATACTTCGAGGAATCCTTGCGCAGCCTGCGAAATTTGCTAACCCGGGCCGTCGCTGCCGCTCGCACGGTATCTTCGAGCAGAACGGCGGACTCCTCCAGAAATCCGCGGATGCCGACCTTGGGTTTGGTGATGATGTCCACCGCGCCGATTTCCAGGGCGCGGATGGCGGCTTCGGTTCTCGGGCCGGTCAATCCCGAACAAACCACGACAGGCACCGGATTCTGGGACATGAGCTTTTCCAGAAAAGTCAGGCCATCCATGCGGGGCATTTCCAGATCCAAGAGAATGACGTCGGGCGGGAATTTCTTCATTTTGTCCATGGCGATGAACGGGTCGGCCGCCACGTTGACGCAGAATCCGCGCTTTTCCGAAAGGACGGACGCCAGGACCTGGCGTACGATAGCCGAATCATCCACCACGAGGACATTCAAAAGGGCGGAGTTATCCGGTGATGGGGCGGAGGGCGTCTCAGCGAAGTCTTGGCGTTTATCGGAGCTCACATCTTTGTCCTATTCCTGAAACCCCGTTTCGAATACGGCGGTGCCGGGCTTGAAGCAATTCGCTCAGTCACGAACGGCCTGGTCGCGGCGCTGGAGAATGCAGAGAGCACCGGCGCGCGCCAACGGATCCCGTGACGACGGGAAAACTTTTGGCGCGACGAACTGTAGTTTATCGGCGACACCATGAAGGCTTTCCGCATGGCCGAGGAACAGATATCCGCTGGGAGTCAAATATTTTCCAAGAGAGTCGACGACTTTTATTTTCGTCTCCCATTGAAAATAGATCAGCACGTTGCGGCAGAAAATCAGGTCAAATGGACCAGTGACGTCATACGGTTCCCGAGTGAGATTGAGCCGCTGAAACCGGACGGCCTGACGGAGTTCGTCCGCCGCCTTGATTTTGCCTTTGTCCGGGCCAAAGCCCTTGAGCAGAAACCTTCGCTGATAGTCGACCGGAACGCCGGAGATTTTCTCGACGGGCCAGATGGCGGCGGAAGCGCGGGCCAGAACTTTGGTCGAGAGATCCGTTCCGAGAACCTCGACATTCCATCCCGCGGAAGGCGGGAAATACGTCAACATCATCATGGCCAGCGAATAGGCTTCTTCACCGGTGGAACAGGCCGCGCTCCAGATGCGCAGCCTACGGCTGCGTTTGCCGGCATCCGCGTCCGCCACCCATTCGGGGAAAACCCGATTGCGCAGACAATCGAAAGCCGCAGGTTCCCGGAAGAAATGCGTTTCGTTGGTGCAAATGCAATCGAGCATGAGCACCATTTCCTGCGGATCGGCTTTCACCCGCCGGTAGTAGGAGGAGAAGGAGTTCAATTCCAGAGCGCGCAATCTCTTCCACAAACGGCTCACCAACATGGCACGGTTCTTCGCGCCCAGATGGATTCCGGATTCGCGGACGACGAGGGCCTGGAAAAGATGAAACTCCTCTGCCGCGAGATCCGGAATCGGTTTAGGCAAAGCCAACGGAGAATGCGCCGGGATTTCTCCGGAGGCCATTACGCTTCCAGTTGCTCCCCAGAGTTGTTGTCTGCATCGTTGCTATGCGTCTCCACAGTCGCAGCTTGAAGAGTGGAGACAGTCAACAGCTCGGCATTGCTGAGGACACGGTCGATGTTCAAGATGAGAGCAAACTTCTTGCCGAGTTTGCCCATCCCGAAAAGATATTCCAGCCGCACGCGTGTGCCGAACGCGGGAGGCTCTTCGATTTCCGTGGGAGCGAGATCGATGACCTGGTTGACGGCATCGGCGATCACGCCCATCACGGTACGCTCAGAGTCCTGCTCGACTTCAACGATGACGATGCAGGTTGTCTTGGTTACCGGGCTCTCCTCGAGTCCGAAGCGCACGGTGAGATCGACAACGGGAACGACGTTGCCGCGCAGGTTGATCACGCCACGAATCCACTCAGGCACTTTTGGCACCTTGGTGACCGTGGTGTACTCGATGATTTCCTTCACGCGCCGAATGTTGATGGCGTATTCCTCATCGGCGAGGAAAAAGGTCAAGTATTGCTGTTGGACCACTTCTTCTTTTTCTTTAATTTCCATGAGTTTCCTCCGCGACCTATATCCGGGCGAATGACTCGGCGTAATCGCCGTTGGGCTTTCCCGCATGTGTGGAGGAGCCATGGTTGTTGTGGTCAGTAGTCTCCGGGAAATGAGATTTGTCGGCCTTTCGCTTCTTGCCCCCGCGTTGGTCTAGGGAGCTGACACGGAAGAAGCTGATCATGTCTTGCAAGGCTTCGGCCTGCGACGCAAGCTCCTCAGCGGTACTGGAGAGTTGCTCGGCGCCGGCAGCGTTGCGCTGCGTGACCAAGCCAACCTGGCTGATCGCCCCGTTGATCTGGCTCACGCCAGCGGCTTGTTCTCTGGACGTTGCGGCCACCTCTTGTACGAGGTCCGCGGTCTTCTGAATCGCCGGGACCAGTTCGGTCAATAATCCGCCCGAACGCTCCGCGACCTGCACGTTGGCAGTGGCCAGCCCGCCGATCTCCTGGGCTGCTGTGCGGCAGCGCTCGGCGAGATTGCGCACTTCGCCAGCGACCACGGCAAATCCGCGGCCATGTTCGCCGGCGCGGGCCGCTTCGATGGCGGCGTTCAGGGCCAGCATGTTGGTCTGGTAGGCGATTTCTTCGATGACGGCGATTTTTTCCGCGATCGATTTCATTGCGGAAACCGATTCCTGGACGGCTTGGCCGCTCTGACCGGCGTCCAGCGCGCCCTTGCGCGCCATCTGCTCCATCTTGCGGCTGTTTTCGGCGTTCTGCGTGATCGAAGCGCTCATTTCTTCCATGCTGCTGGTTACCTGTTCGACGGCGGCCGCCTGTTCGCTGGTGCCCTGAGAAACGATACTGGCAGAGGAAGCTACCTGTGTGGCGGCGGTGCTCACCGATCCGGCGCCCATGCGCACTTCGCCGATCATTTCGTTGAGCTTGCCGGTCATCTTGGCCATGGCCCCAAGGAGGCGGCCGAGTTCATCGCCGCGATCGGCGTTGATCGTCTTGGTCAGATCCCCTGCGCTGATGTTCTCAACGACTTCGAGCACATCTTGTATGGGCTTAGTGATGCCGCGAGAAATTATGAAAGTGACGAGGATGCTGACGAAAATAGACACGAGCGAGAAAATCACGAGCGTGGTAGTGGTGGTCTTGGCGATTTCTGTCACCGCCGGGACCAGCACTTCGGCATGATGGTTCGTCAGCTCAGTGGCCAGGTCTTCCAGCCGGTGAATGGAGTCTTTATATTCGTTGATTTTGGCGTTGCACTCCTGCGGCGTGTGGAGCTTGCCCTCTTGAATCATGCCGAGAACTTTTGTGTATCCGGTCTCATAGGTGGCCAAGTCGTCGTGCATGGAACGAAGGGCGGTCTTGTCATCCGACGAAAGCTGGAATCGATCAAGTTCCGTTAGTGTGTCACGCAGCTTTTGCCGCTGCGCGTCCCACTTAGCGGCGTATGCACCCCTGACCTGGACTTCTTCAATATTCAGGAACGTATCCTTTTCGAAACGGCGCAGCTCGAGCGTGGTCGCCTTGGCGCGGGCGGCGAGCGTCACGACCTTGGCATCGCCTTCCAAGACCTTCAAGGTTTCGCGCGTTATAGCCTCAAGTCCCCAATAGCCGCTAAGGCCCATGGAGATGAGGAGTACCACGATCAGCCCGAAACCGATCGCCAACCGCTTTCCAATCGACATATTCTTCAACATGAAACTCTCCTTCAAATATTATTCCGAGTGCGGCCTCACGCCGCCTCGCACTTCCGACAAATGGCCCTACTGCGAAACCAGTTCGGCGCTCCGGTGAATCGCCTCGCGACAAAGGGCCGGCACGTCGAGAATCAGAGCGACGCGCCCATTGCCGAGAATCGTTGACCCGGAAACACCGCGAATTCCTTGAAACAGCCGCCCCAGCGGCTTGATTACGGCTTGTTGCTCGCCCAATAATTCATCGGCAGCGAGGCCGGCGCGGCCGCCGTGATATTCGACGACAATGATCTTTTCCCGAGCCGGAGTCTCGCCGCCGCATTCGAAGAGATCGCGAAGGCGAACGTAGGGTAGAGCTTCTCCTCGCAGATTGATGACGCCGCCTTCGTCCGAACTGTGCTTCTCCGCAGGCAGTTCGAGGCACTCCTGCATGGAACTGAGCGGGATTACGTAAGTTTCCGCACCGACTTTCACGGCGAAGCCATCAATGATGGCCAGCGTGAGCGGAAGGCGGATGGTAAACGCGGTCCCTTGACCTTTGCGGCTTTCGACCAGAATTGCGCCGCTTAGGGCGTTCACGTTTCGACGTACAACGTCCAAACCGACGCCGCGGCCGGAGAGCTCAGACACTTTGTCGGCCGTCGAGAATCCCGGCTGAAAAATCAGATTATGAATCTCGGATTCGGTAAGGCGGGCGCCTTCGGGAATGATTCCCTTTGATCTCGCGTGTTGAAGGATGCTCTCGTGATCGAGGCCAGCCCCATCGTCGGAGATTTGCACGACAATGTTCCCGGAATCGTGGAAAGCTTGCAGGACGATCTTTCCGCTGGGATCCTTTCCCAGAGCCCGGCGGATTTCGGGTGTTTCCAGCCCGTGGTCCACTGAATTCCGGATCATGTGCATGAGCGGGTCGTGAATGTGTTCAAGGATGGTTGTGTCAACTTCGACGTCTTCTCCCACGACGAGCATGCGCGCCAGCTTTCCGCTCTTTCGAGCGGTGTCGCGTACGCTGCGAGCAAAGCGGTGAAACGTCGGGCCAACCGGGACCATCCGAATCTTCATCACCAGTTCTTGCAACTCGAGGAAGAGCGCTTCCAATCCGTGATGCGACTCAAGCGCTTCGCGCCCGCCCGCCGCCACGCTCAATTTTTCCTCCAGCATGCGCCGCTGGCGGCCCTGGGCAATTGCGAATTCGACTGTCAAGTTCAGCATGCGGTCGAGCTTGCCGACATCAACACGAAGGTTTTGCACGGCGGCCTTCGACGCAGCAGTGCCGGTCGACGATTCAGGATGGGATGATGCGGAGCTCTCTTGCGCGCCGGGTGTCTCGGCGGTCTTGAATTCAGCAGTCACGCCGGCAAGGCGCGCGCTCAACGCCTCGTGTTCAGGAAGAAGGCCTTCTTCTCCATCCGCTGCCCGCTTGGCCATTTGGCGCAGGGCGTCCACGGCCTGGAGCAAAGTGTTAATCACTTCCTGGGACAGAACCACGGTCTGGCTGCGGCAGAGATCCAGCAGATCTTCAACGTTGTGGAGGAATCGAGCGAGAGCGTTGAACTCCAACAGTGAAGCATTGCCCTTGACGGTGTGCGCCGCGCGAAACAGAGAAGAAATCAGCTCGCGATCTTCGGGATGCGTCTCCAGCGCCAGAAGCGATTGCTCCATTTGCGCGAGGCACTCCTCGGTTTCTTCCCGGAACGACTGCAAGAGCATTTCCCGATTAATTTCCATGATTCCTCTACAGGATTTTGACTACTGCGTCTCCTGTGTCCGTGCGAAAAACAATGCGTTGCCCGCGGTCCACGCCAACTATCGTGGAAATGACCGGTATCTGCGCCTTCGTTAGCATTTCCAGGGCGATTTCAACGTTGCGGCTTCCGAGGTGCTGCTCTTTGTTCGAATTCAGTTCGCGCATGGAATCAAACAGGCAGCCTCCGCCGAAAACTTTGGCGCGAAGCTGTCCGCGATTTGCGCCGGCTTCCAGGAGCTTCTGCACCAATATGGAAATAGCCACATTGCCGTAACGGGGCGACGCAGTTCCCTTTCTATCCCAGCTGGGCAGCATGTAATGGGTGGCGCCGCCGATGGCATTAACGGGATCCCAAATGCACACTCCCACACAAGAACCAAGAATGAGTGCAACGGATTTCGCTTCCGCCGAAACGAAAACCTGACCGGCATGGAGAAAATGAGCATTCGACGAAGCTGCATCGCTAGTCTCGGCGGACGGCTGCACCGGGAGGCTGGACCATTGATGTTTTGTTGACGAATCAGGTCTCACGGCGCCACCTGACGCGCCTGCAGTCTTTGAAACTGGATGGCAACCGCTGCGTAGGTTTCCAGAAACTTCAATAATTCATAGTCGGCCCATTCCAGGCCATTCTTCTGCGGGAGAAGACCAAAGAGGGCGATGACCCCGACAATCTCGCGGCTGGACTTTAGAATTACGCAAGCCGTCAACTTCTTCTCGAAGGGCAAGAGAAGTGCCTCCGGCTGACGTTCTTTGAATTGGCTCGTACCCTGCTCGACTGCGCGCCCGAACATGCCGGCACCGCACAAGAAGGGTTGCAGGGCGTCTGCTTCAACACCCGACGACCACGCCAGGGAAAAGTTTTGCTTGGCGGCGCTATAGTCAAAAATGGCAATCTCTTCCGAGCCAATCAGATTGGCGATGATTTCTGCGCTGGCATCAAATACGTCGCCCCCTTCAAGGCTCTGAATGAGCCGCGCGCTCGCGGCGTTGAGCCGCATGAGGAGAAAATGATTTCGCTCTATCTGTTCTCGCAGGGAAAGCTGTTGCACACGCAAGCGAAGCTCTTCCGCTCCGCCAAGAGTCGAGGAACCAGCTTCGGCGGTCTCGATCCGGGACCCCGCCTTAATCGATGGACGGCTTCCATCTCCTGCGCCTATCATGATTTCCTCTCGCTTCTTCTGAGTGAGTTCCACATTGGTTTGCTCGTTCTGAATTACTCGCCGAGGTACGCTTTCAACAGATCAAGAAGCTCGGCGTCATTCACCGGTTTCGTCAGGTAGTCGCTGCATCCGCTGGCATAACCTTCCTGCACAAACTGTTCTTCGCCGCGAGTAGTCAGCAGGATGACGGGAATCTTCTCGGTCTCCTTGTCCTTTTTGAGGACTCGGCATGCTTCGAGTCCGGTCATGCGCGGCATCACGATATCCATTAGAATCAAGTCGGGCTTTTCTCTTTTTGCTCTTTCCACAGCCTCTTTCCCGTCGACGGCGCTGATGAGCACGTAATTTGATTTCTGGCTGAAGATCATCCTGTTCACCAGCCGCGCGGTGCAGGAATCATCCACGAGAAGAATTTTTTTGGTCGACATTACTCTCTCCCTTTAACCTAACTAAATTGAATTGCAGAACCCTTCAGCTCATTCGCGGATCGTGAGCAAAAACCCTGCGCACTTCCTCCATGAGTCCTTCCGGCATGCGGCCTTTTTCCACGAAGCCGTCGGCGCCAGATTGCAGACACGCCGCTCGGAGCGAAAGACCGTTCAACTCCGTAAAAATCAGGATGCGCAAATCCCGAAATGACTTCCGCAACTGCGTAGCTGCCTCAAGGCCGGTCATTTGAGGCATGCTGAGGTCCATCAGCACCAGGTCCGGACGAAATCGTTCGGCTTGGTGCAGGGCGCTCAAACCGTCACTGGCAGTTCCGACGATTTCAAACTGCCCCTCGAATTGGAGGTACGAGCAAACCGCGCGCAACGCAGTCCGCGAATCATCGGCGACCACCACACGAATCTTGCGATCTTTTGGTACCATCCCGCGCTCCTGCTGGACACCGAGCGATCCACTGCGGTGATAGTGTGCCGAATCGGGACAGTAAGATATTCGGCTGATTCCCTAGGGAATCGCCTGTAGAGATGGACAGGGACCATCAGCGTGGGGGATTGCTGTTGCGGAAGGCGTGTCGAACAAGCTCAGAAATGGAAAGATGATCGAGCTTGAGCGCGAACCAGAGAATTCGTCGGTATCTGTTTTTCAAACAAGATTTTCAGGAGCGAGGCGCAGAAGATTGAATTTCATGCCTCAGGCGTGCTTTTTCCGTAAGAGTGAGATTAGGTTTTGGACGCTTTTTGCAAGCTCCACGACTTCGCCACCTCCATGGAGTTCGAAGTCGATCTCATAGTTGCCTCTCGCAGCGTGATCCACGGCTTCTTTGAGGCTGACAAGAGGTTTAGTGACTTGGCGAGGCAGGATGAGGCTGGCCCCGACGCTAAACAAAAGAGTGATAGCCGAAACGATGCCCAGGGCCCATTCAGCTCGACGGATCAACTGACGAGCGTCCAGGTGGTCCATTTGGACACGCGCCCAATTCTGCTGTTCCAGTTCGGAAGCCAGCCGCAAGGTCTCTTGACTGGATGCCTGGAGGTCCGGGGTGGCTTGGCGCAAGGCGGGGTTCGCTTCTTGTATAGCTTGCGCAATCTGTGTATCGAACGAGCCAACTCGGGCGCGAAGGTCCTGAATCAGCTGCGCTCGTCGCTTATGTTTGGCCCCTTTGACGAGGTCGTCCAAGTCTTTTTCGTAAGCCAGCACCGCCTCGCGAATCTGTTCCACTGGTTCCTGCTTGCGTTGTCCCATCGTCGAAACTGCAGATTCGAATCCTTGTTCGTATCGATTGGCTGCATCTAGACCCTTCTGAACGACGGTTTTTTCGTCAGGCTCAAGGTCCCCAATGCCAGCCAAAAATTGCCTCACCTTGGCGAGCGATTCCTGGTTTCCCCGAAGATATTCCGGGTCCTGGAACAGAATGTAGTTTCGCGCTGCACGCCGGGCCTCTAGTATCTCGATGGAGGCTTGTTCTGCCAGTTTTGCCGCCGGAGCATCGACATTCACAATGCGGTCCACGATCCGGCCCATCGCAAACAAATAATAAACAGCCAAGAAAATAACCGGGACAAGAATCAACCTCACGATGGCCAGGCTATAGGCAACTCTTTTTCGCAATGAGCTTCCGGGCGCGAATATTTTGAAGGACTTTCGGATTCTCCATCTCATGGGCTGAAACCTCCCAAAGGCGCTACAGTCGGTTCTGGCGAAACGTTATGAGGTCAGTCGGGGCTAGCCGGATGCGCGTCATTCGCCGCGCAACACGTCCGGCGGATGGTATTGTGACGCGCGAGGTCTTCCAGTGCGTCGATCTCATTTTGTATCTTGTGCACGCGCCTCTGCAAAATCTCAATGCCAGCTTCGGGAATAACGCCTGCATCGCTTTCATCGAGATCTATGCCACCGTCGTATTCCTCAGACTTCTTTCCCGGGTCGATTTTCGTAGGTTAGCGGCGTAAGGGCAACTGAATCAACGGGGTTTCTGGAGCGGGCGATGGGAATCGAACCCA
>Ga0137418_10000321_pt1 | contig 42022 bp, 37 predicted proteins | sample CZODoug3_1_2_16f_FD_122242 | JGI IMG/M metagenome (GOLD analysis project Ga0137418, IMG submission 122242) | Vadose zone soil fungal communities from Angelo Coast Range Reserve, California, USA - CZODoug3_1_2_16fungal (Hybrid Assembly) | ecosystem: Environmental > Terrestrial > Soil > Vadose...
CGCTGGGAAATCGTGGGCGGGATGTGGGTGGAGCCGGACCTGAACATGCCGGGAGGCGAATCACTGGTGCGGCAGATTCTGGTGGGGAAACGCTACTTCCAACAGAAATTTGGAGTGGATGTGAAGATCGGGTGGAACCCGGATTCGTTTGGTTATAACTGGCAACTGCCGCAGATTTACAAGAAATCGGGGATGGACACGTTTGTTACGCAGAAGCTGATGTGGGCGCATGAGTTTACGGTGTTCCCACACAAACTGTTCTGGTGGGAGGCGCCGGATGGCAGCCGGCTGCTGACCTATTTTCCACACGACTATGCGATGGGGATTGATCCCGTGCAGCTGGGGAAGGATGTGTCCGTGTGGGTGCCGGCGATTTATGGAACGAAGCCACCGGCGAGTGCGGAGATGATGCATCTCTATGGCGTGGGCGATCACGGCGGGGGGCCGACGCGGACGATGTTGGATACGGCCACGCGATGGACGCAGCCGGATGTGGTGTTCCCCAATTTGCAGTTGAGCACGGCCACGGCATTTTTCGCGGATTTGCAACCGAAGCTGGCGAATATGAACGTGCCCGTGTGGCGCGATGAACTTTATTTTGAATACCACCGCGGGGTGTTTACGACGCAGGCAGAGACGAAGCGGCGGATCCGGCAAACAGAAGAGTTGTTGCTGAATGCCGAGAAGTTTTCAGCGATTGCCACGTCGTTTGGACATAAGTATCCCGCCGAGGAGTTTGATCGTGGCTGGAAGGATTTGTTGTTCGATGATTTCCATGACATTTTTCCGGGATCAGGAATTGCGGTGAATTACCTGGACGCCAAGAGGAACTTGGAAGATGTGGGACGCGTGGGCCAGGGGATTCTGGATGGATCGCTAAATGAAATCACCGAGCACATAAACGTTAAAGGGACCGGGGTTCCGGTGGTGGTGTTCAATTCCCTTTCGTGGGCACGAGATGAGGTGGTTGAGACGGAGATACGGTTGCCGGAACCTGCGAGTTCCGTGGAGGTAATTGACGCGGATGGAAAACCGATTGCATCGCAGGTGCTTTCGGTTGAACGGGGAACACGGCGCATCCGATTGTTATTGAAGGCGAGTGTCCCGGCGCTTGGATATTCAACGTACTACGTCCGGGCGAACGCGAAGCGTGCGCCTACACCCGCGATAGTCAAGGCGGCGGGAGATATGCTGGAGAATGAGTTCGTGCGGATGCAAGTGGATTCAAAAACGGGTTGCATGACCAGCCTGTTCGACAAACGGACTAAGAGCGAAACGCTGGCGCCGGCGGAAACAGACACCGGCGGCCCTAAGGATTCGATTTGTGGCAACCTGCTGCAGGCGTTCCGCGACAAGCCCAAGCAGTGGGATGCGTGGAATATTGACGAGGATTTCGAAAAGGAGCATTGGGACCTGGACAAGGCCGATGAGGTGACGCTGGTTGAGAGCGGTCCCTTGCGCGCGATTCTTCGCGTGAAAAATCACTTCCAGAATTCAACGTTTATGCGCGACATCACGGTGACGGCTGGATCGCCGCGCGTGGACGTGAACATGTCCGCGGACTGGCATGAGAAGCACGTTCTATTGAAAGTGGCCATGCCCTTGAATGCGCACAACAAGATGGCAACGTTTGAAATTCCGTATGGAAGCATCGAGCGGCCAACTACGCGAAATACGCGCGCCGAGCAGGGGAAATTCGAGGTGCCAGCGCTGCAGTGGGCAGACTTGTCTGACGCGAACCACGGCCTGAGCCTGCTGAATGATTGCAAGTACGGTTACGACGCAAAGGGCAACGTGCTGCGGCTTTCGCTGCTGCGTTCGCCGGAGTGGCCCGACCCTCACGCGGACGAGGGACGGCATGAGTTCACTTATTCGCTTTACGCGCACGGCGGGAACTGGAAGGATGCACTGACCGTGCGACGGGGCTACGAGCTGAATTATCCTCTGTTGCCGCGACAGGAGGAGAGACATGCAGGGAGCCTGCCCGAGCGGCATTCGTTTCTGGAACTGAAAGCGGAAAACGTAGTCCTGACTGCCGCGAAGAAAGCGGAAGATGATGGCACGATCATTTTTCGTTTTTATGAGTGGGCCGGGAAGGAGACCGACGTCGTGTTGCGCCCTGACGCGGGAGTGGCGAGCGCGGAGGAAACGGACCTGATGGAGAGACCCTTGAAGACGCTGACGATTGAAAACGACGGGGTGACAGTACATACGAAGCCGTTTGAAATAAAGACGGTGAGGTTGAGACTTAAGAACATAGAGGGTGCAAGCGGAGAGCTGAGGTCAAAACAGTGAACAAAAATCTGGCGAAGGCGGCGGCGGTCGGGGCGCTGGGTGGTTTTCTCTTCGGCTTTGATACGGCGGTTATTTCCGGGACTACGCAGGCGCTGACTACCGTCTACCACTTGTCACCGGGACAGCTTGGCTTGACTGTTTCGATGGCGCTGATCGGAACCGTGATCGGCGCGATGACCGCTGGGATCCCCGGCCAGAAATATGGCGGTCGTGAGACCCTGAGATTCCTTGCCATTTGTTATGTGGTTTCGGCACTGGGATGTGCTTTTGCGTGGAACTGGTACGTGCTGCTGGCGGCGCGGTTCATCGGAGGGATCGGAATTGGGGGATCGTCGGTGCTTGGTCCCGTGTATATCGCAGAGCTTGCGCCAGCGAAATTGCGCGGGCGGCTAGTGGGGATGTTTCAGATCAACATCGTCATCGGAATTCTGCTGGCTTATCTTTCGAACTACATTATTGCCAGTTTTGGGCTCGGAGACGCAGAGTGGCGTTGGCAACTGGGCATCGCCGCGATCCCCGCGTTTATTTTCTTGATTCTGCTGTTTGGAATTCCGCCCAGTTCGCGCTGGCTGGTGACGCAGAAGCGCGTTGAGGAAGCGCGCGGTGTGCTGCAATCGATGGGCGCGGAAGACGCGGAAGGCGAGCTGCGGGAGATCGTGGACTCCATCCACCTGGATAAGCTGCAAACGTCCGAGCCGCTGTTCGTTTGGAAATACCGGCTGCCGATTTTTCTGGCCATCACGATCGGTATGTTCAACCAGCTTGCGGGCATCAATGCGATCTTGTACTACCTGAACGATATTTTTGCAGCTGCTGGCTTCAGCAAGATTTCGGGAAGTCTGCAGGCGGTAGCGATCGGCAGCATGAACCTGGTGGCGACGCTGCTGGGGATGACAATGATTGACAAGCTGGGGCGGAAGACGCTGTTGCTGATCGGAGCGGTGGGGACAGCTTTGTGCCTTTTCGGGGTCTCGGGGATTTTCTACACGGAGAGCCACCAGAGTTCGCTGCTGTGGCTGCTGGTGGCGTACATCGCGTTCTTTGCGATTTCGCAGGGAGCGGTGATTTGGGTGTATATCGGCGAAGTTTTTCCAAATCGGGTGCGCGCGAAGGGACAGGGGTTGGGAAGTTCTTCGCATTGGGTGATGAACGCACTGATCGCTTACATTTTCCCGCAGGTTGCGAAGTCTTCGGGCGGAGCGCCGTTTTTGCTTTTTGGAGTGATGATGGTGGTGCAGTTTTTTGTGGTGCTGTTCTTTTATCCGGAGACGAAGGGCGTCAGCCTGGAGCAGTTGCAGCATAAGCTGGGGATTGAGTGAAGATGCAGGCCTGGAATAACCAAACCCAAGAGCACAGCCCCTTCGACTAGCTCAGGGCAGGCAGGAGTGGATGTGCCCTATGGAGCTGAGCTACGAACGCGATTCGATGGTCATTTCGATACCGTACTTTGGACGCAGAGTCACTAGCGGTTCGGGAACGACCGGGAATCCCTTGTTCAGGCGGAAACTGAATTTCTGGGCGATTGCGGCGATTACAAGAGCGGTCTCCAGTTGGGCGAAGCCTTGGCCGATGCAGCGGCGGGGGCCGTCGCCGAATGGGAAGTAGGCGCCTGGGGGCAGGCGGTGTTCGAGCCCGTCGAGCCAGCGCTCGGGAATGAATTGTTCGGGCTGTTCAAAAAATCTGGGATCACGATGCATGACCCACTGCGAGGCGAGCAACGTGGTGCGCGGTGGAATTTCATAGCCGCCGAGATTGACGGTTTCCACATTCATGCGGGCCATTATGAACGCCGGAGGGTAGAGGCGCAGGGACTCGTGGACAACTGCGTTGAGATAGGGGAGTTTTTCGAGGTCGGAAACTTCGGCGGGGCGGCCGGCTAGAACGGTGCGCAGTTCCTTGTGGAGACACGATTCCGCGGCGGGATTTTCGCCGAGGAGATACCAAGTCCACGCGAGGGAGAGAGCGGTTGTTTCATGGCCGGCGACAAAGAGGGTCATGGATTCGTCGCGGACCTGGCGTTCGGTCATTTGACTGCCGTCTTCGTGCATGGCGGACATGAGCAGGGACAAGAGATCGTTGCGAGGTCGAGTGTCTTTCTTGCGATCGGAAATAATGCCGTAGATAAGCGAATCCATGTATTCGACTTCGCGGCGGGCACGGCGATTTGCGGACGTGGGCCAACTTTCGGGGACACGCCAGGGAGTGCGAGCGCGGCGTAGATAGTGGCGCATCAAAAAGGTCATGGCCTTTCCGATGGATTCGGAATCGCCGGCAAGGCTGGTGCCAAAGAGCGTGCGCACCGCGACTTCGAGCGTAAGCTTCATCATTTCCTCGGCGATGTTTCGGGTTTCGCCTGAGCGCCAATAGCGGGTCTGTTCGAGCGCGCATTCCACCATTACCGGAGAATATTCGTTGGTGCGCGAGCGGTGAAAGGCGGGTTGGGCGAGGCGGCGCTGGCGACGCCAAAAATCACCTTCGCTGATCAGCAGGCCCTGGCCAAGCAGCGGGCCGACAACGAGTTTCGTCAGCGTGCTTTTGTGCAGTTTGGCGTGATCGAGGATGAGGAGTTGCTGGATGTAGTCGGGGCGATTGACGAGCACCCGGCTCATGCGCATGACCGGCATGCTGACGATGTCGCCGTACTGGCGAGCGAGACGCTGCAATGTGCCGAGGGGATCGCTGCGGACTTCGAACGCGAGACCGAGGATGGGCAGGCCTTTGGGGCCCGGCGGCGCGTGGGTTCCGTTATTCGTCATTTTGGCAGGGTCAAGTTCACTTCATCCACGCATAATACGCAACGTAAAACCAACTGAAGATGCCGTGGACGATCATCCAAAAGATCGAGTGGTGAACGCTCCAGGACAATGTTATGGAGAGCATGCTGCCGAATCCCCAGACGCCGACACCAGCCGAGCGCCCGTTGCCACCGTTGCTCATAAGGGGTTCTCCTTGCGCGCGAAATCGTGCGGAGCCAGTTTAACCCGACGAGCGAGAATGTCGCGCAAGGAAAGGTGCCAGAGAAAATCGTTTCCCAGGATTACACAGAAAGACTGTGAGGAGCCAAAGAGGCGCCGGCCAAAGTTCAGATTGTTTTGGAAGTACGGCGGGGCTGGGGAGCGCCGCTTAATTCACTATCAACTTAAACGTGGCAGAGTGGCTGAGGCTGCCTGAAGTACCGGTTACCGTGATCGTGTAGGTCCCCGCTGGAGTACCCCCTGCTGGCGGCGGGGGTGGCGGCGGGGGCGGGGGCGAGCCATTGGAGCTACCGCCACCACAGGACGCGCAAACCGCTACGAGAACCAGGACGGCTGCCGCGGTGAGCAACCGCCTGGAACGTTCCGTTCGTTTCAACTTGTGCAAGATCAGCAGAACGAGCAGCCAAGCGATAAATATCGGGAGAACTTGCCGCGGAAGTGGCGGCGGAGCGAAACGGAACTTGCGCACGGGAACGGTAGCCGCACGCGCGGTGGTAGTGAGGGAGACGGTTGTGGTGGCAACGTTTGAGCCGTCCATGGGAGAGGAAGCCGGCGAGACAGAACACGTGGAGGCCATCGGGGCGCCCGTGCATGTCCACGTTATCGTTTGGTTGAAACCGCCAGTGGGAGCCGCCGAGACGGAGAAGCTTGCGACTTGTCCGGCCGTGATGGTCGTGCCGGAGGGTGCGGTGGCAACGCTGTAGTCTGGCGAGCTGCTTCCCACCGGCAAAGCTGTAAGGGCCATCAGCAAATCCAAGCGGCCATTGCCCATGTCGGCGCCGACAAATTGGGCGTGAGCGATTGCGGCGGAGGCCAGGGACTGGTTGATGTCGGTCCTGAGAGCGCGCAAAAGAGCGGCGCCGCCGGAGACAAAGGGTGCGCTGAATGAGGTTCCCCATCCGGCGGAGTATGTGCTGAACGGGTAGGTGGTGACGATGGCTTCGCCAGGAGCCGCGACCCAGACGATGGCGTTACCGAAATTTGAAAATGTCGAACGTGAGTCCAGGTTGCTAGTGGAGGCGACGCCCATCACATCGGACTGAAGGGCGGCGGGGTAAACGGTTTCCATTGCACCGTCATTGCCTGCGGAGGAGGCGCAGATGATGTTGAGCTTGTTTGCGTAGTCGAGCGCGTTGGACAGTTCCTGGGAGGCCGTTTTGAGATCAAAACTCATGTTGATCACGTTTGCGTTGTTCTGGGCGGCGTAATAGATGGCGCGGAGAATGTCGGAAAGATTGGCGGTGCCGTTGGATTGAAAAGCTTTTAGCGGCAGGAGCTGCGCATTCGGGGCGACGAGATGGATCACTCCCATCACCATCGTGCCATGGCCAAAGGCCGCATATTGCGAATTACCGTCGAGAACTGCCGCGGTGGACTGGTCGAGAACCGCAGCCGTGGATTGATTTACTTTGGCGGGCTGGCAACTGGGACACGGCGTGGGAGCGGTGCCAGTGAAATCCGTCATCTCCGAGCCACCCGGCTGGTTGCGCGTGAAGTCGTAACCGGCCAGGAGAACGCTTTTCAATGCGGGATGATTGGGGTCCACCCCGGTGTCAATGTCGGCGACAATGCCCTTGCCTGACACGTGGAACGTGTTTTGCGCGTCCTGGACGTGGACGATGCCCGACGCGGGCTGGTTGGCGTAGCCGTTCCAGACGGTGGTGCCAAAATAATTTACGGCAGTGCTGTCGGTTAGCGCGGCGGGCGGCGTGGTGACTGCGTTGAGGCCGGCGACCAAGTTAATTACCTGGTCAAGCTCGGCGTTCACGATGCCTGGAGTGTTGCGCAAGAGAGTTAGAAGAGTCGTCGGGTCGATTAGGGAAGGTGCTGTCAGAAGGAAGACCTGGTTCAACGTTCCATCAATGGCGCCTACCACCGTGCAAGTCTGCAACAGGCAGAGTTGCGTCAGAGCGCTGCTGCCCAGCGTGGAACGGACAATGAAGCGGTTATCGGCGCGGGCTGGTGCGGCGGAGAGTAGCGTTAATAATACGGCCGCAAGCCACATAGGGCGTTTCATGGCTCGGTTGTTCCTCCTGTGCTTGCCTGGCACTCGATCCCAGTGTTCGATCGGCCCACGTTCAATACCTGCTTGAAAATTGTTTTTCCCCGATCCTTTACTCGAACCATCCGTGAGTCCGAGCGCCGGGCGAATCTGATGTTCGTTCCAAGAATCTGAAATCTTTCGAACTCAATCGGGCTCGATTGCAGCGAGGACAACAACGGGAACACAGGTGAAGCCTGCGCACACAAGATCCGGCTTTTGGATAAGTAAAGCGAAAACGGAGGGAAATCATAGACAGGAAAATACGTAAATCCCCCTAAGGTAAATACCTGAAGCCAAGCATCGCTGGGGGAGCCTGGGCCGCGCCGCTACAAGGCAGAAGAAACGGGAGTGCCTGCGGCGGCAAAAACAGTGGACATTTCGGCATGGGCGAAGGAGAGGAAGGTGCGGACGACAGCGGGGTCAAACTGAGTGCCGCTGGCTTCGTTGAGGCGGCGCACGGCTTCGTCGTAGGGCAGGCCTTTTCGATAGGGCCGCGAAGAGACCATGGCGTCAAAGGCGTCAATCACGCAGACGATTCGGGAGACTACCGGTATTTCGGTGTTCTTCAGGCCTGCGGGATAGCCCTTGCCATCGAACGATTCGTGATGATGGAGAATATCGAGAGCCGCGCGCTCGAAGCCGGGGAGCATGCGCAGAACGGCCCATCCATATTCGGAGTGTTTTTTCATCAGGGTGTATTCGTCCGCATCGAGGCGGTCGGGCTTGCGGAGAATGGCATCGGGGATGCCGACTTTACCGATGTCGTGGAGAAGAGCAGCCACTTCGAGATTCTGAAGCTCGGATTCCTCCAGGCCGAGTTCCTGGCCGACGCGCATGCCCCATTCCGCCAGGCGAGTGCTGTGCACTCCGGTGTTGAGATCCTTGAGATCGAGAAGTTGATTGAAAGCGCAGATTACCGAATTGCGGAGCGCGGCAGACTGTTCTTCCAGTTGCTTGATGCGGAGAGACTCGAGCGCTCCGTTTACCGGGGTTCCTTCCGAGGGCGTTGGTATCTGGTGGTTCGACATTGGAGCTACCTGCAAAACAAGAGGCACGTGCCGGAGCCGGATGAGGAGCCCGAGCTATTCACCCAGGCAGAAACTGCCTGGTAAATGTCGAGGCGGCCGTGATTCAGGTCCGGGGTGAGATGGATAGCGTGGGAAAGCGCGCTGGCAGCCTGACTCTGATTCAGGGATGACCTGGCGCTGAGCATCAGGGCCACGGTGCCGGCGACGAGAGGCGAACTGAACGAGGTGCCAGAAGCGCTGGCATAGGTTCCGCCGGGGTAGGTGCTGATGGCATTTTCACCCGGGGCGGCGATTAGAACGTCAACCGAGCCGTAGTTGGAGAAGGAAGAGCGGCTGTCCCAGTTCGTCGTGGATGCGATGCCAACGACGTAGTTGTTCAAAGCAGCTGGATAAACAGGTGCGCTGGTGCTTTCATTCCCAGCGGCTGCCACAAGAACGACGCCAGCTTTATTGGCGTAAGAGACGGCCTGGGTGAGCGACGGAGAATTGGAAGTGAGATCGAAGCTCATGTTCACGACGTTGGCATGATGCTGAACGGCGTAGTAGAGAGCCGCAACGATGTTGGAAAGATAGCCGGTGCCGTTGGAGGAGAAGGCCTTAAGAGGAAGAATCTGGGCCTTGGGAGCGACAAGATGAACAAGGCCGGAGGTCATCGTGCCGTGGCCGAATGCGGCGTAGTCCGGGGTATCGAGGACCGCAGCGGTGGACTGGTCGAGAACCGCTGCCGTGGACTGCTGCACGTAGCCAGGCTGCTGATCCTGGGAGTTGGTGTCAGTAAACCCGTTTTGGTATCCATTGACATCCAGCCATTCGGAGGCTCCGGGCTGGTTGCGCGTAAAGTCGTAGCCGGGAAGCAGAACCGCTTGGAGGACGGGGTGATTGACGTCCACACCGGTATCAATGACGGCGACGACGCCGGTGCCGCTAATTCGAAAACCGTTCTGCGCGTCTTGAAGACGGATGATCTGGCCGGCAGGCTGAGCGGCGTAGCCATGCCAAACGATCGCTCCGTAGTAATTCACGGGGGCAGTATCGTAGAGGCCTGAAGGAATGCTGGGGAGAGGTGCATGGGGGATGGGAAGCAGGTGGTCAGCCTCAACGCTGACAATCCCGAGCAGGGATTCGACGAGCGTGAGGGTGCCGTTTACAAGGTTAACGAGGAGATTGTTGGTGGAGGTTACCAGAAAGTTCTGGCCGACAGGGCCGTCCAAGCTGCCCTGCACCTGACAGTGGAGGAGATTGCAAAGATTGAGGACGGAAGACAAGCCGCCCGTGGAACGAACGATGTACCGATTTTGAGCCGTGGCAGGCTTGGGAACGATGAGCGTGAGGACGAGGAACGTGAGGATGAGGGTAAATCGTTTCATAGTTGAAACCCCTAAGGGGTTCTCCCACAAGTGAGTTACTCGCTGATTAACGCGAAACGTTTCCCTAGAAGTTTCTACGGGAGGACATTTCGAGCCAATAGTACGAGCCTGTCTTCCTGCTTAAACAAACTTCCCAGCGGGCTTGGTACTTTCGTACCAAGGTGGGGACACGGGGAAATCTTTTGAAATGGCCGCGTTTCATGCCTTTTCCTCCGGCAGGCGGCCCAGCGCTTCCCGGAGCGAGATCACAATCGGCTCGCCGGAAGGTGTGGCGAAAGTCAGCTGCAGGTCTCCGCTATTCTTGACTTCACCACTGAATTCTCCGAATTCGTTGGCAACCGTGTGCACCACGTCTCCGTGCATATTGGAAACGAGTACGCGGGTGCCGACAGCGATAATCTTCGGATTGCTCAAATTCAGAAGCTGGCCCGTTACGACAATCCGGTTTCCGCTAGGTTTCATCTCAAGCTGCACGTCGATCTGATAAGGGTCAGCTCGATAGAGCATCTGGCGTGTGCCAGTGCCGGCTGAACGGACTCCTTCCAGGATAGGCTGCAGGAAGCTGTCGAAGAGGACTTTGATCCTGCTGTCTGCTCCCTTTTTCCGAGAAGCGAGGGCAACACCAGCGAATGCCGCTTTGGCAATTCTGACGGCGCTTTCCGGAGGCTGGTAATTCCCTTCCACGGCCGCTGACGCCCGAACTCGCTGCCAGAGCAAGACGGTTTTCTGACAGGATTTGCAGCCAAGTCTCAGATGCTGCTCCATCCGTTCCTTCTCGTCGCCGGCGACGGCCTGATTCACAAAGTCGATCCATTTCTCAACGCTGAAGTGTTCCATCATTCCCCCAGAATCCTCTCGGCACCCCATGCACTCCCCAGTGAACGGGATGAAGCTATTACCCTCGTTGGATAAGGGGAGAGAGGCCGGGAAAAAATATACGGAGTTTTTGATTAGTTAAGTCTTTTGGGGTCAGTGAGTTTCCCGACAAGGACGAAGGGGGCCCAGAAATACGGGTGGGGATTTTGGCGGCGGAGCTGTTGCATGGCGTGTTGAAGAGCGGTGGGCATATCGCCGGTGCGCAGGTATTCGCGGTAGAAGAGTTGCATCAATTCGGAGGTGCTTTGATCGTGGACGTCCCAGAGTGACAGGAGGAGCGTGGAAGCACCGGCATAGAAAAGGCCGCGTTGGAGTCCGAGCAACTCGTCACCGGCGGCGACGAAGCTCATGCCCGTGGCGCAGCCGCTGAGAGCCACCAGGTTGGCGTTTAATCTCATCTGGTATAGGTCGAACAGATTCAGGTAGCCATCGCCGAGACGTATTCCGGAAAACATCGGGTTGTCCTGGCGGTAGACGCCGTGGGTGGCGATATGGAGCAAGCCGGTACGCGGGCCTTTTTCTCGAAGTAAGGAGGAGGTGGCCTCGCTCCCGACGCGAAGCGTAGGCTGCGGCAATAACGCCGAAACGGATCGGGCTTCCTCCAAGATTTGCGGGGCGCGTTCATCAGGGATTCCCAAAATGAGAGAGCTGGTGTTGGCGCTGGCGGGCTTCTCCTGACAGGCGAAGAAGACTGACGCGCTGGGAGCGTAGGAAATCGTGAAAGAGTCGCAGAGGTGCTCGTCGCCGTTTTTCAAAGCGTGAAATGGCAAGAAATGGAGAAGGCCGTGGGGGACGATAATCAGGCTCTTGCCCAGGCAGTACTGGCGAAGCGGCGCGATCAACTCGTCGTAGAGAGATTCCAAGTGGCTTTGCGTGGCTCGCAGGAGAGGATCTTCAAACCGGCGGACGTATTCGCTGCCCATGCGGAACTTGGACAGCTGAAAGCGCAGCAGTTGGAGAATATGAGTGACCCGAGGGAGCACGGTCACGGGGAGAATGCGGATTTCCTCGCGCGTAATAACGGCAGCGATGAGGCGGTCGCCTGCCGAGAAATATTCGATCAGGGTTGCGCCCGGCGGGAGCGCGGATTGCAGCTTTTCGACGGAAAGATCAGAGGGAGTTTCCAGCGTGGTGTTTTCGCGCTCACGCGCGGGAAGTTCACGCAGGGTTCGCAGCAGTTCTTTTTCGTGGCTTTGCGCTTTTTTCTGGAGGGTGTCGAGGCGCTCGCCGGAGTTTTCCTCGGCGCTAAGCTGCTCGAGTTCGATACGGTGGTAATACCAATTGAGCTCTTCGCGCAGGTCCCTGATCCTGCGAACGAGGTCGCTCTGACCAATCTCACCAAGCGGGAGGCTTTGCCCGCTTTGGAAGATCATTTCGATCATGCTGCGTGATTTCGCGGCTTCCATCCAGGCTAGCGCTTCTTCAGGGGAGGCGTCCGAGCCATCGCCGGAAATGAAGAGATCCACCAGCGCTTCATAAACCTGCATCCTGTTTTTGAGGAAGGAGATTTTCAGTTCCTCGCCGTGCAGGCGGCTGCGCATGGTTTCGAGAGACTGCTTTGCTTCGAGGAAGGCGCGGAGAGCAGCGGGGCGGTCATTGCGGGCTTGAGAGAGCTGGCCCTGAAGCAAATGGGCCTGATAGGCAAGAACCGGTGTCTGAAGGCGAGCGATCCGCGCGAGAGATTCGTCGGTTTCTTTTTGCGCTTCGGCCGGATCGCCTACCTGCAGAGCGATTCGGGCGAGCAAGAGATGCGCGAGGACTGCCTTTCCGGGAAGCGCCGATTGATCGAAGAAGGCCGCGGCCGCGGTGCATAAGCGCCGCGATTCGAAGTAGCGCCCTTCATGGAAGAGCAGCAAGCCCTGGTAGAGGTCAATCAGCCAGGGCCAGACGAGATTTTTCTCTCGGCCGAACATTTCACGCGCTTTTGTGAAGCGATCGAGCGCCTGGACGGTTTTGCCCTGCTGGGCGAAGGCCGTCGCTTCATTCGCGAGTGTTTTGGCCGCTTCGTAGCCCATGCCGAGCTTTTCGAAACGCAGGAAGCCTTCGTGCGCCATCTCGCGGGCTTCTTCGCTGAGGTTCAGCTCCAGATAAATATCGGAGAGATCCAGATGACAGAGCGCAAAGTGGTAGGCATCGCCGGTGGCTTCGCATGCGCGGCGCGCGGCGTAGAGCGCTTCGATCGCGTGACTGTATTCACCGCGAAGATAGTAGAGATAGGCGATGTTGTAGTCGGCTTGAGCCACAAGGAGCGGCATGTTGTGTTCGTGGCAGAAGGCGCGCGCCCGCTGATAGGTGGCGAGGGCGCGAGGGAAATCATTGAGGCTGATGAGGCAGACGGCCATGTTGCTGAGGACGACGGCGATGCCCTCGGCGTCTTTGTAGGGCATCAAGTTGCGGTAGGCATGTTCATAACTGGCAATGGATTCTTCGAAGCGATCCTGGCGATGATAAATATTGCCGACGTTTATTTCGAGCCGGGCGAGACGCCAGGGATCGTCGAGCTGCGAAAAGATTTCGCGCGCGCGCTCGACGGCCTGAAAAGCCTGGTCGTATTCGCCCACGAGGATCATGGGTTGAATGGAACTGCTTAGCGTCCGGGCCATTTCCTTCCAATCGCGCAGGGACTCATAAAGTTGGATTGCCTGCTGGTGATGCTCGATTGCGGCGCGGTAATCACCGGTGGAATAGAGGGCGTTGGCCATTGCCCGCAAGGCCAGCGGCTGGGCTTCCTTGCGGCGCAGGCGTTTGGCGATGAGCATCGCAGCTTCGGCCAAGTGAAGCGCTTCTTTCGTGCTTACGCGGACTCGCTGGACGACGAGTTGGGCGAGTTGTTCAATCGTAGACTGGCTGATTAGCTTCGGGTGTTTTGCGAGGAAGTTGCGGCGCGCGATGTCGGTTGAGAGCTGCCCCATTCCGGCGATCAGCGAGCCGCTTGTTTTTTTTGCGCGCGGAGCAAGCATCATCAGTAAAAACCAAGTTCTTCCAGCTGGCGCCGGAGCCGCTCTATGCATTTCTGCCGGGTGAAGCCGATGGAACCCAGCGCCAGACCGAGTTCCGCAGCCACCTCCGCATAAGGGCGCGAGGGGGATTCGAAAAACAGCATTTCCACCAGACGGCGGCATTGCGGTGTGAGGACCGCAATCGACTCGCGGAGCATTTGCTCTTCCTGCGTTTGTTGAACGAGGCTTTCTGCGATGGGCGGGACTTCCGGCTCCGGCGAATTCTCTTCACTATCGCGGCTCACCACCCGCTTGCTCAACCGCTTTACGCGGTAACACTCGTGATGAGCGACCTGCATGAGCCACTTGGGTAACGCTCGAGGCTCGCGCAATTCCGGCAGGCGCACCAGCAGCTCCACACACGTGGATTGAAACACATCGGCAGCTTCCTGCGGAGGCAGGTTGTACTTTATGGGGATGGAATAGATGAGCGCTTTGTATTTATCAATGAGCTGGGCCCAAGCGGCTTCGTCGCCAGAAAGACACTCTTTCACAAGGCGCGTGTCGTTCCACTTGGCTTCCGGCTTGGCTGATGCTTTTGTCCTCGCCGGACTCATTGAGTGGCGTTCTCCCGTCCACTTTTCAAATAAAGCTGCTCCACATTCCAAAGAACGTATGGTTCCAGAACCGCGGGATGAAAGTTGCCGACGGAATTCTTTGCGCCAGTCAAGATGTCCGGGCTGGCGAGGAAAATCATGGGTTGATACTCGGCGAGAATTTCCTGCGCGCGATCGTAAACCTTTTTCCGTTGTTCGAAAGTGCGCGCCGACATCTGTTCCCCGATGAGGCGATCGATCTCCGCTTCCCACGGAGTTCCGGGATGCGGCTGCGATGGGTTCCAGAGATGCGTGCCGCCGCTGGAAAGCCAGACGTTGATGTCCGAGTTCGGATCGGCATCGTAACTGGCGATGCCCATTATGCAGGCATCGTATTCCTTGGTTTGCGTGACACGATCGAGTAGCGAGCGGAACTCCATCGGAACGACTTGAACGCGCATGCCGAGCTGCTTCAAATCGTCCTGAAGGAGCGTTGCCATTTTGGAGCGGTCGGCATTGGTGGAACTGGTGAGGATGCTGAATTCCACGGGCTTGCCGTCGGAATCTTGAAGCGTGGATTCGCCGTTCGGTCCCGTGCTCCAGGAAAACCCGGCTTCCTTGAGAAGCGTTCGCGCCCTCTCGAGAGAGCGCGGCGGATGAGGAAGATTCGCGTCGCCCCAACGCTTGTTACCTGGGGCCACCAATCCCCAGATTGCAGCGCCGCGGCCCTGGTAGACGAGGCGGACTATTGCTTCGCGGTCCGCTGCAGCTGAGACCGCTTGCCGAAACTTTACGTCGCGGAACCATTTCTGTTTGCGTTGCAAATCCGCGGAAGCCTTTTCGCCCAGGTCATTCAAATTGAAAAATAAGAAATTGTATTCGAGGCCTGGTCCGGCGTCGGTGACCGTGAAGCCATTCTGTTGGCGGGAGAGGACGGAAAAGTTTTCCGCACCCAACTGGCTGATCATATCGGTTTCGCCGGATTGGAATTTCAAAACTTGAGCGTCCGCGTTGGGCACGAAGAGGAACACGAGTTCGTCGAGATACGGCAGGCGAGTGCCCTTGCTGTCTGATTTCCAGTAGTAGGGATTGCGTTCAAGGACGAGGCGCTGCCCGGCGACATATTCTTTCAAGCGGAACGGGCCGAGTCCCGCCCATTGATTTGCCGCGGCGCTGAGGGAGCCGATCTGACCGAGTTTGCCTTCCTGGAAAGACTTTTCGAGCAAATGGCGAGGGAGGATAGCCATGCCGTCGAAGAGCCGCTCGCCGACACCATAGGGTTTGGGCATTTGAAAGACGACTGTTTGAGCGTCGATTTTTCGAACGACGATTGGCTTGCCGCCGACGATTAGGAGATCGCGTTGTGGAGCGTGAGTGTTTTCGTCGAGATAGACTTGGAACGAGAAGAGGACATCCTCCGCGTCCATCGAATGGCCGTCCGAGAATTTCAGGCCTTTGCGCAGGACGAGGGTGTAGGTGAGGCCGTCCGCAGAGACTTTCCAGGATTTGGCGAGTGCAGGCTCCGTGAGTTGAGTGACGCGGTTGATGTGGACAAGATCGCCCTGCATGACGCCGATGACTTCGCGGGACCTGGTGTCGGCGGCGACAATTGGATTCAGGGTTTTTGGTTCGCCACGAAGCGAGACCACGAGGCGTCCGCCCGAGCGGCCAACTTCGCCAGGGAGGACGAGCAATTCCTCTTTCGCATTATTTTGCTGTGCTTTCGCAAATCCCAGCTGGCCTATGAGTGCTGAGAAAATGAGGAACAACCGGAAAAGAATCCGGCAGCGTGCGACCGTAACGGGGCAGTTTCTCACGCCAGGCTCCCAAGACTCCTCCGTCCTATCTTGTACGCGCCGGGGCTTTCCTGCAACGCGCTGGCCAGCCCCAAGTATCCAAGGAAGAACGGCACGATACTGAGGGCGGGCAAGTACATCCACCAGTAGGAAACGAGAACGCTGTATTGCTGGAGGTTGGAGAGCAGATTACCCCAGCTTGGGACGGGCTCGGGGACGCCGAGCCCCAGAAAGGACAGGGTCATTTCAGCGAGGACATATTGGGGAATGAGAATCGCGGCCTGGGTCAGAAGGACACTGGAGGTTTCGGGAAAAATGTGGCGGCGGAGGAGGTAAAGGTCGGAGGCTCCGAAGCCTCTGGCGGCGCGGACGAAGTCTCGCTCTTTGGCGCTGAGGACGATGCCGCGTACGAGGCGCGCGGGACGCGCCCAGCCCACTGCCGCAATGACTGCGACGATTAAGAAAAAGGCTTGGAGTGGATTCACGGCAAGAGGCAGGAAAGCCCGGATGGCAAAAAGGAGATACAACCAGGGCAGGGCGAGGAAAAGTTCTGCGAGGCGCATGAGCAGGTCGTCTCGCCAACCACCGTAGTATCCGGCCGCGGCGCCGATACACCATCCGATAAGAAGGGTGAAGCCCGCGCCAAGCAGGCCCGCGAGTAATGATATTTGGCCACCGAAGAGTAGCCGGGATAGTTGATCGCGGCCATAAGCGTCGGTGCCGAGCAGGTAGATTCGATCGTTATCGGCGCCGAAAAGATGCAGATGCGCGGGGACGAATCCCAACAACCGATAGCGATCTCCGGTCACAAAGAATTTCAGAGGACGCGGCTGTGCGGTATCTTCCGCGTATTGGTCGAACGTGCCGGGGCGAATTTGGAACAAATAAACAAAGGGACGAAGGTGGAGATGTTTTTGCGTGTCCATGACATGCAGGCGCATCGGCGGCAGGTAAGGATTCTTGCGATCCTGTTCGACCGGATTGTAGGGCGCGAAAAACCCGGCGCAGAGGACAATGCCGTGCATGACAGCGAGGACGAGCAGCCAGATTGTGACTTTGCGCGGCAAGCTCATTGAGAGGCGCTCTCCGTGCGAATTCGCGGGTCAAGCCAGAACAGAAGCATGTCGGCGAGGAAATTCCCTGCCGCAAGAACAATTGTAGAGAACAAGACGCCGCCGATGACGACATAGATGTCGCGGGCCAGGATGGCTTCGAGCAAGAACGGCCCGAGTCCTGGCCAGCTCATTACGATTTCGATGAGAAGAGAGCCGCTTAACAGCGCGCCGATACTGAACCCGAAGAGAGAAGCGAGCGGATTTGCGGCGGCAGGCAGAGCGTAGCGATACAGGAGAGTGCTGCGCCGAATGCCGTGGCCTTCGGCGGCGAGGAGAAAGGGGGCGCGGAGCACCTCCGCGACGGCGGCGCGGACATGGCGGACGAGGAGTGGAAGAGTAGAGAGCACCAGCGCGGCAACCGGCAGAGCCAGGTGCATCGCGAGGTCGCGAATTTTGTTAAATGAGGAGAGAGATTCAAAATCCACGGAGACCATGCCGCCTGTCGGGAACCAGCGAGTTCTTACGGCAAGCACGAGGAGACCGAGCGCCAACGCAAGATCGGGCACGACCAACAGCGCCGCGGTGCTCCAGGAGATCACGCGATCCGGTAAACGGCCGAGGCGTTCCGCGCTCCAGACTCCAAGCGGGATGGCAATCGCCCACGCTAGCAATGTCGCGGTGATTGTCAACAGCAGAGTATTTTTCGAGCGCACCAACAGGAGCGGCGCGACTGGACTGTTGTAGGCAAACGAAAACCCCATCTGGCCGTGGAGAACAGAATTCACCCAAGAGGCGTAGCGAATGGGCAGCGGCCGGTCGAGTTGATACTGGGTGCGCAAGGCTGCGAGAGTTTCCGGTGAAATCTGCGGGTTCAGCCGCATCTCGTCGAAGTAGTTGCCAGGTGCGAGTGTCGTGAAGAAAAAGGCAAGAATGGAGACGCCGATTACGAGCAGGAAGGCGTGGGCCAGGCGGCGGAGGAAGTAACGAATCATTGTTGCGTTGCCGGCCAGGGCGGGCGAGGAAGTCGCGGCACGGCTGCGAGGAGTTGCCGCGTGGCTTCGTGGCCGGGATTTTGCAGGATCTTTGTGGACGGGCCATGCTCGATAATTCGGCCATGCGACATCACGGCAATTTCGTCGGCGAGGTGAGCGGCCATGGCGAGATCGTGGCTGATAAAAAGAAACGTCATCGCGAGAGAGGATTGGAGTTCGAGAAGGAGATTGGCGATTTGCGCCTGCACCGAACAATCCAATGCGGAAAGCGCTTCATCGAGAATGAGCAACTTGGGATCGAGCGTGAGGGCGCGCGCAATGGCCAGCCGTTGGCGTTGACCGCCGCTGAGTTCGGAGGGCGGCCGCTCGGCGGCGTCTTGAGACAAGCCAACTCGTTCAAGCAAGGAAAACGCGCGCGTCTCCATTTGGGTTCGGCTTAACTTTCCTTGCAAGACCAACGGTTCGACGAGGATTTCAAGAACAGTCCATCTGGCACTTAAGGAACTTGCGGGATCCGGAAAGATGAGTTGGATTTGTGGACGAATCAGCCGAAGATCGCACTCGGGAGCCTGCGCGAGATTTTTGCCTTCGAACCAGAGATTGCCAGCGCTGGGCGTTTCGAGACAGGCGATGCAGGAAGCCAGCGTGCTTTTGCCGGAGCCGGATTCGCCCACGATTGCGAGGGCCGTGCCGGTGGAAACAGTGAAAGATACCCCGTCGAGGGCGACGAAATCTTGCCGGGCCCCGGCAAAGCCACGCTTTGTGTAACGCTTTGACAGGTTATCGACGGTTAAGAGAGGTTCCATATTTTGGCCGCGCAGAGTTGGTTCACTCTCCATACTTGAAACAGGAAACGAAGTGAGTATCGCTCAACTTCACCAATTCGGGTTCACGTTCTCTGCAAATTGCCATTCTGACGGTGCACCTCGGTTCGAAGGAACAACCATGTAGTGGCAAAGATGCGGGCGATGAGTTGCCAGGAATAGCCGGCAGCTTATGCTTGCGGCTTTTTTCGGCGTCCGCAGAAATTGCGGGAATGGACTCGAATAACGCCTTTGTGTACGGGTGTCGAGGCGATTTGAGCACAGCTTCCGTGGGGCCCCATTCCGCTACCTGTCCGGCGTAGAGAACCAGCACGCGATCGGCAAAGCCGGTGAGCAGAGCGGGATTATGCGTGATGAAAATCATTGTGATTCCCAGTTTTTCCCGAAGCGTGCGGAACACGCTGAGAATTTCCGACTGCGTTACAGGGTCGAGTGCGGCTGTCGGTTCATCCGCGATTACAAGGGAGGGATTGCACGCGATGGCCTGAGCGATTAAGGCGCGTTGCCGCTGGCCGCCGCTGAGTTGGTGAGGATAGGAGCGCATGATGCGATCCGCCTCTTGCGGGAACAATTGGGCGAAAACCTGGCGCGTGCGATCGTTCAAATCGTGTTTCGCTGAGGAATTGTGCGCGGCCAGGACTTGGCGAGCTTGCTCGCCTATACGCATGGTGGGATGGAGCGCGAGCGACGGTTCCTGAAAGATCAGAGCTATTCGGCCACCGCGGATTTGGCGAAGGTCCTCGGAGTCAATCTGGAGAAGATCATGGCCCTCGAAGAGTACGGCGCCCTTTTCGATGTGGCCGTTCGGGGGCAGTAGCCTCAATGCTGTTGCAGCAAGCGTGCTTTTGCCCGATCCGGATTCGCCGAGGACACCCAGAATTTCACCGCGCATGAGGTTGAAACTGATGCCGGACAAAACGGGGCGCGAATGGCCTTCGCGCGACCGATAAGAAACGTGAAGATCCCGGATTTCAAGAACGGACGCCATGGTCCGGCCGCAGTCGGCCTACCCCCTACTGCGATTCATGTTGAGGCAGGAAGCCGAGAGGAACAAGGGAAACGTGAATAGCGGCGTAGCAAAAGTAATTCGTTACGGCTGAAAGACGGTGGGGAGGCTATCTGAAAAAGAGGATTGCAGGAATTCAGGAGGGTGGAATCCCTGCAATCCAGTTTGGGCTATCTCGGTGGGCCCAATTACGAGCTTTCGCCGGGCGCAGACGCCGCAGCCTGAGAGGTTAGCGAGTGCCAGTTGCTGCCGAAGTCGTCGGCCGATTGGCCGCTGCGACGTCGGTGCGCGGAGTCATCGAGAGAACAATGTATTCGCGTTCCTTGCCGTCCGTTTCGGGGACGCGGAGCAGCATCTTGTCCTTGTGAATCCGGAATTGAGCGGTTTCGCCGACCGGCAAGAGCACCGGGTGCTTGTCGTCCTTGGGCTGAATTCGATAGGTCACTCGATCGGTCTGAAGGACGTATTCCTGACAGAGCAGTTGCTTGGTGTTTTTGTGTTGGCCATCGGTTCCAAAAATCTCACCCGCGATGGTCTTGCCATCCTTCTCGGTGTAACCGCACGCCGAGGAATCCATTTGAACCAGCACGGCCTTTTCATAGGTGGGCGGCTCTTTGGCCTGAACCATCATAGCCGTCGAGAAAAACAGAACTGCAACCGTTGCTGCTCGCATCCTGATCCTCCTGTAAAGAGTTTAGGGTTGTTCCCGAGTAACGGGGAAAGTGCATCTTGCCGGGACAGCGGCCTGGCTTATGAAAGCCAACTCTCCCAATGGCGCGCTGCCCGGTTATGGATAAAGGGAGAGTTGGACTGTGGAAAATATAGACTTGAGACGGAGTGGGCGCTCGCACAAGTTCTTGATTTGCGTGGCTTAAGGTAAGCGGTGGCGGAGTACTAGTGGAGTTCTATTGAGAAGCTTGCCGGGACGTTGCTACTCTGTGGGTTCCACAGCCCAGTTTAACCTCTACACGTACACGTGTCCTTAAGAGGCGTGCGAACATGGATTCCGATAAACTGCGTATTGCTCGCGACAAACTCACCCGCGTCTTCCGGTACCTGGAAGCGCTGAACCAACACCGCAACCCCGCGAAACGTCAGATTCACGAGCAGCCATGGAGCCTGTGGCTTCACGGCCTGCCGAGCCATTCGACGATTAAACGGGGAGCGGCAAAATCCAGTACCTCAAAATCCAAGCCCAAGGAAACTCAGCCCGCCGAGAGTGATGGGGTTGGGGATTTCCTGCTGAAGGTCCAGCGCCCGGTATTGACGCGCCCGCCCGAGCCACCCGATGACATTGCCAATTGGCTGGAGGCCGGGTGGGACAATCCTTCGGAGGAGATTGTTTTTCGGGAAAGCCAGGCTGAATCGGATCCGTCGGGAAGCCCGCGCGTTGCGAGGTTTGAAGACGACAAGGCAAGAACCGTGGCGCTGCAACGTTGGAAGCTCTCCCGCGATGAGTGGGCGAAGAGCGAGCGGCCAGCTCGCGCGGCGATGAAGATATTTGAGACGCTGTACGCCCTCTATGGGCGAATCGAGCGCGAGGCCGAGCGCGTGGAATTGGTTTTGGGAGACGGCATACTGAGCTGGCGGCGGGCTGAGGGAAACATTTACCACCCGATTCTGCTGCAGCGCCTGCAATTGCAATTCAATGCCGCTGTGCCAGAGTTCACGATTTCCGAAGCTGATCATCCTGTTGAGTTGTATTCGGCACTCTTTCAATCAATGACAGACGTGGACGGGCGCGCCATCGGCCGGTGCCGTGAAGAGTTGGAGCAAGAAGGGTTTCATCCGCTGGTGAATGGCTCGACTTCGGGATTTTTGAAGCGGCTAGTGATTCAGCTATCGCCGCGGGGAGAGTTCCTTGAGGATAAGGCGCCCGCTGAAGAGCAGAGTGACCCATGCATCGGCCGCGACCCGCTTATATTTCTGCGTGCGCGTACGCTGGGATTCGCGGCTTCCATTCAAGGCATCTTGGCGGACCTGCGCACGCGGGAAGATCTGCCGTGGTCGCTATTGAACATCGTTGGCGAAGAATCCCCGAATCGAGTTGCGGATGAGGTGGAGCCACCCGTAGTTGAGACGGCCGAAACCGCGGGAGAAGTTCTGCTGAGTAAGCCCGCGAACCCGGAGCAGATTCGAATTGCGCAGCAGCTGGAACTGCACGGAGGAGTATTGGTACAAGGCCCGCCAGGCACCGGCAAGACGCACACAATCGGCAATCTGATCGGGCATCTGCTGGCACAGGGCAAGAGCGTGCTGGTAACCAGCCAGGCGACCAAGGCATTGCGCATGGTGCGGCACCACATCGTGCCGGAGCTCCGCCCGCTGTGCGTGAGCCTACTGGAGAACGATCTGGAAAGCCGGAAGCAGTTGGAAAGCGCGGTCGGCTCCATCGCCGAAAGGCTGTCGCGCGCCGACGCGATTTCTTTGGAGCTGGAAGCGAAGAGACTGGAATCGGAACGCGGCGACATTTTGAAGAAATTGGAGGAGATCCGCAAGCAACTTGCCGAGGCGCGGGCGGACGAATACCGCGACATCGTCATTGCGGGCAAGACGTTGCCGCCGGCCGATGCTGCGCGGAATGTGGCGAAGGAAAAAGAGACGCTCGGGTGGATTCCAGGCCCGGTCGCGGCAGTTGCTCCGCTCCCTCTTACTCCAGGTGAACTGGCCGATTTGTATCGAACGAACACTTCCCTTTCGCGCGAGGATGAGATCGAGCTTGCGGGACACCTGCCAGAACTTCACGATCTGCCGCGGCCGGAGGAGTTCGAAGCTTCGCTCAACGAACGAAACCGGTTGAGCATGGAAGAATTGGAGCTGCGTTCGGATTTGTGGAAAAGCGGCGTTCCGGAAGGCAGCCCGGAGGAGCTGGAGGCTTTGGCGGCGAGTTTGTCGCAAGCAGTTGAGCCTTTGACCGGGCAAGAAAAGTGGAAGCTGGAGGCGGTTTACGCGGGGAAGTATGGAGGCGCTCACCGGAAACCGTGGGATCAGTTGGTTGAGTTTGTCCGGCTGGTCCACCGCGATGCGGCCAATGCGCAGGAGTCTTTCGTTAAGTACGGCCCTGAGATTGGTGATGATCCGGGTTATGAGGACCAGGAGCGGATTGCGGGTGAAATTCTTGCGCACCTTGAGACCGGCGGAAAGCTGGGCTCGTTCACGCTATTCACGCATAAGACGTGGGGCCAATTCATCGAATCGGCAAAGATAAACAACGCGCAGCCGCGAAATTCCGAGCATTTCGTCGCTCTGCTGAAATTGGCGCGCCTGAAGAAATTGCGGCTGGAACTCTGCGGGCGATGGGATCGCCAGATGGCGACTCTGGGGACACCGTCTTCAGGGCAGATGGGGACGGAAGTCGAGAAAACGCTGATGCAGTATTGCGACGCGCTTGAGGACTGCCTCGGCTGGCACGAGCACACATGGCTGCCACTGCAAGAACAGCTCACCGATCTCGATTTCAAGTGGGACAAGTTTTTGGCCGAGCAGCCGGCGATCGTTGGGGCCCACGGCGAACTTGTGCGGATCGGCAAAGCGGTGACCGATTCCCTGCTGCCCATTCTGGAATCGCGCATCAAGAAACAGAAGCTGTTGCAAATCGAGGACGAGCTTCGCGATTTGAAAGCCCGGCTGAAGCTTGCGGGGCGGGCGGCGAAATCGTCGAAGGCGACAGCGAAATTGCTTTCGTCCGTGATCGACGAGGATTCAAGCGAGTATCGAGCTGCCTATGAACGGTTGCTGGAACTTAAGAGCCAGCAGGCGGATTTGGATTTGCGCCGCGCACTGCTTGCAAAGCTGGAGAGTGCCGCGCCCGCGTGGGCCGGGGCGATTCGAAATCGGACCGGGGCGCATGGCCGCGGCGAACCGCCGCGCGATCCCGCGTCGGCGTGGACCTGGCGCCAGCTCAACGATGAACTCGACCGGCGAGCAAGCACTTCCATCGAGACGCTGCAGGCAAAAAGCGAAAAGCTGCGCGAGCAACTGCGACGCGTGACCGTGGGGCTGATTGACACGCGCGCATGGTCTGCGCAGGCGCGGCGGACTTCTTCGCGGCAGCGCCAGGCGCTGGTTGGCTGGCTAGACACGATTCGCCGCATCGGCAAGGGTCATGGCATTCGTGTTTCTCTTCTGCGCACGGAAGCGGCTAGAAAAATGTCGGAATGCCGAAGCGCCGTGCCCGTCTGGGTGATGCCGCTGTCGCGCGTGGTGGAAAATTTCGATCCATGCAGCACACGGTTTGACGTGGTCATCATTGATGAAGCGAGTCAAAGCGATGTTATGGCGCTGGTGGCTCTTTATCTCGGAAAGACGGCGCTGGTGGTTGGTGACCATGAGCAGGTGAGCCCGTCCGCGGTTGGCCAGGACCTGGGCATCATCCAAAATCTTATTTTCCAGTATCTGCAAGGCGTGCCGAATTCGGACCTCTACGACGGACAAATCTCCATTTACGACCTGGCGCGGCAATCCTTCGGCGGGACGACGTGCCTGGTGGAACATTTCCGCTGCGTGCCGGAAATCATTCAGTTCAGCAACATGATTTCCTACGATCAGCGGATCAAGCCGCTGCGTGATGCGAGCCGGGTGCAGATCCGCCCGCACACGATCGGTTACCGAGTTGGCGGATCCAGCCGCGACGGCAAAATTAACCGGCAGGAAGCGATTGGAGTGGCGTCGCTGCTGACCGCGGCGATGGAGCAACCCGAATATCAGAAAAACGAAGCGGGCCAGCCGACCAGCTTCGGCGTGGTTTCGCTGGTAGGCGACGAACAGGCGCTGGAGATCGACAACCTGCTCCGGAAGCATCTCTCGCCCGATCTCTGCGAGCACCACCGGTTGCTTTGCGGGAATGCTGCACAATTCCAGGGCGATGAACGCGACGTGGTGTTTATCTCGCTGGTGGATACGGCGCAGCGCGGGCCGCTTTCCCTGCGCGACCAGGAGTTGTTCAAGCAGCGGTTCAATGTGGCGGCCAGCCGCGCACGGGATCAGATGTGGGTTGTCCATTCGTTGAGCCCGCAAAATGATCTGAAGCCCGACGATCTGCGGCGGCAACTGATCGAGCACGCTCAGGATCCGAGCCATTTGATGCGCGCACTGGAGGAAAAAGAAAATCGCGCGCAATCCCCGTTCGAACGCGAGGTGATGAAGCGATTGCTGGCCGCGGGGTATCGCGTGCAACCGCAATGGCGCGTCGGCGCTTTCCGAATTGACATGGTCGTCGAAGGTGAACGGAGGCGGGTTGCGATCGAATGCGACGGGGATCGCTATCATCCCTTGGAGAAAATTCCCGAAGACATGGACAGGCAGGCGGTGCTGGAACGCATGGGCTGGATTTTCACGCGAATCCGAGGCACGGACTTCCTGAGAAATCCCGACCGGGCGATGAAGCAGGTGTTTGAAAAGCTGGAGTTGCTTGAGATTTACCCGGTAAATACGAAAAAAGAATCAGCGAGGATTGCGCAACCGTCAAACGATCTGACGGAGCGGGTGATCCGCAGGGCGGAAGAACTTCGCCGCGCCTGGGCAGGACCGGAAACAACGCCGGGCCGCGCAAAGGAATCGTCCCACGCTGCCGGGAAAGCTGCGGTCTCGTAAGACAGGCGTTCGGTCGCGTTTTTAGGGTTGGGACTGCTGCGGTACCCTACCTGATTCTTCTGCGAATCGGGAGGCGACGGGTGTGAATATCGGGACAGCTTTGCCCATGAAAATCCGGTAAATTTCCGAGTACGAAAGAAAATAAAAGTACCATAACCGATGGTTCAGCCCATGTTACGCAGCTCGAAAACGCAATTAACTTATTGAAATAAAAGAAGTTGACTGAAGCCCAGAGTCCAATGTGTACTTTCGCCCTACAAAATACTAAGGTGTTTACCTGAGGCATCTTGGGGTAATTTACTTGATTGAGGAACTAGGTTTCCGATGGTATTCACTACCAAGTCCCTAACGGATTCCCACGGCAGGTTGGCCCGGCGAAGGACAATTTGCGCCTAGGAGAGAATTTTCATGGCGAAGCGAGATGGCACTACCACGGACCCTGAGCTGAAGCGGACTGAAGAACCATCTGAGCTGCTTCGCGAACTTGTCGCCCACCTTCGGCAGAATCGGACGCAATTGCGCGAGGAATGGGTGGTGCGCATTTCGGAAACGCGACTGTTGACCGCGATGACCAAGGAAGAAATCTTCGCGGAAGCAACGTCGGTGTATGACAGCTACGTGGAGGCCCTCGAAACGGAAGCGTTCGAAGCCCTGCAAGCCTACGCGCGAAACCTTTCCGAACGCATTATTCCGCGAGGCGTTGAAACGCACGAAGTTGTTGGAATCGTGCTGCTGCTGCGCGACGTGCTGGCCCGTTCGCTCTTCGCAAAATACCAGACCGATTTCAGGAAGTTGAACCGCATTCTGGATGCCTACGAGCCGGCGGCAAACCGTATTGCGAACACGGTGGCGGTCGGGTTCGTCCAAGAGCGCGAACGCGTTATCCGCCAGCAGCAGGAAGCGATCCGTGAACTCTCCACTCCTGTGTTACAGGTTCGCGAGCGGTTGCTGATTCTGCCGATCATCGGCGTGATCGACCCGCAACGCGCGCGCCAGTTAACAGAGCAACTCCTCCGCGGAATTCGAACCAACCGCGCCAAAGTCGTCGTGATTGATATCACCGGTGTGGCGGCGATGGACGTTACGGTGGCAAACCACCTGGTGCAAACGGTGGAAGCTTCGAGACTGCTTGGCGCGACCGTTATCGTCACGGGACTCTCGCCAGAGATTGCGCAAACGCTGGTAACCATCGGAGTAGACCTGGGCAAAATGAACACGGTCGGCGACCTGCAGGGCGGAATCGAACAAGCAGAAAGACTGCTGGGATACAAAGTAGCGTCCATCACAGAGCCCAATTAATCCGGGCGGAGGAAAAAGCCAGTGGAAGTCCCCATTCTCAAACAGGGAGCGTTTCTGATTGCGACGTTTCAAGCCGCGCTCTCGGACGCGGATCTGAATCAATTGCGAATGGGACTGGTGCAGCAGGTGGTGAAGTTTCGCTCGCGCGCGGTAATCGTGGACGTTACGGCGATGGATGTGATGGACTCGTTCGCTTCGCGGACGCTGCGTGAGATCGCTCACATGATCCGGCTGCGCGGCGCGGAAACGGTGATCGTAGGGATTCAGCCGGAAGTGGCGTTTGCGATGGTGCAGCTCGGATTGACGCTGGAAGGCGTTGCGACGGCTTTGGACCTTGAAGAAGGGCTGGCGTACTTGAACGAGAAGTTCAAAATCACGAACCGAGGGTGATCGATTGTGTCAGCCGGCGAAATTCGGGTGGAAATCAATTCCGACCAGGACATCGTCATCGCTCGCCAAAAGGGGCGGGTTATGGCGAACGAGCTTGGGTTTTCCTCAGGTGACGCCACGCTGATTGCCACGGCAATCTCAGAGCTGGCGCGCAACATCGTGTCCTATGCCCGGTCGGGCGAAATCAAACTGAAAGGGATCAACGGATCAAATGGAGTCGGGATTATGGTCGTCGCATCGGACGCTGGCCCGGGAATCATTGATATTCGCCAGGCTTTGCGCGACGGCTTTTCCACTTCGGGAAGCCTGGGTCTTGGACTGCCGGGAGTGCGCCGGCTGATGGACGAATTTGAGATAACTTCCCAACCCGGCAAGGGAACAATGGTGGCGGTGAAGAAGTGGAGACAATAAACGAGCCAATGGTCGAATATGGCGTAGCAAAACACGCGCATGTTGGCGAGGGCGAGTCCGGCGACACGCACATGGTTTGCTGCAATCAAAACGGAGTATTGATTGCCGTGATTGACGGCATCGGGCACGGCGAAGAGGCAGCCGAGGTCGCCAGGACTGCCGCCGCGCTTCTGCGAAATTCTGCTGACGAGCCGGTGATTTCACTGGTGGAGCGGTGCCACGAAAAATTGAAGGGGACGCGTGGAGTGGTGCTGAGCGTGGCTTTCGTTTCCTTCGAGCAAAAAATGATGACGTGGATTGGCGTAGGCAACGTGCAGGGAATGTTGGTGCGCGCGAACGCAAACAATGGACATATGCAGGAGCCGCTTCTGTTGCGTGCAGGCGTGGTGGGATCCAGGTTGCCATCCCTGCAGGCAAGTGTGCTCCCGGTTTCGCAAGGCGACACTGTTGTGTTTACCACGGACGGAATCCAAAACGATTTTTCGACGAGCCTCAGCGCGCGGGAGAATCCGCAAAGGGCCGCGGACAGAATTCTGAACAAGTTTCGCAACCGGAGTGACGACGCGCTGGTGCTGGTCGCGCGTCTGACGGGAATTAACCCATGAAAACCGCGGTGCGAAAAAAGGGGAAGCTGGAGAATTTCGAAGAGGAGTACCGCTCCGCCCTGTGTGGATATGCGGACGGGGGAGGCGAGCTGGCTTTGGGCCGAGCCTACGAACTCGGACGACGAGCGCTTGAGGAGCAAGTAAGCGTCGTGGAGCTGGCTTCCTTGCATCACCAGGTGTTGATTGATCTGATTCGGACTTCGGAGAATGAGCAGCACAAAGAGCAGCTGCTCCGAAGCGGTGCTGAATTTCTTTCGGAGTGCGTTTCGCCCTATGAGATGGCCCACCGGGGATTTCAAGATGCCGTGAAGGCGTTGCGGCAATTGAACGAAACCCTAGAGGAAGAGATCAAGCGCATCGCTTATGCAGTGCACGACGAAGCGGGGCAACTGCTGGTTGCAGTCCACCTCGCACTGGCGGAAGTTGCTATGGGAATGCCCGAAGCGCAGCAGGAGCAGTTCACGCGGATTAAAGACCTGTTGAACGAGGTTGAAAAGCATTTGCGCCGATACTCTCACGAGCTCCGGCCAACGATTCTGGATGATCTGGGCTGGGTTCCGGCGATTCGATTTTTGGCGGACGGAGTTTCAAAACGAGCGAATTTGCCGATCCACATTGACGCAACGGTTTCCGGGCGCCTGCCGACCGCCGTTGAGACGACGCTGTATCGCATCGTGCAGGAAGCGTTGACGAACGCGGTGAAGCACGCGAAGGCCAGCAACCTGTGGATCCGTGCCTGGAGAGAGGATTTCACGCAGTGCTGCACCATCCGGGACGATGGTGCTGGATTTAAAGTGCGCAGCGGCCAGGGATTGCCCCGGAAGGGGCTGGGGCTTGTCGCCATGCGCGAACGCGTCAGCGCGATCGGCGGAACGCTGCAGATCGAATCGCGCCCAGGCCACGGAACTGAAATTTCCATCCGACTTCCACTGGAGGGTAACGATGCCAACACGAATCATTCTCGCGGATGACCATGTGCTTGTTCGCCAGGGACTGAGGTCCTTGCTGGAGCGAGAGAAATTTCAAGTGATGGCGGAGGCGTCCGACGGACAGGACGCCGTCCGCCTGATTGAGACTAACCATCCGGACATCGCGATTCTAGACATCAGCATGCCGACGCTGAACGGCATTGATGCCGCCCGGAGCCTGTCTCGCTCCTCTCCCAAAACGAAGATAATTCTGCTGACCCAGCACGAAGAGGAGCAATACATCCATGAAGCGCTCGAGGCAGGCGTCAAGGGATATGTCTTGAAAAACCAGGTAGCAAACGATTTGATACAGGCGATCCGGCAAGTGTGCCGGGGGGAATTTTACCTGAGCCCTGGGATATCGCGAGCGGTGATGGAAGCATACCGAAACAAATCGGAAAGACCGGTGGATCCTTTAACGGTGCGGGAACGCCAGGTGCTGCAGTTAATTGCGGAAGGAAAGTCCACCAAAGACACGGCGTCGGTGCTGGGCATCAGCGTGAAGACGGCCGAATCGCATCGGATGCGGCTGATGCAAAAACTGAATATCCATGAGACAGCGAGTCTGGTGCGGTACGCGGTCCGCCGAGGATTGATCCAGCCTTAAGCGAATACTGCCGAGTCGTTTCTCGAAGCAAGAGATGAAGTGCATCTCTGCACGGACCTGATTTTGTTCGCCTGCTAGTCCACCGATAAGTGTTAGGCCGCGGCCGAGTTTTCCGTACCACCACGCTTCGAGACCGGACTTACTCTGATACGTAACATCCAAGTACCCCCACCAAGCCCAGTTCAGGTCTTTACCCCTGTAAGAATCCCAGAGACCACCGGATTGATACGCCTGCGCACAGCTCCTAGGCTAGTAACGAAGCTATGCCTATACGAATTTTACTTGCTGATGATCACGCCCTCATTCGCCAGGGGCTGCGGGCGTTGCTGGAAAAACAGGGATTTCAAATCGTCTCGGAGGCCTCGGACGGGCAGGAAGCGTTGCGTTTGGTAATGGAAATGCACCCCGATATCGCCATCGTGGACATAAGCATGCCGGTGCTGAACGGGGTAGACACGGCGCGCGAACTGAAGAAGTCCTCTCCGAAGACCAAGGTGATCCTGCTGACGCAACACGATGAAGAGCAGTATGTGACGGAATCTCTGCGCGCCGGGGTGAGAGGTTATGTGCTGAAAAGCCAGGCGGGTTCCGACCTGGTTCACGCAATTCAGGAAGTGTGTCGTGGGTCAGTGTATCTGAGTCCTAGAATTTCGCGCGCGGTGGTGGATGCGTATTTGTCCAAGAGCTATGTCGCAGCCGATCCACTTTCGGGACGCGAGCGGCAGGTGCTACAGCTGGTGGGAGAAGGCAAGTCCACCAAAGACATCGCAACACACCTCGGAATCAGCGTGAAAACCGCGGAATCTCACCGTGCGCGCCTGATGAAGAAGCTGGACATCCACGAAACAGCCAGTCTGGTTCGCTACGCAATTCGAAACGGCTTGATTCAGCCTTGAAAGCATCAGGTTTTGCCCCGGTACCTTTCCAAGACTATCCTGAAGCTCAATAAGGCAATCACCCGATTGAGTTAATTCCCCCGTTGTTTATCTTAACGAGAGAACAGTTGGCGCCACCCAGGCACGCCATGCAGAAGTAGCAGCGGCGGAGACAGGGGCTCGCGCAGGAGACGCAGGCAAACACCCATGCTTGAGAACTGGTATGGGAGCGAGAGAGTGATCCGCACGGCTGTTCCGATAGATTCCGGCAAACGTTTGGCTCCGCTCCACCGCCCGGTGACAGCCGGCGGAGTCCGGTTGGGAAGGTTATTTCAACAATGCCTTTGGGCACTGGAAGGCTTGAAAAGCGAATTGAAGTATCAATTCCGCTACAGGTTTCCACGATATTGGACCCGGACGCGGCGGAACAAACCACATCGGAAAACGTGTGTTCGCTGGGAATGAGAATCTTGACTGGCCATGCTCGAGAACTGAACGAGCGGTTGATGATCACCTCGTTGAGGGACAACATGCGCAGACTGGCCCGCGTTGTGTATTGTCAGCGGCTTCCCGACGGCCATTTTGCGGTCGGATTGCAATTCCAGGGAGGGCCCCTCAAATCGGGGGGCGGCTCCACATCGCGGAGCAAACTTCCTATTGATAGATTGGCAGACCTCTTGCCCCAATTCTCGTGAATTCAGAACCTTTTTGCTTTGTCCTGCTAGCGCACCGAAGACTTGGCGTCCACGATCTTGAACTTGTACCAGGCGGTGCCGTTGGGGTAGAGAGCGTCGCGGATTTGAGAATTGTGTTCGTCGCCGGGACTGAACGATTCCGGGATTGAGCCTTGATTCACGAGAATCGATTTGTCGTCCGGGCCGATGTAATTGGTTTCATAACGGACGTTGGAGTACGTGTAGGCCGAAGATTTGTTTTGCAGAGTAACCAGCCATACCGCGGTGGTTCCCATGGGATCTTTATTCATTGTGGCGCGGATGATTTTCAAATCGTGAATTGGATCAGCCGGCGCCGTCGGGACAGCCGCGGCAGCCGCGGGCTGCTTCGCGCCCTGCTTTGGGATGAAATAAAAAGCGACTCCTGCAATTACCAGGAGCACCAAGATTGAGATGCCGATGCGTTCGTATTTCAATTTGGATTCTTGCTTGTCCACCGGTACTTCAAACATGATCGCCTCCTGAAGGCAATATATATGCCGAAGACGGGTCCGCTGCAAGCACTGACAAACCCAGACTTCGATATGGTCGAGAACCTTTCCTCGATTTGCTGCCAGTTTGGTTCGGTATCTTCAGTCTTACTGTTTCGGAGTCTATCTCAAGAACACAAGTAAGTCGCGTCCGTGTGACCAAAGGATGAGAACTTAGGGCGGGGCACACCTGGAGGGAATCGCGCGCCCATCAAATGAAAAGGCCTGACTCGATCGGAGTCAGGCTTTCGGTTTTTGCGAAATTTCTGGAGCCGAGAGTGGGAGTTGAACCCACGACCTGTCGATTACGAATCGACTGCTCTACCACTGAGCTACCTCGGCCCTGCTTTATGACGATAGCACCCGCTGAAAATCACTGTCAATTCGCGGGGAATGGATTGTGCGGAAAAGTGTTCAACGGGAAAACGGGAACATCGCCCAGCCGACGCCGATGCCCACCAAGAGAAAGAGAAAGAGCGACCAGAGAATGTATTTGACGCGATCTTTGGGGCGACGGCGGCCAAGGAATCCGAAGGTAACGGAAATTACCACGGCGAAGAGAAGAAAGGCCTGGAAGTGCGTGAGTTCGAGAGGGGGAATGGCCGTCATGCCTTGTGTCCGCGCGCGGCTTCGTAGGCATGCAGGGCCGCCAGAAGATTGAGGACGCCGGCTGTAGCCAGAAGGCGCGTGCCGTAATCGCCGTCGGCGTGGGAAACGTCCGCGCCACCGGTTTCGATGGCCCTTGCGAAGAGGTAGAAGCTGCCAGTGCCGAGGTCGGCGATATAGCCAAGAGTGTCAAAAGCGTCGTTTCCCTGGTGGGTGAATACGTTCCCTTTCATGGACGCGCCGGCGAAGATGAGCAGACCAACCGCTAGAAATACAACCACAGCGCGACCCCACATCCTTTGCAGGGCGTGGCCCAGGCCAGGTATCAGCCACCCGGCAATGCCGATGGCGACGGCGCGGGATTCGCGGGGAAAACGTTCTTCCTTTGTGGACGGAGTGAACTGTGCTCCGTCGTTTGCCAGGTTCTGCAATGGTTCGTCCATGTCACTCCAAAGTGAAAATTCTACGCAAGCAGCGCCAGAATCTCCTGCTGAATCGCGCCGGTGACGCGCGCCTCTTTTTCGCCGATGTAGACATCCACTTCGCTGCGGATTCCGAATTCCTGCAGATAGATTCCCGGTTCGACGGAGTTGCAGGTTTCGGGGATCAGATGGCGGGCGTCGTGGGTTTCAAGGCCGTCCATGTTGACGCCGTTGCCGTGCACCGCCTGGCCGATGTTGTGGCCGGTGCGGTGAAAGAAATATTTTCCGTAGCCGGCTTTTTCGACGACGCGGCGGGAGGCCTGGTCCACCTGCCAGCCTTGCAGAGGTTTGCCGGACTTGATGGACTTTTGGATCAGTTCGACGGCGGCATCGCGAGCTTCGCGCACCACTTTAAAAACCTTGGCAAATTTGTCGGGCACTTTCGCGCCCAAATACCCGACCCAGGTAATGTCGTAATAGACGCTGCCGGCGGTTTTCTGCTTACCCCAGACATCGAGGAGGAGCAGGTCGCCTTCCTTGATCGTGGCTGAGGATTCGCGCGTGGGCCCGTAGTGGGGGTCGCTGGCGTTCTGATTCACGGCGACGTCGGGGCCTTCTTCGGTGGTCAAGCCTTCTTCGTCAAAGCGTTTGCGAATCCATTGCTGCAGATCGTATTCCGTCAGATTCTTTCTTTCGCGGACCGATTGCGCGGCGAACGCAAAAGCTTGCTGAACGATCCTGTCGATAGCGCGGCCGGCGGCCAGATGCGAATCCAGTTGCGCCTTGCTCCAGCAGGCTTCGTATTTCTGAACAAGGTCGGCGGACGTGGCGACTTTCACACCCGTGCTGCGGACAAGTTCGATCGTGCCTGCATCCACCATGGAGACATACGGAATGGCGTTTTTCGGCGAATACTGCATTGCCACGTTCCTGGAACGGCCGAGGATTTTTTTCAGATTGCCGCGCAATTCCTCTTGCGCGGAAAAATAGAGAGTGTCGCCGGGGAGAGCGGCCAGCGATTGGGCTTCGATCTTGTGCACCAGCTTTTTCGGGGCGCCCTTGGCAGGGACAAAATAGAACCAGCGGCGGGTTCGCATGCCCTCGGGAAGCGCCAGAATGCGGTGGGCGATGGGATCGCGGCCGCGGAAATCATAGAAGAGCCAGCCGTCAAGCTTCGCGGCTCGCAAATCTTTCTGGATGGATTCGATGTTTGCGCTCATTGCCTCAGGTTCCGTCCGCGTTTCTAGGGAATCTAAATGTGACGCCTACGCGTCTTCATGGAGGAGATTGAGAATCTGCTGCCGGGTGACGCCACGAATCTCCACACGTTTGTTGCGCCCGTGTTCGCCGCTCTGGATTCTAACAGCGGATTTTGGGGTTTTCAAAAGATCGGCGAGAAAGGCAACCAGGGCTTCATTGGCGCGGTTTTCAACGGGCGGGGCGCAGAGGCGAATTTTCAACGCGCCACCGAGGGCGCCGGCGATTTCGTCTTTGCTGGCGCGCGGCTGGACGCGGACATTAAGGGTCAGCGTGCCGCGTGCCGGGTCTTCGGAAATTTCCAGGAAACTCATCTTTCACAAGACTAACAGGTGTCGGCGTATCGGGCTTTACCAGGCGCGTTCGTATTGAACCGGGGGTTTGAGTTTCGAGCCGAGTTCCTGTGCGGCGCGACGGGGCCAGTAAGGATCGCGCAGCAGTTCCCGGGCGAGAAAGACAAGATCGGCCTGCTCGGTCGTAAGGATCGTCTCGACTTGCGCTGGGTCGGTCAGCATGCCTACCGAGCCAGTGGCGATGTGGGCCTCGCTGCGGATTGCGGCGGCAAACTTGACCTGGTAGCCGGGGCCCAGGGGAATTTTCACGTTGGGTACCAGGCCGCCGCTCGATACGTCCACCAGATCCACACCGAGACCCTTGAAACGCCTGCAAAGCTCGATGCTCTGCGGCAGATCCCAGCCGCCTTCTTTCCAATCGGTGGCGGAGATGCGCACGAAGACCGGCCATTTTTCGGGCCAGATTTCGCGGACAGCTTGCACAACACGCAGTGGAAATCGCGCGCGATTCTCAAAGCTGCCGCCATACTCGTCGGTACGGAAGTTGGAGAGCGGCGAGAGGAATTCGTGCGCCAAGTAGCCGTGCGCGGCGTGAATCTCGACGACCTGGAACCCCGCCGTCAGGGCGCGACGCGCGGCGACGCGAAAATCCTCGACGATCTGGTCAATTTCCCCGACGGTGAGTTCTTTTGGCTCCGGATAGTTGGTATCAAAGGCCACCGCGCTGGGGGCCACCGGAACCCAGCCACCTTCATTCGCTGGAACTTTGCTACCACCCATCCACGGTGCAGCGGTGCTTCCCTTTCTGCCTGCGTGAGCGAGCTGCATGCCGGGGATCGCGCCTTGCTCCCACACAAAATCGGCGATGGCCTTCCACGACTCGACATGTGCGTCAAGATAGATGCCGGTGTCCCACGGCGAGATGCGGCCGATGGACTGCACCGCGGTCGCCTCGGTCATCACCAGCGCCGCGCCGCCAACGGCGCGACTGCCGAGATGCACGAGGTGCCAGCGGCCGGGATGCCCGTCCTTGGCCGAGTATTCACACATCGGCGAAACGGCAATTCTGTTTTTCAACTGCAACTCCCGCAGCTGTAACGGCGTGAAAAGCGTCATAAGTTCTCCCAAACTTTCGTTGAATTCACGATATTGGATTCAGGGATTCTTCGGCCGGGTACCAAAAATCGCCGTGCCGATGCGAACTTCCGTCGAACCTTCCAGAATGGCGGCCTCAAAATCGTGGGACATCCCCATGGACAGAGTGGGAAGGGGTCTTGCGATGTGCGCTTCCAACTTTTCCTTGAGTTTTCGCAGCGTCTCAAAAAAGGGGCGTACTTCGTCGGGATTTTCGTGAAGGGGCGGGATGCACATCAATCCGGCAAATTCGAGATGCGGAAGCGTCATCACGCGTTCCGCCAATTGCGGCAAATCCGCGTCAGAGACTCCGCTTTTCGTCTCTTCGCCGCCCATGTGGACTTCGATGAGGACACGAAGTTTCTCGACAGTTCTCTTCTCTGCCTGTGCGCGATCGAGGCGCTGCGCTAGCGACCAATCGTCGACCGAATCCACAGAGTGGAAGGCCTTCGCGGCGCGAGCGGCTTTGTTGCTCTGCAAATGGCCGATGAGATGCCAGGTAGCCTGGAGGTCGGCGACTGCGGTGAGTTTCCCCTCCCATTCCTGAACACGGTTCTCGCCAAAGTGGCGGAGCCCGGCATTATAGGCTTCGTGAATCGCATCCGGAGGGTGCGTTTTGGAAACGCCGATCAGAAGAATCTCTTCGGGTTTTCTGGAGGCGCGACGCGCGGCCGCTTCGATCTTCTGGCGAACCTGTTGAAGATTTTCCCGGATTGTTGAGCTGGTCGCCATCGCAGTGCCGGTAAAATCCTAACACGCACCGGCGTCTTCTCTACCGACGGTGCGGCGAACCCACCTGCGAGAGGACCATTGCAGGTCGCTCTCTCAGCCGATACACTGTGTGGCGCTGGTGGTCTGCCCCTACCAAGAACCGGAGACATGACAACACGCGGATTGCTGATCGCTATCGAAGGAATCGACGGTAGCGGAAAACACACTCAGGCCAAACTTCTCGAACACTCACTCCAAGGCCTCGGCTACAAAGTTTATTTCACTGGATTTCCCCAGTACGAATCGTGGTTTGGGACCATGGTGGGAAAATTCCTGAACGGAGATTTCGGGCCGCTGGAGAGCGTGGACCCGCATTTCACCGCGATGCTGTATGCGGGTGACCGGTTCGAGGCCAAGCCCCGGCTGGAGTCGGCGCTCAACGAGGGGAAGATTGTGCTCGTTGACCGCTATATAGGCTCCAACCTCGCTCATCAGGTGGCCCTAGCAAAACCTGAAAAACGCGCGGAATTCCTCCGGTGGATTGAGCATCTGGAATATTCCATCTACGGCCTGCCGCGGGAAAATATGATCCTGTATCTGCGCGTGCCGCCAAGCCAGGCGCAGAAACTTGTGGCGCAGAAGACCGAGCGCAAGTACACATCCGCGAAGCACGATATCCTGGAAAAAAACCTGCGGCATCTGGAAGACGCGGCGGAGATGTACGACATGATGTCGCGCAGCCGGCCGTGGGCCACGATTCAGTGCTACGATTCCGGGAACAACGGGCTGCGGCTGCCGGAAGATATCGCGAAGGAATGCCTGCAGGCCGTGAAACCCCTGCTGGAGATCTGGAAAAAAGGTTGACCGATGGGCTTCTCCGAATTTCTGGGCAACGAGGCGATGGTTGCCGCCCTGCGCGGCGCGTTGCGAGCGGAGCGCGTGCCTCACGCGATGCTGTTCACCGGGCCGCGAGGCGTGGGGAAATTCACACTGGCGCGAATGTTTGCCCAGGCCGCCAACTGCGAGCGGCTGAAGGACGACTTCTGCGGGGAATGCCCCACCTGCCAGCGCATCGGACAACTAGCTAATCTGGACGACTTGATCGCCCAGGGGCTGGCTGAGCGCGGCGAGAGCGCGGACGCGGCGACCGTGGAACGTGTTCCTTTGATTCTGCAGAGCCACCCAGACGTGTGGGTGATGGTGCCGGATCCAGTGAGACTGAAAAGCCCAGTGGTGCGGCCCGTGCTCCGCATTGGCCAGCTTCGGGCGGTCCAGCGCGCGGCGTATTTTCAGCCGATGGGGCGGCGGCGCGTGTTTATTCTGGATGGCGCGGAGACGATGCGCAGCGACGTTTCGAATGTTTTCTTGAAAATTCTGGAGGAGCCACCAGGTTCCGCGACGCTGATTCTGACGGCCCCTTCGCCGTTCAACCTGCTGCCCACAATCGTTTCGCGCTGCATGCAATTTCATTTTGCGCCGCTGCCGCAAGCCGAAGTCGAGAGCATTCTGAAGGCAAAGGGCAGCTTGAAACCAGCCGACATCAAGCTGGCCGCGCAACTCTCAGAGGGCAGTCCGGGACTGGCCAGCGAGATGAATATGGAAGCCGTGGTGGAAAGGCGGAGTGCAATTCTACGGATTTTGGAACATGCCTCCCGGGGACAGGGATTTTCGCAGCTATTCGCGGCCACCAATCAACTCGCGAAGGATCGCGAATCGTCCTACGAGGATTTGCTGGGGGATTTTTACGGGCTGCTTTCCGACCTGCTGGAAATGAGTGCGGGATTGAAAGCGCCTCAGCTTCGCAATCCACATCTGGCAAAGGAACTTGGGGCGCTCGCACGTTCCGTAAACTCCGAGTGGGTGATGCGCGCGATCACTGGTGTTGACGAACTGGCCTCCGGAGCGCGCCGAAATCTTAACCGGCAGCTAGGCATGGATGCGCTGGCCGCATCGCTTTCGGCCGCTTCAGGTGTCTCCCCCACGCCACGTTAGGGCATCTATCTTTATTCCGTCTGCCGCGTCATAATAAACGAAACCCAACGCCCGCAATGTGCATCACACGGTAAGAAACTAGCCAATCTCGTTAAGGAGTAGTCATGGTGAACCGCCGCATGTACCGTCCCAACTTTGCGGACGTCAAGGAACAGGCGCCTCCCCGCGCCTCGCACAATAACAACAACGGGCCCGTTCCCAGCAAGAAGCCCGCGCCGCCAGAGGTAACGCACGCGGAGAACTTCTATTGGGTCAAGCAGATGCAAGGACGCACCTCGATGGTGGTGGTACTGGAGACGGGGGAAGAGTTGCGCGGAGCAGTCGAGTGGTACGACCGCGATTGCATCAAACTGACTCGAAACGGCGCGCCGAATCTGATGGTCTTCAAGCGCTTTATCAAGTACGTCTATAAAGACGGAGAAGAGTCCGCACAGGGCGGCGACGAGTAAGCTTTACTTCCCCAGGGTATTGCCACCGGCCGCTGAAAAGGTCATCAAGGCCTTTGCCGCAAGTGTGCCCGTTTCGTTGAAAATCTCACATTCCGCGACAATAAAGTTGCGCCCCTTCCGCAACACGCGGGCATCCGCTTTCACGCGACCGCCCGGCACAGGTTCCAGATAATTAATTTTCAGTTCGAGCGTGGCAATTTCCACGCCTTTGGGAACCACGGTGTAGGCCGCGATTGCAGCGGTTGTGTCCGCCAGTGCGGCCAGGATGCCTCCGTGGACCACGCCGTGAATCTGTTTGTGGCGTGGGCGGACGTCCAGGCGGAAAATCGCCCGCCCCTCGTGCACGCTTTCTACGTCAAACCCGAGGAGTTCAGAGGATTTGCTCTCCTTCATGCGACGGCGAACCATCTCAGTTACCTGCTTCTCTTCCGGGGTCATTTTTCGCGACATTCGAATCGGCCTCTTTCAGTAGGCGGTAACTCCCCCGTCCACGGGGATCACAGTTCCGGTCATCCACGAAGATTCCTCGGACGCAAGGAAGACCGTCAGGCCGGCGATGTCGGCAGGCTTTCCGAAGCGGCCCAGTGGGATCGAAGCCAGGCGACTTTCGCGTGCTTGCTGGCCGACTTCGGTTTCGGCGAACAGATTTCGGGTCATATCGGATTCCACGATAGAAGGGCAAACGCAGTTCACGCGGATGTTGTCCTGCGCGTGATCGAGGGCCATGGCCTTTGTGAGCATGGATACTCCCCCTTTGGAGGCGCAGTAGGCGGCGCGGTCGCGGATGGCGACGATTCCTAAAACAGAACCCACATTGATGATGGAGCCGCCTCCTGCGCGGCGCATGGCGGGAAGCGCGGCACGAGACATCAGGAAGGGTCCTTTAACGTTGGTGGCCATCACGCGGTCCCAGTCCTCTTCCGTGATGTTTTCAACCGTGGAGACGCTAAGCGCTCCGGCATTATTGACCAGGACATTCACTTTTCCAAAGGCGTCTTCCGCAGACTTGACCACCCGCTGTGTGTCGGCAGCTTTGGTGACGTCACACTCGAGTGCTAGTGCGGAACAGCCCGCCTGCTGCAAGAGGTGAAGTGTCTCGTCCAGCTTTTCTTTCCTGCGGCCAGCCACAGCGACCTGTGCGCCTTCACGGGCAAAGGCCAGGGCAATAGCCTGTCCGATTCCCGTTCCTCCACCTGTAATCACCGCACTTTTTCCGGCCAGGCGTGTCACGTTCTCACTCCCCCTTACGTCTAATCGGTGTACCATGCCGCAGGCAACATGGTACGCCAGTTTGGCGGACGACTCGGTTCACACGTCACCTATGCGCATCGGTATCACAGGGTATCCCACCTACGGGGGGTCCGGAGTTGTAGCGACGGAACTTGGCCAGGAGCTGGCGGCCAGGGGCCACGAGGTGCATTTCATTACCTATGCGCCCCCGATTCGGATGAACGCCAGCGACCCACGGATTCATTTCCACCAGGCCGAGGTGGTTTCTTATCCCTTGTTCGACCACTCTCCCTATACGCTCTCGTTAGCCGTAAAAATGCTGGAAGTTTTTGAGAAGGAAGCGCTGGACATTCTGCATGTCCATTATGCGATACCGCATTCGGTGAGCGCGTTGCTGGCCCGGCAGATGGCTGCGCCGCGGCGACTGCCGTTTATTACGACGCTGCACGGGACGGACATTACGCTGGTTGGCAATAACCCGAACTTTTTGCCGATCACGCGGTATTCGATCGAACAGAGCGACGGGGTGACTTCGATTTCGCGTTACTTGCTTCGACAGACGGTTGTGGAGTTTGGGATCAAGCGGCCGATCGAAGTGATTCCGAATTTCGTGAACTGCGACCTATATGTTCGCAAGCCAGACCCGAAGCTGCGGGCGGAGTGGGCTCCGGATGGTGAGCGGATTCTGATGCACCTTTCGAATTTCCGGCCGGTAAAACGCATTCTGGACGCAATCGAGATTTTTGCGCTGGTTCGCGAGAAAATGCCGGCGAAACTGGTGATGATCGGCGATGGGCCGGATCGGGAGCCGGCGGAAGCGCTGGCGCGCAGTCGCGGAGTGGAAAAGGACGTACTGTTTTTGGGGAAACAAAACGGAATTAAGGAAAAGCTGGGACAGGCGGATCTGTTTCTGCTTCCTTCGCAGCTGGAATCCTTTGGCCTTGCGGCGCTTGAGGCCATGGCATGCGAAGTTCCGGTGATCGCGACGAATGTGGGTGGCGTTCCCGAAGTCATCGAGCATGGTGTGGATGGCTATCTGGTGGAGCCCGGAGACGTGAAGACCGCTGCCAAGTATGCAATTGAGCTGCTTTCCCGCCCCGACCGCGGGCGCGAAATAGGGCAGCTAGCGCGCGTCAGCGCCAAGAAAAAATTCTGCGCCAACGACGTTATTCCCATGTACGAAAATTATTACGAGCAAGTCCTCGCCAGCGCCTACTCAGCAAAAGCCGCTCGATGACGAGCGTCCTTGTTAGCAGTTCAGCCGGGCTCAATTGCTCCGAACGGAGACCGGAGTAGGGCGCGAGTCGCGCGTCCGCATATTCTGATCCCAGCTTCCACGAATGGATCTCAGCAGCGCCGGATAGATAATCCATTTGCGGAACGGATCGATTAACTCCATGTAGAACGGCGTAATCCATGAGCTCTGGCGCACATACACCGCAAAGTAGAATCGATAGCCATCGGCCATCTCCACAAGCGCACTGAGGGCCGCGGCGTGGACCGTACGGTTTCGTACTTCAAGCAATTGCTCGTTTTCGAAGCGATAGACGACGCGGAACAGTCCTTCCGGTGTTCCAGCCGGGACAAGAGAACAAGCGCGATCCAAGGACGTAACGCGATTTGCAAACGAGGCTGCCATGGCATCCGGCGGCTCCGCCTCCAGTCGAAAAATGCGCCCAAGAAAGAACCGGAATCGGAAGAGCGCGCGAGCCGCGGTTGGAAGCCTGATGGTTCCGCCCTGATTATTCCGGCGAAGAAATTCGGCAAGGGTAATGCCACCGCAGAGCGCAGGCAGGTCCACCGCCCAAACGTCGTGCAGCGGGATGTCGGCAAGAAACGTATGCACGCGAAGCGGTACCGCGTAAAACTCCGTTGGAGAAATCTTCGGCATCTCTTATTCGTTTCTATCCATTGAATCCAGAATCGAGCTCGCGAGGGGTCTTATCCCTTGCGAGCTACGGTGCACTCGGTTTGGTTTGCGGCGGCGCAGCTTCGTTGCGCGGCAACCCAGCGATAGCCGGAGTGCAGAAGTTTCATTGCGCCGGGGAGTTTTGCGAACCACACCAGCGCGCGAGCCCACCAGATTTCGCGCGCGACCGCGACGACCGCATCGGCGCCGCCGTACTGCTTTCCGTCGGAGAGCAGGAATCGCAGTTCCCTCAACAGCAATTCCCTGTTCATCCC
>Ga0137418_10000322_pt1 | contig 41999 bp, 24 predicted proteins | sample CZODoug3_1_2_16f_FD_122242 | JGI IMG/M metagenome (GOLD analysis project Ga0137418, IMG submission 122242) | Vadose zone soil fungal communities from Angelo Coast Range Reserve, California, USA - CZODoug3_1_2_16fungal (Hybrid Assembly) | ecosystem: Environmental > Terrestrial > Soil > Vadose...
ATAAGGTGGGGACTTCGACCGTAGCTGCTAGGCGTGCAATTTCGCGAGGCGGGCTTCGGCGGCGGCTAAGGTTTCTTCTTTTTTGCAGAAGGTGAAGCGGACCTGGGAGGCGCCGTCCTGGGCGTCGTTGTAGAAGCTGGAGCCGGGGACGCAGGCTACGCCGATTTTTTCGACGAGGTATTTGGCGAAGGAGACGTCGCGCGAATCAGCGGGATATTTTGCTTCGTCGAAATGGAAGCGGGAGATGTCGGTCATGATGTAGTAGGCGCCGCGAGGCTTGTAGACGGTGAAACCGGAGGCGGTGAGGATTTTTAGGAGACGTTCGCGTTTGGTGGCGTAGGTGGACGCGAGCTTGTCGTAGTAGGACTGCGGCGATTTGAGCGCGAGGGCACCGGCTTGTTGCAGCGGAGCGGCGGCCCCGACGGTGAGGAAATCGTGGACCTTGCGGATGGCCTGTGTGGTGTCCGGGGGAGCAAGCGCCCAGCCTACGCGCCAGCCGGTGACGCTGTAGGTTTTGGACATGCCGTTGATGACGATGGTGCGGTCGCGCATGCCGTCGATGCGGGCCATCGAGATGTGCTCCGTCGCGTCGTAGAGAATGTGCTCGTAGATTTCATCGGTGATGCAGAAGGCGTTCCAGCGGACGCAGAGATCACGGATGAATTCGAGTTCCTGGCGAGTGAAAACTTTTCCCGTGGGGTTGTTCGGCGTGTTGAGGATGATGGCCTTGGTGTGCGGACCGAAGGCGGCGGCCAATTCCCTTTCGTCAAATGACCACGTTGAGTCTTCGTTGGCCGGTGGCCGCATTTTGACGAAGCGCGGCGTGGCGCCGGAGAGGATCGCGTCGGGGCCGTAATTTTCGTAGAAGGGTTCGAAGACCACGATCTCGTCGCCGGGATTGATGATGGCCATCATGGCGGACATCATGGCTTCGGTGGAGCCGCAGCAGATGGTGATTTCGCGCTCGGGGTCATAGGTGACGTGCTGGGTGCGGGCAAATTTTTCCACGACGGCGTCGCGCAACGGCTTGGCGCCCCAGGTGATGGCGTATTGGTTGATGTCGTCGGAGATGGCCTGGCGGGCGGCTTCTTTTATTTCTTCGGGGGCGGCGAAATCGGGAAAACCCTGGGAGAGATTGACGGCGTTGTGCTTCATGGCCAGGCGGGTCATTTCGCGGATGACGGATTCGGTGAACTGCTCGGCCTTGGCGGAGAGCATCCGGCGGGCGATTTGGGTCATGTTAGTTTCAGGTGCGGCCATTGGGAGATTGTAGCAAAGGTGAGGAAATTGTTTCGCGGCGGGTTGTTCTGGTAAGAGAAGAATTAACGCAGAGGACGCAGAGACGCCGAGTGCGCAGAGAAGAGGTTAAGGCAAGGCGCCCGCCTCAGAAGGCGGCCGCTACAAAAGCATCTTGTTAGCGAGATTGGGCTGAGAGGTAGCGTGTGGGCCTTGGAGTGGCGGCGGAGACGGTGGACTTGGGAGTTTCGCCGTAGAGGGCGCGGTACATGTCCGTGTTGCGCAGAACGATTTGGACGTACTCGCGCGTTTCGGTGAAAGGAATCGATTCGACGAGTTCGGGAACTTCGTCGTAGGTGCGCTCGGATTTCCAGAGGGCAATCCGGTCTTCGCCCGCGTTATACGCGGCGGCGGCGTATTCGGGCCCGCCAGTGGCGCGGGTGAGGTTGGCGATGTAGAGCATGCCGAGTTCGATGTTGATGTTGGGATCGAAGAGTGTATTTTTCGTGTAACGAATCTTGCGCTGTTTCGCGAGCAGGCGACCGGTTTTCGGAAGAATCTGCATCAGTCCGATGGCGTCGGCGTGGGAAACGGCGTCGGCCTGGAAGGTGGACTCCTGGCGGATCAGGCCGGCGGCGAACATGGGATCAAAATTGTTGCGCTCCGCTTCGCGGCGAATTGTTGCTTCGTAGGGAAACGGAAACAAAACTTTCCAGACGTTCGACGGAACTTCGTTCAGTTTGCGCGAATCGAAATTCGGAACGGCCATGCGTCCGTAGTTCATCCCGGTCGCGAAATGTCCCTGATCGAAGGCGGCTTGCGCAGCCTCGACAAGATAACGCGGCGAGGCGGTTGCGGCGTATGCGGCTTTCAACTCAAGTTCGGCGGAGGCGTCGAAGGCGATGGCGCGCAAAGCCTGGGCGCGATTCCAGCGATCGGCGACCATCGGCGCGATGGGCTCGTCGAACGGACGCAGCGGCGGCGGTGCAGGAACTTCCGCGAGGGCGTCAGCAGGGTCGGAATCGCCCGGAGCGAGCTTTGCGAGGCGCTGATCCGCAGCGTGAGCAAAATAGGTGGACGGAAAACGATCCGTGGCCTTTTCATAGAACGCGCGGGCACGGGCAGGGTTTCCGCTGCGTTCCGCGTTGCGGCCAAGCCAATAGAGCGCATTCACCGCTGCGCCGGTGGAAGGATATTTGCGCAGAAAATTGATCATCTTCTCGTCGGCAAACGGTTGGCGCTGGATGTAAGCGATCCACGCGAGCCGCCATTCCGCGTTCTGGACATGCCTTCCGCTTGGAAAGCTGTCGAGCACGCGCTGGTAGTAGTTCCCCGCTTTCGTGCGATCGAGTTCCACCCAGTAGTAGTTGCCGGCAGCCATCAGCGAATCTTCGGTCCAGCGGCTCTGCGGATATTTCTCGGCGTTTTTTTCGATCGCCGTGAGCATTTCGGTTTCTTTTTTGTCGGAGCGCCAGGCTTGCGATAGATCGTAGAGGCGCTCGGCATCCGCTTCGGGATCGGTGACGGAAAGTTTTACAAAAAGGCCGGGAGCGGGCTTGGGATGCTGGCGGCATTCGGCTGCACGAAGCAGAGCGCGCTGCCGAATGGGATTCGTGGGGTCTTTCAGAATCATCGCGAGCTTTTCGTATTCGGTGCGGGCTTCGTGCCACTTGTGCGCATCGTAAAAAATCTGCGCGCGCTGATCCTGCATCTCGCCTGTAGCATAAGGAAATTCGCTGTGGAGTTGTTTGTTGAGGCGAGGCAGCGCGATGGCCGCGTCCTTGGCTTCATCGCCCAGCGGATACTTGTAAAAAATCGTCTGGTAATCTTTTGTGGCCGGCGCAAATTTGTGCGCAGCTTCATTGGCGCGAGCGCGCGCGAGCAAAAGATTGGGTTTGGAGCCGGTGGCCGGATAAGTAGCCAGTGCATCGAGGGCATCCTGTGGACGGCCGCTTGCGCTGGCGGCGGGAGCGTAGGCTTCAAGAACCTGTTCCTTGAAAGCCGCGCCGGGATGCTCCTTCAGGATTTGCGCGAAGTCCTGCGCAGCCGCGGCGTTTTTGCCCAGGGCTCGTTCGCTCTGCGCGGTCCAGAAGAGCGTGTATTCGTACAACAGCGTATCCGCCTTGGCTTTTTGCAACCAGTTGAGAGCCTGCTGCGCGTGGCTCTTCGAATAGTCGTCATAGCCAAGCGCGAGAGCAGCTCGTTGGCCCCAGACGCTGGAAATATTTCTGTTCGCGAAAGCGGCGAGCTTTTCGTAGGCGCCGGGTGTGCCGCGATGGAGGTCGCGCGCCAGCAGGGCGAGTTCCTTTTGCGCGGCAGCGTCTTCCGGAGTCGAGGAATCGAGAGTTGGAGAAGTCGTGTCCGGTTTGCAGCCGGTCGCGCACGCGGGAGCTTTCGGACGCGCGGGTTTCTTCTTTTTCTTTTTGGTCTGGGCGGAGAGATCTCCGGCACAGAGCAGCGAAAGACAGAGAAAGAGAACGGAACAGATTACGGGTAAGGACGGCGATGTACAAATAGATTTTGTGGTTGGGCCATGAAAAGCCTCAGGCCTGAAGGCCTGAGCTACAGGGCGGATGCACTTACCGCGATTTGCCGGCGGTGGCGTAAGGATAGTCGCCGAGCGCGCCAGAATCCCCGTCGGCAAGAATTTCCACCATCCACCGGTAAAAGTAATCCACCGGGTGGTCCATGATGGGTTTGAATCTACGATCGTATTCTCGATGAGCTTTCTCAATGTCGTCTTTCAGTCTGATGCAGATATCTCTGTTTTCGCGGCCCAGTCTAACCTGTTCCGGTCTTAACATTTTAATATCCTGCATGGATACTTTCGCAACGCGATTTGCGCGGCGATGAAGCTCTTGTTCCTCAGGAGTCAACTGGTTGATATCGAATTCGGTGTCCGAAACGGGGCCGACTTCGGTGACGTGTAGCTCCGTTTCGACGTGACGTTCGGGAACCGGCTGGCTGCGGGGAGCGTGCGCCGGGGCGGCGGCCTTTGGTTCCGGATAGCTGGGGGCCGGACGCGCAGGGGCCGCGGGAGGTTCGGGAGCGACGCGGCCGATTGCTTCAGTGATCTTGTCTTCGAGAGGGCTTCTCGGGCCGGGCTGGAGGGCCATGGCCGTGAAACGTGTGAGAACTTCGAGAGCAGCGGTGAGCGACGCTGCAGCGGTCTGGGCGCGAAGCATCGGGGGAAGCGCGTTGGTGGGCTTGCTGCTGGAACAAGCCGCAACAATGTCGTTGATGGACTGCTGAAGCTCCTCGCTGGTGCGCTGAATGCGCTCGAGGTTGTCGCGCAGGGCGCGAGCAACGGCTTGTTCGACCGCGTTGGATTCAGGTGCCATACCCGTTAGACGGGGCGTTTTGCCCGATGTTCTCCCCGTTTTGCCATTGTGCGATGTGGGCGCGGGAGCGTCAACGGCCAGGGGGTACTGGTGTGCCTAAACGAGTTATGAGGAATTGGGGGTGGGAGCCTGAGCTTAAAGACAGCCCAAGAGAAACGCAACGAAGCGTGCCTCTCGGATGAAGATTGAACTGATGCGTCAGGCGGAGACGCTAAAGTTTGCACCCGAGGCACCAGTAGGCGCACCGGATGTGGCGGAAGAATTGTTCAATGCGAATTGCTGGAAGTCCTGCTGCAGCGAAGAATAGGCCTGCTGGGCTGCGGACAAATTTCCGGACTGGAGATCCTGTCCCAATTGGCCAAAGAGCGTGGAAATCGGGTTCTGTTGGCCGGATGACTGGCCGGAATCGCCATCGCTCTGGTGATGATGATGATGGTGGCCATGGGCCGCGCCCGCTTGCGGGCCAGCCTGCTGCAAATTCTGCTGGACGGTGGCGAAGTCCGATTGGGCGGCCGTGAGGTTGCCCGATTTCAGATCCTGCGCCAGTTGTGAAACGGCGGTAGCCAGCGGATTGCTGCTCTGCGCGCTCGAAACAGGTGTGAGCAGAGAGCTTTGTTGTCCGCCGGGAAGAAGTTGCTGAAGCGACGCGAAATCGCTTTGCGCCTGGGACAAGTTTCCCGATTGCAAATCCTGCCCGAGCAGCTGAAAGCCCTGCTTAACTTGTTGCTTGTGTGGATTCGGAGTAGTGGCCGAACTAATCTGGCCGAGTATGGTGCTGGCAATCCCAAAGATGCCCATGTGTGTTTCCTCTTTTCAGGCGGCTCGGAATTTTGTGAATCTGCGGGAACGATTGCCCGGTCCGAAGCCAGCTCGGAAGAGTAAAGGCAAGGCGGAGGCCAACCGGATTGAGGAAAGCCGGGTTATAAGTGATTAGCTGTAAGTGAGTTAGAAACGGGAAACCGGAATTGGAAGCGGAGGGGGAAAATTACCCGGCAGGGTTTGCCCAGCTGGGCCCCGGGAGCGGCAAAGACTGCCGCGAAGGTCGGGAAGGTCCAAGATGGACTTGCGTGGTAAAATGAGGAGTCAAGGGGGCGACCCGGTTTCGACGGAAGCTGTCGCGTCCCGGAGGCATGCCGGGGGCCAACCACCCGTAATCGGCTGGAAACTAGAACTGCCAACAACAACTTGGCACTTGCTGCTTAATTAATTAAGCGCACGCTTCCCCGGGCTTTGCTCATGGGCCCGGCAAGAAGCGTCAAACAGTGAGCTGGCCCGAGCCTTTCGGTCCGTAAGGCTTGGGCGAGAACCATCGGACTAGCCAGCTGCGTTTCTTGCTCGTTCTAAGCGCGGAGGGCGAAACAAACGGAACTGAGATAAGCATGTAGGCTCCGTGGCGTAGCGCTTTTCGGACGGGGGTTCGACTCCCCCCGCCTCCACCATTCTTTCGCCTTGATTTGAAAGGAATTATCTGGGCGGGTGCTCCCGTGTGCCCGCCGCGTACCTCCCGTTGCCGTTTCTCCTCCGGCCAGGTCCGTCGGACATCCGCTTCCAGCTGCTCCTGCCGCGCCTTCACCCACGGCGCGTAATGCTTCTCGGTAATCCGCACGCTTTGATGTCCAAGAAGGATCGAGACGCGTTATTGTTCGCGTTCGAAGAATTCTTGTCGCGGCCCTCTGGGTAGCTCCATATTCATGCTTTGCGGCTGAACCAGTCAGCTGTTAGCTTGGCACACTCTCCACAATCTGTTCAGATTTAGAATCCCAGTACAGCTTTTTGCCCGACCAATACGATTTTGCCGCCATGATGCACGCCACGGAATGCGAAAATCCATGTTCAACGGTAGCATTTGGTTGGTGGCGCGAACGTAGGCAATCCAGCCAGTTGGTCATATGAGATAGATCCTCGTCACCAATTCCCATGGGTGGAAGCGCCTGATCTCCCGGCAGGAGGATGTCCTTCACGACTCTCTTCTGGTCAACGTTATAGTCCTCTTCGTGATTCCCCTTTTCCTCGACAAACTGCCAACGTGGACTGCCCTCTCCACCGGTGTTAAAGAGCGTGCCATTCTTTCCCATGATGCGGGTATAGCTGGGCGCATCATTGCCGAAGCTGGTTGCGTAGCTCACGAGGAAGCCTTTGGGGTATTTGAGCAAGACTTGAAATGTGTCGGGATTCTCCCGGCCGTCCGGCCAGGCAAAGATGCCACCATGGGCCACCACAGATTCTGGAAACGATTCGTCCATGAAATAGTGGCACAAATCAATTCCGTGGCTCATCCACTGATCGGCAATACCACTCGAGAAATCCTTGTATAGGCGATACTCGAAATAGAGTTGCGGATCAAAAGGACGAGGGGCTTTGTTCATCAGCCATGCACGCCAATCGGTGTCCTGCTCACGCAGTTTTTTCACTTCGGGGCGGCCTCGCCAACGGGGTCCATGGTAATTCCAGACGATTTCATATTTTGAGATCTGTCCTAGCGCACCAGTAAGAAGCTGGCCCCGCGCCGCGATTTGGTACGGTTCGCTGCGATGTTGGGTGCCAACTTGCACGATCCGCTTGTTTGCGCGGACGGCGTCGCGGGCAACCTTGACCTCGGCAAGAACATTGCCCATGGGCTTTTCGCAATAGGCATCCTTGCCCGCATCGATGGTCATTTTTAGCAGCTGCGAGTGAGAATGTTCCGGAGTAGAGATTAGGACGGCGTCGAGGTCTTCGAGACGGAACAACTCATCAGCATGACGAGTCGAGCGCGGTGCCCTCCCATAGTATTTTTTGTTCGCAGCCACCGCCCGATCGAGATTTGCGGTCCATAAATCGCAGACGGCGGTCATTTCCACATTCTTCGAATTGTTTAGTTGCGCGACCATGGCGTCCAGCTCTGAGCCGCGATTTCCGATTCCAATATGCCCAAGCGATATGCGATCATTCGCGCCGGCAATTCGGTTGTAGGACAAAGCGGTCGACTTGACCGCAGCCGTTCCGGCGGCGAGTATCGCTCCCTTTTGCAGGAATTCCCTTCTATTTACTTTGCGTTCGGATGGTTTCATTCCATTTCCTTTTCCGGGCCGCGCCCAGCAACCAGCCTCGCCCGATCAAAAATCCCGACGCCGCTCCTGCAAAAAAACCATGAATTCTTGTGCTTGGACCAGATGCTACTTTGCGTGGAATCCATAGGGACTCGGTCACCTCCTATCCCACCGCACTCACAATTCACCGGAAAGTCTAGAGCTACAAAGAACGGTTAGCCGCTTGGCTCAGAAGCGAGGCGGATTCCGTGTCGAGATAAATTGTGGTGTTCGGATGAGTTCGCAGTATGGAGGCGGGAGCCATCGGGCTTATTTCGCCTTCAATGCAGGATTTGACCGCTTGCGCCTTGCGCGCGTCCGGTACGATCGCAATGATTTCCTTCGCCTTCAAAATTTGTCTGACGGACATGGAAATCGCGCGCGCCGGCACATCGGTAATGACTGGAAACCAACCTTCCTCCATTTGTTGCCTACGGCAAGCCTCATCGAGCTCAACGACAAGATAAGGCTCTTCCGTCTGGAAATTTGCCGGGGGATCGTTGAAAGCTAAGTGGCCGTTTTCGCCAATTCCCACAAATGCGAGATCCACTGGATGAGAACTCAATTCGCCACCCACTCGTTGAATTACCTCCCGCGGATCTCGTTCACCGTCGAGCAAATGGTAATGTGTAATGCCCGTCTTGTGAATTAAGCGTTCCAGTAAATACTTGCGAAAGCTGGCTGAGTGAGTGACTGGCAATCCGATGTACTCATCCAGATGGAACATTTCCACTCGTAGCCAGTCAATGCCTGGAGTACTGGTAAGGATCTCCAAGAAATCGAACTGTGACGCTCCGGTTGCGGAAATGAGGCGAGCCGAACCACGGTTAGCGAGAATTTTGCTAAGCGATTGTGCGGCGTGTCTTGCGGCAGCCTCCGCAAGTGCAAGCTTGCTTGGCGATACATTTACTTCCACTTTCCATCTCCTTTTCCCAATCCAAGGGTCACAGAAAATTGCGAAGTGAGTCGGTGCGATTCCTGAAGCGTGGAAATAAAACTAGCCTTCACCTCGACACCCTACCTCAGCCGGCACGCTTACATCAGACTGAGTGTCGTTCATCTTAGATTTTCTTGGTGGGTCGGGCCGGTGCTGTAGGAGTGGAAAGTGACTAGCACGCCATACCCGATCTCCACTCCAATTTGGCGAAATGACCAGAATTAAGTCGTGCGTCGCCGCGCTAGAGCCCATCTCTAAGCCAATTTGCAGCTGCAGTCTGGGAGACCCTAACGATATTTGGATCAGGCTCGCAGAGCATGCTGTTCGACCGAACCATAAACCCTTCGAAAACCCTTGGAGCCAGAGCCCAAGTTGCGCCGGGGACGTTAATCAACGGACTGGGGTCAAGTCCCGAGAGTGTCGGGGAGAGTACTATCGTTTTCTGAATTGGTCAATGAAATTTCACATTTTTCGGAAAATCCTCCATAAAATTGGCCTCAAATTCTATTGGACATGCCTCCAAATCTGAGATATTGATATCGGCATGGACGATTCGAAAACGAGACTTCAGGACGTAGCTCGACTAGCCAAGGTGAGTTCAGCCACAGTTTCCCGGGTTGCGAACGGCAATCCACAGGTAGATTCGCGTATCCAGTCAACGGTCTATGCGGCCGCAAGGAAACTGGGAATTGACCTAACCACCTATCGAAAGAACCGGACGATTGCATTCGTTCTTGGGAATCGCGATACGGTCAATGAGTTTCAATCCAAAATACTGCTCGGAGCCGAGAGTTTTTGTGCGCAGCATGATTGGGATCTCCAATTCATTTCCTTTCGCTGCGATCTCAACGCTCCCCCCGCCAATCTGCGCCTACCGCGCGCACTGACAAGGACGAATCGGCCGGGGGGCGTGATTCTAAGCGGAACACATTCTGCCAGTATTTTTTCCGTCCTTCGAGAAAAGCGAATTCCGTTTTCCGTGGTGGGGAATAACATTGTGGGAGAGTGGCGGCCCGAGGAGTGCGATTGTGTGTCCACAGATGACGTCCGTGGATCTTCAGAAATTACCAGATATTTGATTTCGCAAGGCCACGCAATGATCTGGTTTATCGGGAACCTCCGGCTTCCTTGGTTTGCGCGTTGCGCGAATGGATACCTCGAAGCAATGAAAGAGGCAGGGCTTGAGCCGCATTTCAGCGAGATACACTCGGAAGACCGGGAACTGGGATATCTCGCTGTGAAGTCGTTGCTGGCAAATGGCGAACGGCCAACGGCACTTTTTGTCGGAACAGATCAGGCCGCGTCGGGTGTTTATCAGGCGCTTCAGGAATCAGGGATACGAATTCCCGACGACATCAGCGTTGCCGGTTTCAATGACACTATGGGTGACGTTTTGCATCCCGGATTGACGACGGTCCGGGAGTTTCCGAAAGAATTGGGCGCGCACTTGGCGGAATTTACTCTACGGCGGATTCAAGAGCCGGAGCTTCCGTTTCAACAACTTGTGATGCCAACTGAACTCATCCGGAGAGAAAGCGTGCGGCGTTTTGCGCATAGCCCCTCGATGCCAGCCCGCCCAATTCAAGCAAATATTCTGTGAAGGCAGAAAGGGCGGCCTGCGCCTCCCGCCCTTTTCCGCTCGATATCCATGCAATCTGAGGCTTTAGAACGTGATGCGCAGTCGCAAGCGGACCGTGCGGCGGCTGTCGATGCCCTCCTGGCTAAAGCTGCTAATCAAACGGCCAAAATTGTCATTGCGTGTTATGTCTGCCGGGGCGATCGGCAAGACTTTGAGCGTGGCTGGGTCGACACGAACAGTGAATGATCCCAACCATGCGAATTCCCCGCCGCCACCGCCCGCATCAGAGTTCGGTGAGAACAATGGATGGTTAAAGACGTTATCGAAGTCCGCTCCCAACTGAATGCCAATACGATCGTTCAAATGAAAGTCCTTATGTAAGCCAAAATTTACGCCCCACGTCCCAGGTCCCCAGAGCATGTTGCGCTTTGCCACTTGAGGATTGTTGAAGACGTCCGCTCCTACCGCGGGTGGTGCGAAGGAATCCGGATTCCAGATCTGGTCTCCATTCTTGTGGCTGAAATTGTCATCCAAGACGAGGGGACGGTATGAAGGCCCAGTGAAGTCACCAACGGCATCGATTGAAGTGACACCGATATTGCCGGGCAGCACTGGGGCGTCACTATTTGTACAGTCGTCGCATGTCCAGAAGGGAGTGAAGCCGGTTCCAGACTTGGCAAACATGTTGAATGAGGTTTGCCAGCCGCCAACAATCAAGTCGGCCGCACGAGACATGTTGGCACCGAATCTGCGCCCTTTCCCTACTGGCAAATCGTAAATACCATAAGCGACAAAACGATGATGCGAAATGTATCCATCAATTCCATAGTCGCTGTCAGGCTGAAAAGGATTGTATGTAACACCGCCGAGGCTGGAATTCCCAGTGTCGAGCGCGGTGGATTTCTGGTCCAGATACGTATACGCGGCCATGAACATAAAACCGTTCTTATAGCGACGTTCGACTTGCGTCTGAAACGCGTTCGATTGCGCATGGCCATAGTTTCCGAAGCTCATTACGAAGTCGCCGAGTCCTGGAAAGCGATAGCGAGCCAGGTCTGCAGCTGAGAGTTCGCAATCCGCCGCGTCTATCGGATCGCAGGCGGTGACGCCATCTCCTGTGCTGGTACCAAACGGCGTATCGCTCGGAGCGATTTCGTTCAAATCTTTACCCGCAATCAGGCCGTGCATGGTTGAACCGAGATAGGAGAAGCGAACGGCGCTGCCCCAACCGATTTCGCGCTCGTACGTGACGTTGTACTGGTGGATGCGTGGTTGGTGAATGTCGAACGGCACGACGTTCACCGCTGGAGTATTGCCAGTGGCCCGCACCGCGCCGCCGGTCAGCGGACTGAAGCCATGCGCCCCGTCCCCCGGCCAACCGTCGAACGGAACCGAAGTGTTGGTTTTCGTAATGCCCTGGTTGAAAGGGTTGGTGGCGATGGGATCACGAATGCCTTGCGCAGCGGACGTCGGATAGTAGATACCGTATCCGCCCCGGATTACGGAATTCTGGCCGATGCGCCAGGCGATTCCGACTCGCGGAGCCCAATCGTTCTTATCGGTACGCACCACGCCACGGCCAACGTCCAGACCGGACTGACCAGCCAAAACATAGCCGAAATTGACGATGCGAGAATCGAGAAAGTTGAGTGTTTTATTGGATGGAATGACGAAGCGGCCGAGTTGGCCGGTGGCCGGGTCGACAAAGTTCGGATCAAAGTTGGCGATCAAGTCGTTTTTGTCGATAAACGGAGTAATGAGTTCATAGCGTAGACCCAGGTTCAGGGTGATACGCGAGTTCAACTTCCAGGCATCCTGGAAAAAGAACCCGTTCTCCCAATTATGAACCTCCATTGCGGGCCGCGGCTTCGACACGGTACTCACGCTGCTCGGAGGCAAGCCCAGAAGAAAGTTAGTGAACGGGGTCAACCCTGCTCCCGAATAGGTCATCGTGCCACGCGGGTTTCCGCGATTCAGGGCAAAGCCGTCCTGAGCCGAGTCATAGACCATGTCTCCGCCCATCCGGAAAGTGTGCTTACCGTGAACCCAGGTGAGAGTGTCGCCGTAGGTCACGAGGTGCTGGTCCAGCGGCCGAAAAGTATTTCGGTTGCCGTTGGTGAAGGTGGCGAACGTGCCGCTAAAATTCACCGCGGGATGTCCGAACGTGGAAAGCGCAAAAGGGCCTGTTACAGCGCCGTAAGCGTCGATATCACTCTGGTCAAATCCGATGCTGGAAAGAAAGCCTTCCAGCGTGGTGTTGCTGTGTTGCAGCTTGTTTTCGCGATTGAAGCCGCCGCGAACTTCGTTAACGAGGCTCGATGAGAACATGTGCGAGTAGGAAAGCGAGATCGTGTTGTTTCGCCGATCCACTTGGGTCAGGCCCAAGCCTGTGTACGGATTGACCACGGGATTCTGCGCAAAGATTTGTGAGGAAACGTTGTAAACGCCGTAGAGGTGATCCCTTTCTGAAAAATCGTGATCCAATCGGAGGACCCCCGTGTCCAGCGTCGAGCGGCCAGGCAGAATGGTTTGATAGCCGCCGATGATTCTGCCATTCGAGGAATTAATAGGCGCACTAATCCCGATCTTCGGGAAATAAGTATTGATCATCGCTTGCGTGCTTGAGTTCAGCAGCCGGGAAGGAATCGTGACGAAACGCACCGTTCCCGTGCTGCTGTCGGTATCATCGGTGATTTCCTGCGCCGTCATTTGCGAAAGGATTGAGTTCGGCACAGCCGGCCGCTTCGCGGGATCGATTGCCGAGAAGTCTCCCGTGTACAGGTCAGGGTGGGGGACAGTATTCGAATGGAATTTTACCGTGTTCACGTCATAGTCGCGCTCATACGCCATAAAGAGCCAGGTTTTTTTCACATGGGGGACCGGTCCGCCAAATGAGCCGCCGATGTCGTTAGTATTGAAATAGGGGTTGGGATACTTGCTCTGGAACGCGGTCGGAGCGAAATTGGCCTTACCGTTCAAATCGTCGAGAGTCCACGCGGCCAGAGCCGAGTTCTTGTTGTTGTAAACGGCGGAACCGTGATATTGGGAACCGCCGCGTTTCGTCGAAACACGAATGTTCGCAACCCCAGCGTATTCCGCGCTAAAGTCCGTGGTAAGAATGTTGACCTCGCCGACGGCTTCGAGCGAGGGCTTGCTGGAAGTTGGTTCTCCGAAGATGCCACCGTTGGAATGCTGACCATCGATCGAGAAACTTCCACCGTAGCTCTGCGCTCCAAGGAATTTGAACTCACCATCCGCGGATCCCTGGGTAATATTGGGATTCAAATAGAGGAAGGAATAGACATCGCGGCTGTCGCGCGGAAGTTGAGTAACAGCTGTACTGCTAATCGATTGACTGATTGTTTGATCCTCAGTGTTTATCAACGGAGCTTCGACGGATACAACCACGCTCTCCTGTGTGGAAGACACCTTGAGTACAGCATCGGCGGTAGCGGTGTCGCTGCCCTTCAGGACTACATCCTTGATTTCTGCCTTGGACATCCTGGAGGCGGTCACGGTCACCGTATAGGTGCCAGACTTCAATCCAAACATTTCGTAGTAGCCGAGGGAGTTCGTTGCGATTGTCCGTTCGGTGTTGGTCAGAGCATCGGTGATAGTAACGGACGCGCCTGGAATCGCACCACCGGAAGAGTCTGTGACCGTTCCGCGAATCGTGCCCAAATCCGTACCTTGGCCAAATGATGTTGCTGCGCCTAAAATGAAGAAGACAACAACGAGCATGAATGCGACCGCTGATTTGATCCGCACGAAGAACCTCCCCCAAAATATGCCTTAAGTGAGGATTTATCACGATACGGAAGCAAACGCAACAAAAAGTATAGAAAGAAACAACGAAAAACCAGAAAAACTGGAGATGCCGCCAGAAACTGACTGCTCTGCGACAAGAATGCCTGTGCCCTTTCGACAATTAGCGTTTCGGGGGAAAGTTGGCTGGTCGCCCGATGTTCTTCAGGCCAAGGGAGTGAAGTGTCCTAGCCGACTTCCACGAACTATGACAAGGGAGTGGGTCGAAAATCGGGATGCTGGACAGAATCGATCGGTTGAGGGCTGACAACCGAACGGTTCCTGAATTAACGAGGGACTTCGCAACAAAGGATTCGAAGTTATGGAAGTGCCGCGTCGGCAAGCGATAGCCTGCTGAGGTGATAGGACATTCGGCTATCGGGAAACAGAAAAACTTCCCTAAGCTCGGTTTGACCCTGAACTTTCTCGCCAATGGCTATGCGCAACGTCCCAGCAATGTAATACCACAACGCTTGTGAGGAACCACTTCTCGAAGCCTTTTCGGCATGTGCAATCCCAGCCTGCAATCGACTCATCCACACTGCCGTGTCGTAACCCTTGCGGTGTTTGGCAGCCGACCAAGCCCAAAGCAGGTCGGGAACTCCTTCCACTTTGCTTACTTCTTCAAATATGGCGTCAGCTTCCAGCTTCCGACCGCAGGAAGCGTAAACCTCCGCCAAGAGATATTTTGTCCTAGCTGATTTCAGGAACGGCTCCAGGCCATCTCGCGTGAAATCAAAACCCGCGACGGGTGAACTCAATGCATTTGCGGCTGCCAGAGCATCCATGCAGCGATTGCTTTTCGCTAAGGCGAGCGTTTGCTGCAACTTCACCTCGATCCACACTTGCCTAACGTTTGTTCCGCCTTCTTCCCTGCCGAAGAATCGGTCGTGAAACAGCGCAATCGCGGCTTCATAGTTCCCAGCCTCCGTACTAGTTAGCGCAAGCTCGTAGACCAACGACGTGGGCATCTGCTTCAAATCTGGATAGCGCTCAAGCGATTTCATTCGATCTGAGGCGGATTTTCCGAGGAGGGCCATTGAAGAGACAGCTCCGGAATAGTTCACGATGTTCTTCGGGTCGTTCTCGATTCCATTCTCAAATGCATTCAAGGCGCCATCGAAATCATGAACTTCGTGTAAGAGAGCTAACCCAATATTTGCGTGCAACGCCGGAATCCGAGGATTCAATTGCCCGGCGGAATTCCACTCGCGAAGCGCTTCCGGTGTTTTGGAGCGGGCGAAATACCACGTTCCCAGCAGGTAGTGCGCAGTTGCATCCATCCTGTTTCGACTGACGGCATCCTCCATAGCCTGTTTTTCTTCGAGCGAATTCGGAAACACATAGAGCGTTGAGAGTTGCGATGCGTGCGCATAGTCTTCGATTCCGGATTCGCCCAATTTCTGACGGCAATATCCCCGCAAGTAGGCGAGAAGTGGATTGTCTTGCGGCAATCCAATGCCGGGTTCGCGCTGGTCAGCAGGTGTGGTCGGATATTTACGCGAGAGAACTTCGAGTGCCTTACGATAAAGGCCCAATCTCGCGTACTGCGCCGCAATGTTCAGAACGCGATAAGAGTCTGAGCCCAGGTGCGGAATATCGGGGTCACCTGCCACTTCCCGCAAGAAAGCGCTCAGTGGGAATCGTTGAAGGAGCTTTTTGGCTTGTTCTGCGGCTTCTGAGGTTTCACCGGTTGCGCTGAGAATTGCGACTTGCTCCTCTTGAGCGCGCAGGTCGTCGGGAGACGACTTCAGGCTATCTGAGATCAATTCCCGGGCTTGCGCAAGTTTGCCTTCACGTGCTTTCAATTCAGCCAGGCGCAGAGCGGAACTGGCCCGATGCTCCGGCGAACGCATGGCCGCCTCATAACTATCAACTGCGTCCCTCTCTCGTCCAACGCCTTCCTGAGCCATACCCAGATAGTATGAAATCTCTCCGTCGGTCGTGTTTCGGGCATGTGCAGCCGCGAGGCGCGGCAGGGCTTCTTCAAAACGTTTCAACCCTGTGTCCAAACGTCCCGCCGCTCTGAGTAGTTCAAAACTCGTGGGAAATTTACTTAGCGCCCTCTCATATGTTTTTACGGCAGAGAGTTTGTCGCCGTTTAGCTCTTCGTTATTACCGGCCTGCAGCCAATCATCCTCGGTTCTGCCACTGTCGTCGGGAAGCACATAGTTTGCTTGTGGCCCGATCTTTATCTCTGAATCGGCAGTCCAGTCATACTGGCCCTCCATCTGTCGAAGCTGAACCACATCCATGCGATCCTTGAGTACTACGGAGTATTTGTGGTCTTTGTTTGGAATGCGCACTTCTCTTGTCCAGGTTTGTTCCGGGGTCAGATTCACCCTCTCGGTGAACACCACGCTTCTGCCATCCAGCACTTGGACAATGGCGTCAGGCAGCTTCTGATTGGCATCAAGCGAAATCGCAATCGAATCATCCTTACGTTCCAAGTGCATGACTCCGCTCAAATTTGCGCGAGAAATGCCACCCGTCCCACGGACCGGCATCCAATATTCGGAGAAAGTGATGTGCTGACGCGGCTCCAAAAAGGAGTAGGTCTCCTGATTTCGAAACAGTCCCGCCTGCACCTCTGCATAGGCGCTATAGTCGTCCGAAAGGGCTTTTCGCCAGTCCAAACCGTCCGCGTCAACTCCCCAGGACCAGATCTTTTTTGCCGGCAATTCCTCGTAGTGCGCGAAATGAGCCACTCCAGTGTTCGTATGCGGATGCCAAATGCCCATGAAATCTTCGCGGCTTCCATGGACGAACAAAGATACCGGGCCGTCGGTTTGATTCCTGATGATGCTCAGATCTTTGCCCTGCGCATCGATGGGCCATTTCTGTACTTCAGCAAATCCATGCGCCGCCGCGTATTCCATCGGATATTCGATGCGTGAGTCATCCCAGACTTGCACGGCGGCATTGTTCCACCAGTAAAAGCGTTGCCGCACATCGCTGCGGTTGCTCAGCCACACGCGCTGTTCCAAAACTGTAGAGCCTGGCCTGAGAATCAGTTCTACACTCCACTCCATTCCGTAAACCCGATCGATATTGCCGACGGTAACTGATCCGCTGCCGTCCTGATGCGCGGCGAAAAAGAAATCAACGGGGGACATGGACATCCAGTTGTGAGACACAGGAAAGTTGAACTCAATTCCGAACGCGGCCCACGCCCCTCGGTAGCCAATCCTCGCTTTCTTGATCGAGGAGTTGGCGTAGAACATCGACAGTCCACTGATCTTGTCCATACAGGTGTAAACGTGACCACCGACGTCCGGCAACACGGAGCACTTTAGATACTCGTTCTCGAGATAGATTGCCCTTAACTGATGTTGACGGCGCTGTTCCGTGGTTTCGTTTCGCAAAGTATATGGATAGTTGAACCGGTTGGTCGCAAGCTGGTCGAAAGGAGGATTTGGATCTGGCGCTCCTTCGTCGTATACCGGCAATTCGAGGACGCCTTCCCAAACGCGGACCTGAGAAAGACCAGGGAGCGCTGTGGCAAGCAAAACGAGCAGCACGAGCTTCCATCGCATCGATTTCACCTTAAAGGGATAGATTTACACTTCCACGTCGAAACCACCGTGCAACTTCTGCTTTTGTCCAGGAAGAAGTATTCAGTGGAGTCTTTCCGCGACGCGATTGATTACTCCACTTTCCAACTGTAAATCGGATCGAAACCTTCTTCCAGACAGTGGAAAAACAGCAATTGCCCAATGCAGGCCAATTGCTTTCTCCGGTCGAAAAGAGAAGCTACCGCCCTGGCTGCAACGCCGGAGTCACGATGTCAAGCGGAACGTCTTCCCCATTAACCGAGCCGTGCCAAACACCGCCTCCAAAAGTCGTGATGTAAACCTTTTGCAGGTCTTCAGGGTCGGGAATTACTCGATGGCCCCACTTAAAATTAAAACCGGGAATACGCTTCCAATGTTCACCACGGTCTGTGGATCTCCATGCCGAAGACTCAAACCCGGTCGCATATAAGATCTCGGGGTCGCGAGCATCGATCGTCACATCGTAGACGTGGCGGTCGCGATCCAAAACCTGTTTCCAGGTCTTGCCTGCATCCTCCGACAAGAAGATGCCTCCTCCATCACCATGCTCGCCTTTGTCACGAGCCCAGGTTGCTAGATACAGTCTGTTCGCATTATCTGGGTCTACTGCCAAACCGTTAGGCGCGTTGCTTCCTTCCGGCATCCCAACCGATGTCCAATGCTCGGCGCCGTCTGTGGAGCGATACAAGGCGCCGTCTTTTTCGGTTCCAATACTTCCATCCTCCGATCGCCGCGCGACCAAGAGGTACAAAGTTCCTTTGTCATCGCGCACGATCCGCCATGCAAACGGTTCTTTTTGGGTGATTCCGATATTCTTTAACTCCCAGCTCTTGCCCCCATTCACACTCTTATAAACGCCGCGGCCAAACGCAGCCACATACAAGACTCTGGCATCAACTGGGCTTGTCGGGTCCAGGAGAATGTGCGTTGCCGCCGTTTGTTCCATCCCGGCATTCGATTTGGACCAGGTCTTGCCGCCATCCAGACTTAGGCACACGCCTCCGCGATACTTAGCAATTCCATCGCGCCTCCACATCTTTGGCCGGGGTAAGTCGTGCGTCCAACTGTTCACGCTCCAAACTCGCCCTCTCACAGTCGGATCGAACACAATCCAATAAGTTGTGTTCATCCAATCTCGAGGAACTCCCTTCGTCGAGCTGCTCCAAGACTTGCCTCCATCTTCGCTTCGAAACAGTCCGATGTCGGTCGTGGAGATGAACTGCCGGTTATGATCGAATGGATCGAAATGGTAGCCATAGTTGGTCGTCACGTCGAGCCCAGTACTGCTCCAACTATTTTCGCCGGTTTTGTTTGAATACAGCGCAACCCATGTCGCTCCGCCATCAGAAGTACGCATCGTTCTTCCGAGATCGGTGCTGTAGCTCAAATTTGGATCATTATCGGAAACCGTTAGAGTCAAAGGATTTTCGCCCCAGTCAGACCCGAATCGTTCCGTAATCCATGCATCGTGGATGTTCTCACCGGGCTTGCCGGCCATGTTGCTGTCTTCTTTCCAGACAAGCTTCCAGCTCGCGCCTCTATCGTTCGTTCTGGCGACTCCCATGTATTTCAATCCGCCGTCTTCAAGATCTCTGTAGGACACGTATGCAGTTGCCGGATTTCGCAGGCTAGTGGCAATCGCCCGCATCTTGATCTCGCCCTTGCCCAATTCGACCTTACGCCAATTCGCGCCCCCGTCATCCGTCACAAATGCCGACTCATCAGCCACCACATAAAGCACTGGCGATGCTTTCTCGGAAAAACCCACAGAAATATCGGTAACCTGCTTTCCCGCCGGCATGGGAACTTGCCTGGTGCTGCTGGCGCTTCTCATTTCGATGAAATCTAAACCCGCAACAACGAGGGACTTGTCAGTTCCGGTAGAAAAAGGATTCACATAAATTCTAGTAGCGAGCCGTGGCAAGTCGTCTAACTTCACCCAGCTCTCGCCCCCATCGCCAGAGGTGTACAAAGCGTACGAATCCTTGGCTCGGTTTCTTGCCGTCACATAAAAGACCCTTGAGTTTTCTGGATCGATGGCCATCGCCGAGATGCTGCCAAGCGGGTTCGGGTCGGCGATCAACTCCTCATCGGAATGGTCTGAGCTCATCTTGATGCCCCTCAGCGACGCCGGCTTTGGATAAACTAAGTTCCAGGTTTTTCCATTGTCTTGACTGCGCCACAAACCGTCCGCCTCGGCATAAATAGTGTTCTTGTCACGCGGGTCAAATACAAAAAATTCAACCACGCCACGCAAGTTGAACATGCGCCACGATTTTCCACCGTCGTGGCTAATGTATGCCCCTGTCATATCGCAATTGAGCAAAACCGTATTCGGATCGTGAGGACTGATAGTAGGATGGAACATCGCCCCTCCACCGCCGGGGCCGATAATTTTGAAGTTGCCCGGGCGGTCTTCTATCCCGCCCGCGAGCGCAAAAAGCGTTAACGCAATTCTGAGGTAGAAAGATGCCATGGATGCTTTCCTTTGTTTTCCTTATCAACTGTTGGGTTAAATCTTCAATTTCAGAAGCCGCGCCGCATTCTGGTAATAAACTTTCTTAAGGATTCCTTCGGGCAGGCCGATGCCGTAAATCCGCCAGCGACCCTGGGGCGGAATGGGCGCCGGGGCGTAATCGAAATATTCGTCTTCCGTCTCCAAAAATCGGAAGTAGATTTCATAAAGTTCGTCGCCAAAAATCTGTTGGGGAGTGTCCGTTCCGTTTGGAACGGCGTCCGTACCGAAAATAATTCGATCCTGATATTTCTCAAAGAATTTGCGAGACATCCGCGGTTGGCGGCCGAGCTCTCCTACTCTGGCGCCCAGCTCAACCGCCATATTTGGAAATCGATCCATACATTCACCGACGTAGCCAAGATTCTCGGCATTGTTTCCCACATGCAGCACGACGAATTGAGTCTTCGGATGCTTGGAAATCACACGATTGCGCGCTTCTAACAGTTCCGCATTGTTGGGAAAGTCGTGCCCATGGAAAGACCAATCCGGATGATTGTTTAGCTCTTCAAACCGTTCGTTGGTACGATCAGTTGGAAGGAAGAAGGCCTCCGGATCGGAAACATGCATTGCCACCGGAATGCCCAATGATCCGCACGTTTCCCACATCGAATCGAATCGAGCATCGTCAATCTTCAGCAGCGGCCCCTCGGAAATATTCTCCCGCAAATAAAGGCCCAGCGTTTTGAGCACTTTCACGCCGCGGGCGCCCGCGCCATGGGCCCGAACAATCTCATCGGCTTGAAACTTTCCGTACCCCTCCTGGTTTGCTCGCTCCCACGTTGGTTCCGTGAAAGTCAAAAATCTGTCAGGGTGCGCTTGTTGAAATTTTTCAACCGCTTCGGTTAGCCCTTTTCCGGATCCTCCGGTAAGGTTCACCATGATGCGGATGTTTTTTCGATCCATTACGGGCAAGAGCGACTCCGGTGTCGCCAGGAATTCCATCTTTTCCCCAATCCCGACTCCGTTCACCGATTTCGCTCTTATCGATAGATGCGTGTGAATGTCGATGACCGGGTAGCGCGAGCGCGTAACCTTGGTTTCCGGTACATGCAGCATGCTTTTGGGCTGAAAATCGGCAAGTTCCAGTTTCATTTTGCCGGAGCCTTCGGGAGACTTCAGCTGGGAGCTGTTAATCGGACTCGGAAAAACTCCCGCAGCTACAAACAATCCCATACTCTCCAACCAGCGTCTTCGATCGATTTGGTTCATGTGTTTGTCCTCGGATTGCTCAACGGCAACCTAACTCCTTAAGATCCGCGCGGTTTTCCTTTCGCTTCTTTCTATATCGTTTACTTTCGTTTGTCAAAATGGCATAAAGACTCCGCTTCTCCATTTCCTTACCATACCCCTGGAAAGTGACATGGGGTAGAACTTCAGGCCGAGGGTACTTGATGAATCGTTGGACAATTCACGCCGTTCCTCCCACCGTCTTGCTAATAACCATGCTGCTTTCACCCGGATCGTCTTTTGGACAATCACCTGACCGTTCCGAGCAGACCTATTCGAGTTCCATTGTTGCCATCGCAAAGCGTGCAGCGCGAGATTTCAGCCCTGACGGAAATCTTTCCAAGGAGGCTTGGAAGCGCGCAGAGTGGGTAAAGTTCGAGCACGATGTGTCGGGCCAATCCAACCAGCCGAGCGCCGCCACACGCGTCGCGGCACTGTGGACCGATCAGTACGTCTACTTTGCCTTTTGGTGCCGTTACGACTCTTTGAACGTGTATGAGGGCGAAGACATTGTCAAGGAACGTTGGGAGCTCTGGAATCGAGATGTGGCCGAAGTTTTCCTGAATCCTCAGCCGGAAAGAATCTCCCACTATTACGAATTTGAAGTGGCACCGAACAACCAGTGGATTGATTTGGAAATCGAAAAAAAGAACAATCCATTTAACGACGCTTCCTGGAATTCCGGCTTCGAGCACGCAACCCGCATTGATTCCAAGAATCACGTTTGGACGGCGGAAATGCGAATTCCACTTTCCGCCATCAAGGCCAGCCCCATCTATCGTGGCACGAACTGGCGTGTGAATTTCTTTCGCGCAGCCGGGCCGCGAGGAGACCAGCAGCGAATGTTTCTGGCATGGAGCACAATTCCCAAAGGCCAAACTTTTCATGTTCCGGGCAGATTTGGAATTCTGCGCTTTACCAAGTGAAATGCGCTCCGATTAATCCGGTTAGTGGATCTGGGCGCCTCCCGGCACCAGATATTGGATTGGCCAAGTCTCCTGTTTTCCCTCAACGATCTCGGACCATTTCAGAGCGATTGCGTTCTGCTGGGGAAGAAGTTTGATCTCAGGAAAGACTTCCGCAATGGCGCTCGCCAAAGTATAAGCTTCGCCCTGCGCTGTGACAGCAATCGACTTTGCAGCCAGTTTCTCGGAAGCGAATCGGCTTGCGATTTGTGAGTCCTCGATCATCTGGAAAAAGTATGGGTGCCCCGCCAGCAAGGAGTTGTAGACATAGTTCGCAAGGACACCGGACAGTGAATTCGCGTACGCGCGATCAAAATCCAGCTTCCCAAGTGAAGGATCGTCGGGCGAAATCGCCGTATACATCATGCGCGTCTCACCAAGTCCGCGAAAATCAAAAGTCACCACGTTGTATCCAGATCGGAGGAACTTCTCCAGTTCTGGCCAATCCGCGCGTGTTGCCTTGCCTGTGTCACCAAACCACAAGACAGTTTTCTGCGGCGCGTTCGATACCTTGTGGAAAAAAAGCAACGGCATCTCAAGCACCCTGCTGTGGCGCAATATGTACTTATCGATTTGCACGTCTCCGGCATTTGAGCTGCTGATAAGCTCCCAAAGAATCTGATCCGCGCCGGGCGGAACACCGCTGAACTTCTCCAATTTAGAATTCTCCACACGCATTGCCCGGAACTTGTAATACTCCTTCGACAGCTTTACCGCAGGCTGCGACTTCCGCTCTTCGTAGTACTCACGAATCACGTCGGCAAGTGCGCGAGAATCACTTTGGTCAACCATGACTTGTCCCGATCGAGTGCAAAGCAAATCCTTGTCCGGCAACAATCTTGGCTGTGCAACCCCATGCCGTATCGGTATTCCGTTGAAGCGATCCAAGAAATCCAATGCAGCCTCCTGGTTCTCATCGGAGTACTGATGCGGGTGATACCCTTCAGCCATCGCAATGCGGTTCGCATTCCCAAAACGTTCGTAAAATCTTTGTACTTCTCGAAACGATTTGCGCGCTCCTTCGATCGGAAAGAAGTCCAAGACTGCTGACGCGACCATGACCGGCCTTGGGTACATCAGCAATAACAGACCTGGATGACCAACACCGTTTGAATTCATTCTGAACAGATCCTGTTCGGGGTCACTGTCTGGATCGACAAAAATGCGGTTCCCCATCCGCATTGGCAAGGAACTGATGTAGCACGATGGAACGGCCACCTTGATTCGCGGGTCCAGCGCCGCAATCAACGCAGTCTGCGTACCTCCTCCGCTTGTCCCCGTGATGCTGATCCTTTCGCCGTCTACCTCGGGGCGGGTTAGCAGATAATCCACGGCGCGCATGCCGTCCCAGATTTCCCAGCGGGCCAGGTTGGCTCCTGCCAGATAGGCGAGATTGCCCAGCACCGCATGCTCCCCGCACACGAGGTTGTACCGGCTCTTACCCGCCTTCGCATCCCAAAACTGGCTTCGTTCTCCTTGTCCGATCGGATCCCAGGCAATCACCACATACCCGCGAGCGGCAAGCCTTTGGCATAACGCTTGATAGTAGATTTTTCCATTTGTCGCATGCCCGGCGGGCACGAGTACCGCAGGATATTTTTGGGAATGGTCATTCGGCACATACACCAGTGCGGTGACGAAGACTCCAGGCAAGCTCTCAAAAATTAGTTTTTCGATGGAGTATCCATCCATTTGGATCTTGCCAGTAATGCGGGGATGCAGTTCTGTCTTTTGGCTGGGCAATCCGCCAATCATCTGAAGTAGAGACTGACGTACACTCGCCTGCAGCTTCAGCAAATCCTGCTCGGATTGGATCGATTCCCAGTCTCGTTGGCGTGCCTCGTCCTGCCGCCAGGCTTGGTCCAGCTGATATTGTAAATAAGGTGTGATGCGTGGTCCGGCCGGCACTTGCTCCAAAACTTGAAACGCATCGGCTGGTGGAGCGTTCTGTGCTGAGGAGTCACAAACGAACAGACCAACTGGAAGCGTCAATGCTGTCAGCACTTGAAATAAGCGCGCCAATCTCAATGGGCCTTCACCATAATTGAACCCATTGCATACCATCCATCATCCTGTCGTCCTTCAATCGCAAGACGGATTGCCGGCTTGCCAGTCCGCGGATCAAGCATCGCGATCCGCAAATCGTAGGTACCTTCCTCAAGATCTTGAGGAATGTAAACCGTGTCATCAAAAACAGAGTCTCCTGGGAGCCACTTGCGCACATCCACAGGAATTCGAATTATTGCAGAACTCCTGGAAGAACGAAGTTCCATCGCCAAGTCATATTGACTGTAGACGGGCGCGACGCCAGAGTTCAGCCACCACATGTGTACCGGCATCATGGTACCCGGTTTCACTGCTTTCGAATATTCCAGTCGTCGAAGAATGAAGCGATACCCTATCGTCCTCTGAAAGTCGTCAAACTTACTCTTCCATTCAGCTGGAATCGGAGCTGACTTGATATTCACTGTGCTCACGTGCCAGCGCAGTCCTTGCGCAAGAATATAGTCCAAGTCGTATCCGCGTTCCTTCCATCCCGGGACTGTATAACACGTTTCAAGCGACACAGGACTTCGTTGCCAAACGTTTTGAATCCCGGTTCGTACAATTTGTTGAGGATAAATCTCCAGCATCTCCGCCGGAAAATACGAATTGGTTGAGCTCACGCGCATGTCGCCCCAACAATCCAGTCGCCAGCCTGCACCCTGCTGCGTTCCGTAAGCCAGCGCCTGAGGTTCATCGAAATTCATAAGCAGCGGCGTACGCTTGAATGCCTCCAGCCAAATATCAATTAGCGCCTTCTGGTTAGAAAATGCTGGCATATAGGGACTCCAGCCTTCGCCCCAATAGCCCACCGAAGAAATGTCAACCGTATGCAGATATGGATTGCCGTCGTAACGCAAACCTGCTTCCGCAACGAGCCTACTCCAAAATTTTAGAAACAATGGGTCGGAAAAGTCGGGCTGCCAAATTTTTCCATCCTTGTCAGAATCCTTGTTTGCGCGCTTTGCTCCTGATTTCCGGTACCACTCCGGTAATGCATCCTCGTTCGAATAAGGCATCAATCGGATCGCCAGCTTCTGTCCGTGCGCTCTCGCCTCCTCAATCGCAAGATCTAAAATTCCCCAGTTGAATTCTCCGGGTTCGGGTTCAACCACATTCCAATACCACCGGCAATACGCTACAGAAGCTTCCGGAAAGTCAGGTGTGGTGGCTGCTGCGGGCAACTTTGTCGCAGGCCCAACTTCAGACCACTTGAGCGGTGGATTCGGTTCTTGACCATTGAACCTCTGAAACGTGGTAATTCCCATGTCCGGATTTACAAGCACATCGTGGATTTCCTTTGGTCTCACAACGACCACATTTTGCTGCGCCATTGCTGGGGTCCCCGGGAAAACCGTCAGCAGTACCCACAAGCCGAATACAAAAGCCACCAAACGTGGCCGCTTTGCTAAAATTTGCCTCCACCTCAAAATAGATAAAAACATTCGTGTGTCTCCCGGAAGAAATCGGATGTTCCACATTCACCGCTGGTCAGCTAGTAAGTATGCGGCTAACGTGTCAGAAATCGTGCCCGGAAAAAAGCGGCCACGGCCTGTGGCGATTGCCACAAACTGCTTTTTTAACCTCTTGCCCAGGTAAGACACAAGAGTCGCGTGTGCGCTGGCTTTCCAGCTCGGCGGCCCTAAAGGGACCGACTTATTGCTCTTAACTCCGTGTACCCGCCGTGTACCTCACTTCGGCGATTCCGTGGTTTTTGGTGTTTCTGGCGGCAAATGAAATCAATAAGTTGCGTGTGATCTATCAGGCTCAGAATTCGGACTCCCCCGCCTTCACCATTTTTACCCCTATGTCCTCAATAACTTACGAGGGCATGAAATCTCGCGTACGTATCCTAGGTACAGTTCGTTGTATCATAGCCTCAGCGCAGGAAGTCCCGCTGAGGCCGTTTTTAAGTGTTGACCCTCTACAGACGGCTCCTGCTCAGGTATTCAGGGCTTCGCATTGCCGAAGTGAATCGTCCCGACCGGAGCTCTTCCTATATTTCCGGGGATTTGTCGAACTCGTTCTGCATCTTTAGCTAACAAAGTGTCTATTTCCAGCCGCGGTGCATCGTAACAGTCGACTTGTGAGCTGAACACCCATCGTGGTCGGATAAGGGAATGGTTGCCGACAAACCGGGAGTTGAACGTCTTCGGCTAAGTGAAAACCTATTAAAAGTAGAGCAACAGATCCGCTTCGGCTTCCATTGTCTTGCTGAGCTTTTTTAGACCGCCTGCAAAAAAAATTCATTGCTAAGGTCTCGAAATTAACCGTAGCCCACAGCGCTGCGGCGCCGCAGAGTAGGACGGGCGAAAAATGAGATTTGCCTAGTACAGTGACGGCCGGGCCGCTCCTCCCAGGAGCGAAGTGTTTACATTTGCAATGGTGTGTGTCCCTTCCTTTCCGCCCCAGGCGAACAGCAAGTACACCTGCGGAAATCCGCCTGCTCTTAGCGTAAGACCAGTCGCAAAACTGCGGATCCAAGAATTCGAGCCAAGGTCTCCCCGTTCTAAGCCAATTTTCCCTTCATCGGCCATGAGGGAAAATCCGAGAGGACCCCAGATAGAATGTTCAAAGCTCTGACGGAAAAACATCACGTTGGGTGCGCGAAAGCGGTAATCCTGGTAACTGCTGAGAGACGGACTACCATTGATGTTTGCACCGCCAAGAGTTGGTTGGAAATAGAAGGGCACCACGTCGCCGCCGGGCGTCATCGAAGTGGCAAGGAAAAACCGTAGCCCTATGGTTCCTTCACGGTCGCGGGTGATTGCCAGGCATTCATCCTTCTCCGTATCGCTGGGAGCAGGGCACTCGTCTGGTCCATTGGGGTTGTTTTCCCGGGCCGACAAAATCCGGCTTCTCTTTCTGTACAGGGCAAACTCATGCGACAAATCCGCAGTCAGCCGCTGAAAGGAAAACGTCGAATTTCCGAGCGTAAGAAATTGCTGGTAAGTGAGGCTGTAGTTTAGATTCAGCAGGTCGTCGAAATACGCGGGCCGAATCCGAATGCCTTCACCGAGCTGTATCGTCGCAGGGTGGTTGCCGAGGCCCGGGGCGGTCGCCTCGGCGTAAACCGCTCCAATCGTTGGGCTCGGCTCGCCGGTTCTTGGACGGATGTCAACAAACCGTCCGTTTATTTCGCCGTAGACGCTAGCATTGAGCCGCTCGTAGAACGGCTTCACAGCACTTACTCCCACAATCGTCTGGGTCATGCCGTAAAATGTGCGGCCGGTGCGACTGGTGTCCGGCCCCAAACCAAAATACGTAAGCTTGTTCAGCGATATCGCTTGCACATACAGATTGACCACTGGATGTTCTGGCAATTCAGAAAGAACCCCGGACTTCTGTTTTCCTTTCGTTCCTAGGCCGCCTCCGATCGGTTTTTGGTGGGTATCGACGAATTTCAGATAAAATCCCGCCCGCCATGATCCATTAATGGATCCAACGGCATCCGAGTTCCAACCGATTCGCCAATTGTCGGTCGTCTTGTGTCCGACGTAGGCAAGGCCCGCTGCAAACCCGTTCTGAGGTGCGATGCTTCCGACGGCGATGTGAAAAGGTTTTCCCGTGAAGAGTTCTTCGGCGCAGGGAAGAAGCTTGAAAGCCCCGCAACTGCCGCCCAGTTTCTGAAGTTCGCCAGACGGGTCAATATTTGATGTCGACGGAGCAGGCGAAGGAGGGTTCTGCTGAGCCTGAACAGAGCCTACCAAAACTAAGAAAAATAGAATTATGTTTCGCAATGAACCTCCTTCACCGGCTCTTTCGCTTACCTTGCTTATTCCTCGACTGGTGCCTACTCTTGGCGGCATTCGCGCGATAACTGGTCTTCTTGGGCGCAGTGATTTTTTGCGGTTTCTCAGCGCCTTGCGGATGCAGCATCGACGTCATTTTCTTCAGATACTTACTTGCATGAAGTTCAGTTTTGATCTTGGAGATGTCGGTCAATCGTTGGCCGGGTCTCAGAAGGGACTTTTCGACTTCATGGAAGTGCTTGATTTGATGTTCAATCAGGCTGGAAATGAAGCGCCCGTGGTCGTATGAGCTCTTCGGCGTTTTGGGGACTTTCTGGACCAACTTATATTTTTTCTTCATGGTTTTCCTTCACAGCTCAAAAACCCAGCAATCGTCATCTGGGCGCAATGTATCGGTGAGCGGTGTGAGAAAATTCTTCGAATTCTTTTCACGCTAGGTGCGTTTGTCAAAGTTTTTTAGAAAAAAGCCCGTTACTGTGCCGGGAATCGAGGCGTGTTCAAAAATCACGCCGTTTGGATCTTCAGGTCCGGATACTACGGTGCCCCTAGGAATATAGGGAGAAATGAGAATGGCGGGCACGCGCACCCCGAGACGATTAAAGTTGAACGCCTCGCCGGTTCCTGTCTTTTCAGGTGGCGAACTGTAATCATCGGATTCACATTTCGGGGGCACCACGTGATCGTAAATTCCACCATGCTCGTCATACACGACCAAGAGCGCTGTCGTTTCCCAGAGCGCTTGGTTTGTACGAATGGCGTTGTAAGTATTCGCGATGAATTTTTCGCCCTCTCGCACGTCGTGATCCGGGTGCTGGTCTGAGGCGATAATCTGGCCACCCCCGGGCCCGGGATGATCGTTGTAGCAGGGTTCGATGAAGCAGTACTGGGGAAGAGTATTGCCGTCGCAGTCGGCGATGAACTGCTTGTAACTGCCGAAGATCTGCGGCTGGTTCTTCAATAAATTCACAATCTCCATGGTGGAGCTCTGCTGGTCGTAGTAATAAATCTTCGCAGTATGGCCGGCCTGAATCATGCGCTCGTAAATACTCGGGATAGGATCCTGAATATAGAAGAGGTTCATATCCACATTGCCGAACGAGGTGCCATAGTGCGCGAAGGCACGGTTGCAAATGGTTGGTCCAGGAATCGAGGAAAACCAGCCGTTAAAAACCGCGTATTCCGTCGCGAGCCTTGTGAGCACCGGCAGTTTGTCGGGAGGAAAGTAAGACATGATGGCGCGGGAGGCGGCGACGGACGTGCCTTGGGTTGCGTAGCTTTTTATGAATCCCTGCATGTTCTCGACGCGGCCGGGTGCGGGCAAACTGCCGAAGATTTGCAGGTCGACGCCGGGAAAGTGATGGTCCGGGTCATGATCTAACTGACCCTGATATTTCGCGTTCGGCTGTACTTTGATCATGTTTCCGGCGGTATCCGGATTCGATTCATTCCCGGTCAGGCCATTGATCTGGGGGTACTTTTTTTTGCCGCCTTCCAGTACGAGGCTTAATCCGCCCAGCATGTGGTCAAAGGAACGGTTCTCCATCATTACAACGACGATATGTCGCAAATGACTAAGTCCAATTGTCATACACCTCTCCTGCTTACGAGAGTCCACAGAGTAGTGACGCAAAATCCTCAAACGTTTCAGTCTTTATTCGAGTAGAATGAACGCCCGCAAACCAAACCTCCTGCACATTTTGTTGGGAGTTGTGAGGTAGGCCGAAAAGGTTCTGGCGAAAAAATGTCCGTCGCTCATCGATGGAAACAGCGTGGCGCACGATATTGAAGTCAGGATTGTTGGAAAGCGTTGTAAATGGGAAGTGAACTGCGTTGTAGACCCCCCAACCCACCGAGCTGACGGTATCCCAAACGCCTACGAAACGTGGCTTGCAATCTTGCGAGAAGGTTTTCTTGAATTCACCTGCAACGGAGAAGTCGATTTTTCTGTTCTTAATCATTCGAACGGCAAAAGGAATTAAGCCTTCGTTGTTCCTGTCCAGTAGGCCGACAATGTGCAGCATTCCACAGAGCGCGCGGGCAGTATAAGCGCCACGGCTGAAACCAAAGACGTAGAGATGATCGCCCGGTTCGAAAGTTCTCATCAGAAACTGGTATGCATCCGCGAGGTTGTCCGAAATTCCGTATCCGAATGCCAAGCCCAGGATACGGGTCCACCATTTACCTGCGGGGCTTAGCGCGTTGCGAGCGCCCATGGTGCCCACACCTGGGTGGTAGTAGCAGACTTGCGAGCGACCCCGAACCAGCGCCTTGTAGAGCTTCACTACGTTGGAATTGCTGAAGCCAAATTCGTTGCCCGTGCCATCACGGGAGACAATGACATTCTTAGCCACGATTTCCATCGATCTGTTCAAACAAATTCCTCACCTCTCGATCACTGGCTTCTTCACTTGCTGCCGATTTTAAGGAACCGATCGAGTGTGATCTGAAGACTCTCAGAAAAATCATCTGCAACAGTCACTCGCACGCGGCTCCCTCACATCCTTCCGAAGCGGCCAAAAACTGCGTCCAATCTGTGCCGATGCCCTTTTGCGCTTCCGCCAGGGACATCTTGCCCTCCCGGACTTGTTTTGCCAGGAAATTTTCCACCGCGTCTTTTCTCTTGAAATAACGTTCCGAGAGAACCATGCCCGGGGGGCCACACTGAGGCCAGATATTATCTACGGTATCTGCGCCGCCCAGTTCGAGGGAGATCAGATGATCCAGCTCGCAGGTCTGGGTCTGTCCAGTGTTTTGATCAGGATGTTCGATCGCGTAGCGCTGGTAAGTCTGGTTTTTTTCCGCGGAGGAGGAGGCATGGCCCCGTAGGCACGCCGTACGGAAACTCGAGTCGCGAAGCACTTCCACAGTGACCGTCGGGTTAACTGCACCGGGCGTGCACGCTGAGTCCGGAAGCGAAAATCCGTTACTCATTCTTGTTGTACATGTTCGCGACGGTATTGAGGAGGCAAGCCCGAGAGCCTCGGACGCGCTTGAGTCGATACCGAACTGGCTGCAGGAAGCCGGTTCTGCAGAGATGGGATTGAAGGCGTGGCTTCCCGAGGAAACACCGTTCATAGCGAGACCGATTGCCAGTGGCAATAGGGTCGCGGCGTGTGCCAAAGAATTCTTTTTCATGGGGTCCGCGGTTCCGCATCAGTTTTCTGCGACATATTGGCCTGAATGGCCTTACTCACGGTATAAGAAGTCGCGCTGATGCCTAGTAATCCCAGAACTCCGCCAGGGACATCGGGCAAGCCGGATTTCATTGGACCTGAGGCGCTGTTGGCTGCCGTATCGTTTGCTCGGAGTCTGGCATTCGAGATCACGATCAGGAAGAAGCTGAGCCCAATCACGAAAGTAAAGATCAGCAGTTGAAACCGTGACATGCTGGCTTCGCCCGTTTTTTCGCTGATCAGCAAACTAAGATTAATGTCGCCTCGAAAGATCCTCCATAAGACGAGGAGCGCGAAGAGTCCTACCACCGCACAGACAAGGTATCCAACTACGAGTTCCAGCGAATTCGACATTTGTTGATCTCCTCTGACTTCAGTTCACGACTTGCCAAGAAGCGAAGCACCGAACTTTCCACCCAGATACACAACATGGCTGCCACCGAGAATCAGCAGCCAGGTCTCCGGTACCATCGGGAATCTCGTTGGTTCGTGGAGCACGGCCGCGAGGTATTGAAAGGATGCGCCTACTGTAAAGAGCAGAAGCTGGACACGTTCCGGACTGAAATATTGAGTGCCGTCTCCCTTTCTTCCGATGAGCAACCCCTTTGTATTTATCTGACCCGTAAGCAGGTGCACAGAAATCAGCACAAGCAGCGCGAGCAGAAAAAGGCGGACTTCCCAAGAGGTCAGTTCCAGCAATAAAATCATTGGCACACTCCGAATATTCGGTTGACCTGCAACACGAGTCGCCGCGGGGTAAATCCTGTTAAATTCTACCGCCTTTTAAACATATCGTCTTGATATTGTCAAGTTTTAATATTATCGTGTATTTAGAAACAGCGCTTACTCTGCGATGGTGAGTTGCTTTCTCTTGGTAGTGACGAAAACGTTCAAAGCGTTACAAGCGTGGGTTATTGCAGGTTGGTCCCGGGCCGATCGGAGCGACGCGGAAGAACGTATAGCCGCTCCGTCTGAGTTGTTGGCTGTAACGATTAGTCGCCCCGGTTCACTACCTTAGAGAAGAATTAGCGTTATCTCTCACTCCCGATGGGCCCTCGCATATAGGATTCTGCGCATGAAGAGAGAAGGAACAATCGGAGTAGCAGCACTCCTAGCCATCGCGGCGGTCGCGGGGTTTTCCTTACAGACGGGGCCGAAACCGGAGGAGACCGGGAGCACGGATCGCAGCGGTGCTGTCCGAAGATCAAAGCCTGCCCCCACGAAGAGTGAGACCCGTAAAGAGCGGCCAGGTTGCGGGAGCCTACAACAGGAGCTTGAAGAATTCCTTGACGTCAAGGGTCTGATCCTTCCTGAGGAATGCTACGAGCCGGGCGATGCACCTCGAAAAGAACTTCAACCAGATGTGATCGAAAGAAGCTCGCAATTAAAATTTGTAATCGCGACGCTGCCCGACCCAGCCCACACACACTTACCCGTTCTCTTCGACCAGTTCGCTGTCGCCATTCAGGAAGGCGCACAAGACGAGAAATACGATTTCGATGGTTCTTGGCTTCCCTGGGAAGATGGAGAACCCTCCTACGCATTACTCTCCGATGAGAAAACGTTCAATCAAGAGAAGGAAATGAAGGAGAATCAGCCCGGAATTATTCTTTTTCGGAAGACTATAGATTGCGCCGGGAAAGGGGAGCAGCCGGCCGATTGCAGGGAAAATTCGGGTTCGAAGGATAAGAAGGGCAGAGCTGTATTGTCACAAAGTTATCGCGAGGGTTTGGTAGTTTTTGTGGTTGGCGAAGAAGCGACTCGCGGAATTCATAGAGAGCAGTTCCGAAACGCCCTCGAGTGGATCGCGGTATTGCAACCGAAGACTGAAAAGAACCGAAAACGGTTAGCCATCCTGGGCCCGTCATTCTCCGGGTCTTTTCCTTCATTGGCGCAAGTCTTATCCGAGCCGGAAACAGCGGACCGGTTGGATTTGGGCGCGATGGGAGACGGTCAGCGGCTTGCGATCTACAGCGGAAGTGTAAGCGGCAAAAATTCCGCAGCTGCATTTCAAAAAGCATTTGATTCCAGGGTCACGTTTCATAGCTTTGTGCAGAACGACGACGAAATTCTTGAGCGATTTTGCAAGTACATAAGGGCAGAGCAAGCTGGATTTGACCCCGGAAAACTTGCGATGATCTCCGAAGATGAAACCGCCTATGGAAGTTCTGGCGTTACGGAAGAAGACGGAAACGTTTGTTCCGCCAGAGCTCTCAAGCTTTTCTATCCTCGAGACATCTCTGCGTTGCGCGGTGCTTATCAGACAAAGTCGCTATTCAACACGGGAACATCTCCACAGCCGGCGGACATGCAGAGAAGAAATCTTCCCACTGATCTAGCCGATCCGGCGGGGAAAGTACACGATTCCATCCACAGCTACGGCGGAAATCAAACGCCTCTGACTCAAGAGGCATTCTTGTTGGAGATCGTGGCAGCATTGCGCGAGCTTCACGCTCGATACATCGTTTTGCGGAGCAGCAATACCTTGGACCAGTTGTTCCTGACAAATTTTCTGCGACGAACCTATCCCGACGGTCGGATCGTGATTCTTGGTACCGACCTCATGTTCGGCCGGGAACGGGGTGCAACCGGGCTCAGCGGTACGATGACCCTCAGCACGTATCCACTCTTTCCCTTGGAGCGCGACTGGACGGAGCACTCTTCGCTTCCTGCATCCGACCGAGTCTTTAGCGCCGATACCACGGAGGGTACCTATGTGGCCTTCCGGCTGTTACTGAATGAAAAAACTCTCAACGGCGGAATACAAAACGACGGGCGTTGTCGCGCGCTCGAAGAGGGCAAGAGCCAGAGTGAACGCGAAAAGGAGATCTTCGTTCCACGTATTGTCTGCACAGAAGATCCCCCTATTCCCGATTATTCTCCTCCGAACTGGATGCTCTCTGAACAGGGCGATGAAGAGAGCAAGGGTAAGCAGTGTGTATATCCGGGTCCAGCGACCTGGGTGTCCGTCATCGGCGTCAACAGGTTTTGGCCGATGGCGTCTCTGACGACCGCAAGACACCGGGAATCACTGGACCCTGCCGAGCTTGAGTGCGGTGAGCCGAAAGTTGGGAATGGAAAGGAAGAGAGAGGGGAAGAGCCGGGTGAAAGGCCCGCAATGACATCAGGCATGGAGCTGTTCTTACTCGCGTTGGCAGGCTTTTCGATGTTTCACCTGTGGTGTTGTTGGTCGGGTTCTTACACCGCCAAGCCTGCGTTTCGCGCCCACTTTGCGAGCACGGGAGACTGGCGTCATACCGCGTTGGTGTTCATCGGGAGTTCGTGCGTCGCGTTCCTGGCCATCGTAGCAGGATGGGGCTGCGGCATGTTTTCGTTTCACGCTCGCGGGTTAGCCTATCCATGGTTCGGTTTATGCTGCGTGACATTCGTTTGTCTGATGGCATGGGCGGCAGTCCTCGCGAACAACAGGACCGTATGGAAACTCTCCCAGGGCATCCCAGACAGGTCGGACTTGCCCAGAATGACGCACGAGGATTTCACTCGTTGGAATTATCTTGGGTCCGGCCTCTTTATCGGAACAGTTGCGGCATTTTGTCGATTGTTCGTCCTTCCGATTCAACACTCGCTTTCGGATGAAAATCGCGTGCTGACCTACTGGCGTGCGATGCATCTTGGTAGTGGTGTTTCTCCAATCGTGCCTATGTTCGCGATTTTTGGAGGACTTTATCTGTCGTTTTGGTTTACGTTGCACGGGTTGGCATTATTTGGCGCAGATCGTCCTTGTCTTCCCCTAAGGCGGCAGTTGACGATTAAAGACGCGGATAACAACGACAGAGATTTTCTGAAAATGTTCAGCCAAGAGCATGGGGCGGCAGGGATCGAGCGGGCCGGTCTGCCTTTGAACTGGAACATCGCTGCGATCAGCTCGATTCTCTTTGTCCTGTTTCTTCTTATTGCCTTCGGCATAGCGGAAGGAGTGCCGGTGCGCAGTTTGGGCGCGCAGAGCTATTCAATCATTTTCATCGTGTGGCTTGACGTTTGCTGCAGTTTGTCGATTGTCGAGGCCTGGCGATTGTACGAAATATGGGAAGAATTGAGACGGCTGCTCACATTTCTCGATCGTCTGCCCCTGAGGCGGACTCTGGCGGTGCTTCACGGTTTTTCTTGGGGAAGCGTATGGAAGATGAGCGGGAATGTCCTAGAGGTGCGTTATAAGGTCATTTCCCGGCAAATCGAATGCATGAATCATACGATAGCCAGCCTGCTCGACTTCGCCAAGAATTCTTCCGACCCCGGGGAAATTCGAAGTGCCCGGATTTCTCTTGGCCCCCTGTTGGATATGCGTCGAGCAGGATTTAAATTTGCAGAATGGTATTCGACCTACTACGCAGAGCCCCTAGCAGGGGACTTAACGAGTTTTCAGAGATTTCAGGCGAGCGTTGCGAGGGCCTGCGGGACGCTGCTTGCGCAGTTGCTCCTGCCTGAATGGAGGAAAGAGAAGCAATCTTTGATTGTCGCACCGGCAAGAGTGCGTGACGAGAAAGAGGACGCTGTCCCGAACCCGCCTCCCCAAGTTCAGGATGAGCTTCTGCGGAATGCTGAGGAATTTGTGTGCCTTACGTATCTAGCTTTCATCCAGAATGTTCTGGGTCGATTGAGAACGATGGTTGTGACTATAGTGGTGCTCTTCATCGCATCGACCCTTGCGATATCTACATATCCATTTGATCCGCGGCAGGCGCTGAGTGCAGTTTTGGTGGGTTTGTTCGCCATTGTAGGCGTGGTGATCGTAAAGGTGTATGCGGAGATGCATCGGGATTCTACGTTAAGCCAGATAACCAACACGAAACCGGGGGAATTAGGAGTAGAATTCTGGATCAAAATTGTCGGATTTGGTTTTGCTCCGTTTATTGGACTCCTGACAAGAGTATTCCCGGAAATAACGGATTTCGTCTTTTCCTGGCTACAACCGGGTATTTCCTCACTAAAGTAGAGCGTCGAAGATATTCCGGTGGAGATGAAGCATAGCAACCGGGATCACTGATAAAGAAGTCGGACTCGCCCAATGGTGGAACTCCTCAATAAAATCAAGGGTCTTTGACCGCGAGACTAGGGCAATGCTGCCCGTAGCTGTGCCCGGAGGCTCGCTCCCATCAACCTAACATCCTTGAATATCAACTTGACTTGGTAACATAAGTTAGCTGACAAACAACGGACATTCTAATGCCGCTGCGTTATCGTCACTTGTTTAGAATTATTTACCTTGACGATTAAATGCCCACGATAAAGAATGCGCGCGCACTTCCGTCTCCCAGGTCCCCCCAATTTTAGAGCCGTGTGTTGAGGACGGAAATTGCGGCCAAGTCGACAATGGATGCAATTTCGAAAAGTTTTGCGAGAAATGCACATTTACCATGAGGAGGTCTTATGAAGGGAATTTCCTGTCTGGCGTTCGCTACTCTGTTTCTTGCCGTGCCATCCGCATTTCCACAATCCACGGCGACCACGACGACGCGCGATCGTGCCGAACCCAGCCCAGTCGAATTATGTTCTTCTCGCGACACTGCTGCGGCACCGGTCGACACTGTGGAAGTTCTTGCGACCTGCACGATCGACAAGGAAACGCTGAGGCCATTGCAGCCCACGTTATTCGGCAGATTCGCGCGCGCATTCCAATATAAATATGAGATTGGTGAACAGCAAAGAACGCTCGTCGTCGGATCGACAATCGTACAGAACCCTGAGCATTACCTCAACCAACATTCTCTTCGGTTCGACTTCGCTGAGTTATTTACAACGCCCTCTGACCTCGATGACCTCGTGCAAAAGATCGCCGGAGATCCGGCAAATTCGAAAACCAAAACTCAGGTGAATTTGAACGTGTGTGGGCAGCAAGTGCTCGAATGCCTAGCCGGCGGCGGCTCGATGTGGAAACGGGCTCTGTCCGGTCTGTCGGTTACCGCCGCTCTCTCGGAGCGCCCCGGAGTGCAACAAGGAATTATCCTACCGGAGCCGTCGTTCACTGGTCATTATGGCATTACGGGACAGATCGACTTCAGTCCAGCAAACCTATTCATCACGGGAGGGAATTGGAAGAAGGCAATCACCGCGGCGAAGAACATTCACATTCGTCCTAGCGAGATTGCTGATATGGAAGCGAAGGTAGGCTCACCGCATCGGAACATTTGGGGGACACTTTTTCAAACCTTTGTGCCAACGTTCCAGTTCAAACGGACAAGCCAGTTTGATTTCGTGAAATACGGAGGGACACTGATCCCAGCGCCATTCCCGGAGTCAGCCTTGAATAGCTACACATTCACCTGGGATCTGAGAAGAGCCATCGCACCCACGTCCACGCGACTTGATGCGGCGAACGCGGTATCCGCAATCGCGAGCTACCAAGATCCCCTAACTTCGCCATCAGACGACTCTGAAACCAAGAAAGCCAAAAAATCTACAAAGCTCTGCATTATTTATTCCGGACCCCTGAGGAGTTCCATCAGCGTCCCCGACACATTCCAAGCGGCTTCATGCCAAAGATTTGCACAAGACGTCGGCGCCGATCACTATGCACTCGCTTGCGTTTCTGACAATCGCATCCAGATCGGCACGCCGTACCAGGCCAAACCGGACCGTACTCACTCTGATGCCGACCAGAAGTCAAAGATCGAGGTAGGTCCCTGCAGTTGGTAAGGCGAGAGAAGAAATCGCGGCACGTCCACGGCTACTTCTTCGGCGCATCCACGAATGTATAGAGAGCGCCGATCTTATCGCCCTGAAACTCATCGCGTCAAGGATCGCGGTGATACAATGGATTGTCGAAAGGCTTCGAGCACGCATCCGAGGGGTTGTCGCGGAACGTGTATCCCCAATACGCGTGCTTTGGTAATTCTGCTATGGGAGACCGGGCTTTGATGTCCGGCTCGGCTTCCGCCGTAAGCGTTACGTGGCTGATTCCCTTCCCATACCAATCCCATTCGCTCGGTACGAACTTCACTTCCGTAACACGAACTGTTAGTCGTAAGCCTCTGAGTCTAAACTCGCGTTCTGCCCCCCAGTCCGGATAATTCGAGCAGACATCGATTAGTTGTTCAGGAAAAAACGTCGCGCGGTCCAACCGACTGTAAGCGTCGATGCTGTCTCTTAGCAGATTAACTATTTGTCCCACTGCAAAAAGCCCGCAGCTGACGCCCCATCTCATTATCGGCTCTGTGGACGAACACTCGAAAATGTAGAGTACTTTCCCATGCGAATTTCGAATAGGTAAGGAAAATGCGCGATTTTTGGGGGGAATGGGTTTGTCAGCAAAAGAGAAGTCATCATTCGTCGCCGGCAACGTCGCCGTTTTCGAGGTTTTTTGGACTTGCGGAAAAGGAGGATTCAACGCATAGGATCGAATGTATTGGTCACTCATAACTCCAGGTACGTGTCGCTGGACAACGCGGGAGCAGCCAGACTTTAGCGACTGTGGATCTTCATAGGGAACTTCCTCTGCGATTGAAGAGTATGCCGTGGTGTCTTCCTTCACCTTAACTGCGAACTGAAAGGACTGTACGCTTTTCTGATTGACCTCGTGCTTGTTCGGACTAGGCGCTTTCCCCCAATGGACGTTTGCCAAATTCAAACTCATGACCATGCCCCGGAGGCGGAAATCTCGCGAACGACCGTACTGCGGGTATTCGCCACAATCACCTTGGATCTGACTCCAGAGAAACCTCCCCCTGCTTTCCCAACTTCGTTCTTGTCGTGGATTGTCTGTAAGCAAAGTGCTGTAGTGTTCACGAGAATAGATCGAACTGAGCCAACAGTCGAAGTCACCTGAATAATCGAATGAATTGTCAGTAGCGAATAGCCGGGATCCCAAGCATTGGAGTCGATAGAGAGGCTGACCATCGAGCCCTTCGATCAAAACTATTGCGTTCGCTGACTCTGCATCGGTGAATTCAAACGTCTTCTCTAGGGAGCGCACCTTTGGCCAGGTAAATGTCCGCTCCTCCGCCCAACTGGTTGGCACTGCAACTGCCCAACTAAGCAGAAAAATCACAAAGAGTTCGAGCAGTCTCGCAGAATTCCTTGGCATTATTTCTCCTCAGTCAGTCCATCTGGGCAAGGCACTCCCAGAGGTAGTCTAAGCCGTATAAAGCCTTTGTCGCTGTATTGCCGTCGCGGGAGGCCGGGCAATTCGATAAGGAAAAGCCCCGGGTTATCTGCTATTAACCCGCGTCGAAACTCTCCTGGACGGGCCCCGTTTCCAATCACATCCCTTATTTTATTAAAATCGTAATCCACATCGTGTTGTATTGTTTGGACTCTTCCCGCCTTTCTGGAATATGTAGGGTAAGAGAAAGAAACGGTTCCATGAGCTTTGTCAGCAAAACTCCTCAAATCGTCTCCAGATTTTAGTCCGAACTGTTCAGGTGCAACGGCGGCCGATTCTCTGGTGACGGGCCGGGGAGGTATCCCACCCACTTTGTTGATCTTTCTGGTGTTCCCCTTTGTGATCAAAGCCTGTCCCACACATGGGCGGTCAGCACCCGCTGGATTGGTATTCGAGGCCTGTGCGTTGTATATGATCAGTATGCGGGGGTCAAAATTCGGCATTAAGCCATGCCAGTCTATCGGGCCACCATTTGGAAAAGTCGGTGGTGTCCCCACGACGGCTACCGACGGCAAAGAAAAATTTGGGACAGGAGAGAGGCCAAACGTGATGTGCTGGCCGCTGAATCCCTGGAACCACGTGTGGAAGAACAGGCTGTTAAGAAATGACGCGATCAATGTGATGAGAAAAGGAATGAACGCGAATTGACCGCTTGGATCTACGCCGTTTACGGGATCGTTGCGCACGTAGGCATAACGGTTCCAAGACTGGGGGTCGTCGGGCGCGCCAAGTACCGGGTCAGCCGAGCAGAAACGCCCATATCTATTTAAGTAAAACCGAGCAAGCGCGTAGTCATTTTGGGATTCGGAGTCACGCTCGTAGCTCGTGAAGATGAATTTCGACGTCGTATTCGACGTATACCAAGCGTCACCGAATGGGTAGTGTCCCTGCTCACCAATCTTTTGCCCAAAAGTCGGACTCGAAGGCGTGCCATCCGTTGTGGCCCGAACGGATAGGTGATCAGAGTGATGATATAGAGTGCTCGGAGCGGCACCGGCATTTATCGTCGCGACAAGCTGCGCCCCCAAATAAATGAATTCTCGGGAGGGAGACGATGGAACAGCCCCATTATCGTACTCCGCTAGATCGGTGCCATCCGAGAATACATAGGCCGTCGTGGTGCCATTGGCAGTTTTCTGGACGCGTAGCCCGGCGGCGTCATAGACATAGGTTGCAGTTTGGTAAGCGACTACTCTGTTTTCCGCGTCGTAAGTGTAGGTTGGTGCAGGAGGTGGACAGACTGTATTCGTTTCAGCAAGAAGGTTTCCTCCAGCATCGAAACACATACCGTCGGGACGATTCGTTTGCGCGCCGCCCGGATTTGCAAAACTAAGGGAACTAGACGGAGCGCTCCCGGCGGTTACCGCTTGTGACAGACGATTTCCGTATCTATCATAAGACCAGGAGAGACCCCACCGCGAATAGTTGGCAGATCCCGTTGTCGTGGCGGAACTCAGTCGGCCTAGAAAATCGTAGGTATAAGTCGTCGGGAACCACCAACCGCGTGAACAAGTCGTGCATATGTAATCGAACGCCACCCGCCCCACTGGATCACAGCTAAAATTGTCATACGCCAACCAAACGCTGCCATTACTTGTTCCTGCGCCAGCCAACCTGCCGATGACATTTTTTTGATTAAATTGCGGATTGCCGCGGTCGTAGGCGTACGACACCCAGGGCGTGCCATCAGAATACGTCTTGGAGGTGAGGCGGTTCAGGGCGTCATACGCGTAGGTCGTGGTGATGTTTCGCGCGTCGATCTTGCGGCAAACGGCGGAAATGTCCCCAGCGCAGAGCCCTCCAGTCGAAGTGGTGTAGTAATAGCTTGTTGTTCCGGATTCTGGGTTCGTCGCTATCGTCAGCCGGGAAAGGAGGTCGTAGGTAAAGTTCCTCGTTCGCGACCCCTGAGTAACGACTCCCGTAAGATCGTTATTGAGGTCATAGCTGTAGCACGTCCCCGCATACGCTCCGGATGTCAGGCTGCCAGTCGATGGGTCTGGCTCATCGACCTCAATCAATCTGCCAAATCCGTCAGTCCAGGTCTGGCGCAAATTCCCTGCCTCGTCTTTATAGAGCACGGGATAACCCACTCCAAACCCGGAACAGAGTTGCGAACTTCGACCATTCGAGCTAATTTGAGCACCGTAAGACGTGTACGCAATACTGCCGTCGGCGCGAGTGACTTGTTTTTTCCGGTCGAGGCCGTCATAGAAGTAATACTCGTTGCCATCGGTGGGGAACGAACTCGCCCGGTGCGGGTTACTGACCGTGTAAACTCGGCCATTGAGATCGTACGTCGTCCCAACAGTGGTCTGGTTGTCGGGATCGCTGACAAGAATCTGGCTGCTTACTCGTCCCAAGTGGTCAAGCTGCGTCTGATCGTGGCGGCAATCACCAAGAGTACCACTGCAGCTTACTGAAGGAGCGGTGCTCGTTATTCCTATCCCCACATCCACTTGGGTTTCCGACGAGTTGTAAACATCAAACATCCATCCTGAGTTCGGCAGCTTTGTACTCGTGGGCCGATTCAAGGAATCGTAAAAGTGAAAATATGTTGTCTGATTGTTGGCATCGGTCGAAAGGGCCTTTTGACCTGTACCCCAGTAGTTTCCCAAGAGTTCCGTCAACGTGACCGAATTGACCGTCGGGTGTGTGATTGTTGTCAGGTAGGCGTTTGTCGGAG
>Ga0137418_10000323_pt1 | contig 41982 bp, 40 predicted proteins | sample CZODoug3_1_2_16f_FD_122242 | JGI IMG/M metagenome (GOLD analysis project Ga0137418, IMG submission 122242) | Vadose zone soil fungal communities from Angelo Coast Range Reserve, California, USA - CZODoug3_1_2_16fungal (Hybrid Assembly) | ecosystem: Environmental > Terrestrial > Soil > Vadose...
CTCGATTTGGGGGCGAACCGCCCCGTTCACGGTAAAGATTTCCTCGACTGCCTCGGCTTCTCCCCCGCATCCCTTGGGTGGAATTTCAACATAGTGCTTGAGTTGGCTGGCATTCTGGTCATGCTCGATGGAGCGGCCGCGCACAACGAGTACACGCTCACGGAGTCGCCCTACCTGGGGAGCATAACGTTCCATTCCCTCGATGACGATTGCTCCTGACATTCCGTCCAATACTTGCCGGTGGCTCTCGCCATGCGGATGAGTGTGGTACCAGAACAGGCCCGGCAAATGATCGCGCGGAATCTCAACCGAGTAGTGTAAAACCTGGGCGGGCATAGCCATCATTCCGAGTACATCATCCTGTGGGGCGTTCGGCGAGACGGTGAGTCCGTGAAAATGCAGGTTCGTCATGTCCATACAGGGATTCACTGCACAGGTCTCCTGGGACTTGGCAGGAAGATCATTGAGGTAATCAATTCTGAGAACGTCACCAGGAAAAGCTCGGATCACAGGCGGTACCGTTCCCCCGTTGAATGCGAAGGCATCCCGGCCGTTTTCATTCACTGCACGCAGCGTAAGGGGTACAACGTGATTGTTAGCTCGCACCTGTGGAGGCTCCGGCAACGACACAGTCTGGGCGCAGCCCAGAGCTGCGAGAAATACCTGCCCACCGATGAGGAGTAGGCACTTTGTCATCATCACGATCGTTCACCTTCCCTTGGTTCGCTGGACGCTGATTCGACTAATGCGGTTTCCCAGGGGTATTCGTGCGAGGCAAGCGATCCTCGTGGGGCCTGTCCGACCCAAGGTGACGTGCAGTGGAGGACTATCGGATAGCGTCACTAGAACGCAGCACCCGACGCCGTACCCTTGTTGAAGCGTTCTCAAAAAAAACATCTGGGGCCGCCAGGTAAGCGCCAGGAGAACGATGGGAAACTCGGACTTACTCCAATCTTGGGCTACGCCCCGCGGTGCTAAATCCGCTGCCAATGACAACAGGCCAAGCAATTCCGAGCGTGGCCGCGACCCGGCGGCCTCGGGGAAGGGAATTGGTCGATGCCTCCTGCGTCATAACCCGTTGTGGAGTGACGATTTCAGCAATCGACCAGCGTGTCTGGGCCCTTCCCGCAGCCCCTAGTTTTTCCGGCGCAGTGCCGCCACATGTTCCTGGCCTTCGGCGGACGCTTGACTGATTTTCTTTTCGTAGCGCGACTCGAGCACCTGGCTGCCGCTCGGGTTGCCTTCATCAAACAACTTCGCAAGGAAGTAGCGATTTCCGTACTTGTCAAAGATCAATTCGCTCTTGGCCGGTGAGGAGTTTGCCTGTGCGCCCTGAACATCGAAGAGAGCGGAAGTCGAACCGTCCGCGCTGGTGATTTCCATGACCGTCAGATCGGTGTTGTCCAGCACATGGATAAAGTACCTACCCGCCGGGAGTTTGACATTCCCCGCGTGGAACTGAAATGGAATGTTGGCCTCAATCTCTCCAACGATTTGCGCCTGTGCTTTGCCTGGATACAGCGTTAGTGCAAAAACCAAGGCGATGAAAAACGACAGCAACTGTTGGTGCCCTTTTATCTTCTGCAATTTCATAGTTTCTCCCTCTTTAATTTGTGAAACAACACTCCTCGCACAGCTCGGTGTCGAAAGCTTAGTGCTTAGCCTCTCGCAGAGCCCGGAGGGAATGCCTTGAACATCTTTGCCACTCCCTTGTCGAGATTCTTTTCATTCTTGTCGGCTTTGTCGGACAGCGTGTTCTCGGCACTGCCGCGCCAGACCAACTGCTTGCTTTTTGCGTCGTACAAATCGACAACCAGAGTTCCTTCTTTGTAGTCGTGTTCGGTCGTCGTGGAGTCGCCAAACCCTCCGCCCCCGAATCTTCGCCAGCCCCATCCCCCGCCAAAGCCGTCATAAAACGTCTGAAGAGTTCTCTGGGTCTGGGTCGTCTTAATCGCCACAACGGCCACATCGCCACCGCTGTCCACCTGGGTCCAGCCCTTGGCTGCCAGTTGGGCATCCACGGCATTCTTGATTCGGGCGTCCCAGAGGGAATTCGCAGGCTTGATTTCCTGCCACGAATAAGTCTTGTACTGAGAGAAATTGGCTTGGTGATCAAAGTCGGTTTGGACGTGCTGGGCAAACGCAACCCCCAGCATGACCAGGAAAACCACGGTGCAAACTGCTGTACTGCGAACGGCCTTCATGCAAATCTCCTTTCTCAAGCGAAGACTGCATTTGCGGTTCCAAAGATTCTTCCCACAGAGAAACCCCTTCGCTTGTTGTGATTCGCAGCTTTGTGGGTGTGGCCGGGTAAGAATTGGTCAGGTATCCAGGGCTGGTGCCGTCGACACGCTGACGCAGTGTCCGCCTGCGGACCTTTGAGGGTTTTGTCCGGCCCAACTAATCTTGGGAACGAGGGTGCCTTGTGCAGAGGTGCGATTTGGAGGGCTAGATGCACACCACTAAAGAAGGATCATGTGGAGGCACAAAAAGACGCGAGACGAGACCTCTCGACGATTGCCGAGTGAACTTGTCATGAGAATGGATCACGAAAATGGCATTCAAATCACCATCATCTGAACTTCAGTTCTGTTTTGTCGCATTCCTGATTTTCCTGTTTTCTGTCAACCTTCGAGCTCAGACGTCAAGCGAAATCGCCTACCCACTCCCAAGTGCGGTTCCCTCTCTTTCATCGTGCGGCCAGTCTCCGGACGCGTGCTCACCAACGTCGGCCACTGTAGCTCGTCCGGGCGATTCGAACCAGAACGATGCCGACGGCAGCAATAGCCGCCACGAGGGCGATTGGGTGCGCTCCTGGATGCGTAGGGTGGCCAAGGCTCGTGCGAGCCAGCCTCACTTTGTTTCGCCCCTTGTCACAACTCACGTCATGCTGGTCCAGCAATACCGCTTCGACATTTCTCGGCAGGGAGACCCCACTGGCGCTACGGTAACCTCGAACTATGGTGCCTCACGCGGCCTGGAAATCGTTCCTGTGACACGTTTGGAAGTGGGAATGTTTCCGCCGAGTTATGTTGCGCATCAATCGAGCGTCCCTGATGGATTCGGAGACCTCTCGTGGCAAGTGAAGTTCCGGGCGTTTTCCGCAACGGAGGGGAAGGGCGACTATTTTGTAGGATTGTTTCTCGCTGGTTCGCTCCCGACGGGAACTCCGCCGAATGGCTTGGGCCACACGGTCTTCTCTCCGACTTTTGCGGCCGCGAAAGGCATCGGGCCGTGCGACGTTCAGACCACGATTGGCGTGAATCTTCCAGCAAGCGGCACCAATGTCCTGGGCCGAATGATTGTTTTCAACACCGCCGTTGACTACAAGATCAAGGGAAAAGTCTGGCCCATGATCGAGCAAAATTCTACGTTTTGGTCGGGCGGCACGTTGGACGGAAAGAAGGAAGTTTTCCTGACGCCGGGAATCGTGCTGGGCAGTTTCCCACTGGCGGAGCAACTGCATCTCAGTATTGGCGGTGGCGTCCAGATCGCCGCGACGACATTCCACCAATACAACCATCGCTGGATTCTTTCGGTACGCTTCCCGTTCTGAATCGTGACGGCAAGAGTGCGATTCCTGCCAGTGCGCGGTTCGTGTCTCAACCATGCTTCTACTCGGAAGGGAGCTGACGAACAACTGCCGTCCGGATGTCGTCAGGGTGTCAAACGGCGGACAGGAGTGCGCTGAGCGAGACACAACAATCCGACACCAGCGTAGAACTTAGGGCTCGCGTTCCCTGGCAATCGGATTGCTTCTGTTGTTCCTGGTTGCGCACGTAAGGAAGGAAGAGAGTTGGCAGCAATGGCTCGGCCTTTTCATAAAGGTCGATACTAGTCCGCCCTTCCCAAGAGTTGCGCCGAGCCAGGAGAATTCATTGTGACATTGCTGAAACAGAGTTTGGCCCTCTTACTGACCGTTGCACTTGCGTTAGCCACAGCACCCCCGGGATTCGCCGATCAGACCGATCAGTCTACGGCTGCTCCGGTTCAGGCCGCGAAACAGACTCCGGAACAATTGCAGCAACTGGTAGCGCCAATTGCGTTGTATTCGGACGCCTTGGTGGCGCAGATCCTCGCAGCCGCTACCTATCCCGATCAGATTGTGGAAGCAGACCGGTGGATGCAGCAGCATTCTGACCTAAAGGGACAACAGCTGGGGGAAGAGATGGACAAGCAACCCTGGGATCCAAGCGTAAAGGCCCTCGCGGAGTTTCCTTCAGTCCTCGCCAATATGGACAAGAATCTTTCCTGGACGTCATCGCTGGGCGATGCTTACGTTAACCAACAGCAGGACGTGATGAACGCTGTTCAGGTGATGCGTGACAGGGCAGAGAAGGCGGGGAACTTAAAGAGCTCGTCGCAGGAAAAGGTCACCCACCAGGACAAGACGATTGTGATCGAACCGGCTGACCCTCAGATTGTTTACGTTCCGGAATATGATCCCTGGCTCGTGTATGGAGAGCCCATCGGGGTCTGGCCAGGCTGGTATTCGTATCCCGGGCTGTTCCTTGCCGGTCCGGGGATCGCGTTTGGCTTCGGCTATGGAGTCGGCTTCTTTGGCGGCTTCGGCTGGGGATGGCACAACTGGGGGTACGATTGGCATCACCACGGTATCATTTTCAACCACAACACCTACATATCGCACAGCAGGATCTTCACGAACCGCAACAACTTCAATCACGCCGGTGGATTTCACGGTGGTGGGTTCCACGGTGGCGCACCCGGAAGAGGATTCGCCGGCGGCCAGCATGGGTTTACAGCACCACACGGTCAGGCTGGTACGCATTCCGGTGCTTTCAGTGGTCTTAATCATGGAGGAGTCGCGAGGGGATTCTCCTCTCGCGGGCAGTCCAGCCTTGGTGGAGGCTTCCATGGAGGTGGAGGGTTCCACGGAGGCGGCGGCTTTCACGGAGGTGGCGGTCACCGGTAATCCCGTGCAAGTAACGCCAACGCGAACGAATGATATGGAGAACGTACTCATGCGCACGAAACCTATGAAGCTTGAAACACCTAAAGTGAGACTCGCCTGGATGGTCGTATCCACCGCCCTTCTGCTGCTGGCAGTGGGCTACGCTGGAGCGAGCTTTGCTCAAGACCAACAACCAAAGACATTCTCGTCTCCAGGGGGGGCTAGTAAGGCTCTCTTTCAGGCTGTGCAAAATGAAGATGAGCAGTCCCTAGAAGCGATCCTCGGAGCGGGGAAGGAAGTCACTTCCTCAAGCGACGAAGTCGACGACAAGCTCGAACGCGAACGGTTCAGCCAAAAATACCAAGAGATGCACCGGCTGGTCCGAGAGCCCGACGGAAGCGCGGTGCTGTACATTGGCGCAGAAAACTGGCCCTTTCCTGTCCCGCTAGTTTCAAAGAATGGTGCGTGGTATTTCGATTCCAAGACCGGTATGCAGGAAATCAGGTTCCGGAGAATCGGGGAAAACGAGGCCACAGCGATCCAGGTCTGTAATGCATTCGCACTGGCAAAGAAGCAAGGCGGAACAAAAGCTACCAGTAACGATGACTCGATTAGCCAGTACGCTCAAGGCCTTTTCACGGCCGGTACAACCAGTACCGACACCCACGAGTCTGCTCTCTACCACGGGTACTACTTTCGAATTGTGAGTGGAAATTCTCCAGCGGGGAGGAGTAGCTATGTTTCCAGCGGCAAGAAGAGGATAGGCCTGGCTTTGGTGGCGTATCCCGCCGAGTATCGATCGTCGGGCGTGATGACGTTCGTCGTCAGTCAGGGAAGAGATGTTGTGTACGAAAAAGACCTCGGACCCAATACGGCAACCCTCGCAAAGAAATTGGGTGCAGGCGATTCCGCTGCGAACTGGCAGACGGCGGAATAAAGCTGACATGGGCTTTTTTCACAGAAGCTGCCCGGCTTTGCAGAGCCCGATAGGTAAGGCCGGGTTCTTTGATACTTTGCCCGAAGGAGAAGAAATTATGAAATTCGGTTTGTGCGTCAGCTTCCTTACTCTCATTAGCGCTGTGACAGTTCCTTGCGCAACTGCACAGTCCACCCAATCCCAGGAAGGGTCAATCGTCAGCGTCCAAAACCGTGATGTGGCGACGCCGCCTGTACGAACAGGTGCGAATACTGATCGTACGCCACTGCAATCCCACTATTATGTCTACACTGCTTCAGTGCGGCTGAACTGCGAAGTCTACGATGGGCGTTACGAGTCAGAACTTGGTGACCTGCCCGATTCAGTGGCTGCCAACAATCGTGTCCCGGTTCGCATCAGCAAGAACCTGATGTACATCGACTTCCCCGGTTACACGGTGAAGATGCGAATCGTTCACCACAAGATTAGCCGCGAAACAACTTGTGAGCAGACCGCGCTCAGAAAGTAAGAGACACAAAACCGCGCTTGTCTCAACTCTGATAGTGCGCTGAAGCACGTTGAGCTCAACAATCACAGCGACGCAAAGGAAAGGCTATCAGCAGCCAGCGGGTGGCCCTGCGGCCGAGGATAATACATGTCGACACCGTCGGACTCGGCAGGCGCCGCGCAGATCGCGACAGCAATCGCATTCCGGCGGTCTACCAGAATTGTGGATCCGTGCCGACCGGGCGCACTGGACGGAGGAATAGCGTCGATAACCCACGTCTTGCTCGTAACGATTTCAATATTGATGACGCAAGGTCGCTCGCTCGCGCAGTCGTCTATCCAGGCTCAAATGCCAGCGCCCTCTTCTGTTGCTGCCCACGAGGTGCCCGGAGACAACCCGCGAACATCGGTCCCGCGCGGATCGTTGGATCGGGAACCGGCCACTCCGTGCAGCTTACGGGTACCAGACGCCACTTCCCAACCTGCGGTGAAAGGTAAAGAAACTACGCCGACGACTGAGTCCTTCACCTACACCCCCCTGTCAGTCCGTTGCAAATTCAGCCTCTTTCGGACGACCACGTATTCGCCATACACATTCCTGTCAGCGGGTTTTCAGGCGACGTGGGCTCAGGCAATGGGGCAGTGGCCGCACTATGGAGGGGGTATGCAGGGTTGGGCGAAGCGATTTGGCACGACCCTGGCGGATACAGAATCGCGGAGATTCATTCAGACTTTCGCTTTGTCAACGATCTTGCATCAGGATCCTCGCTATTTTCCTTCGCACAAAAGAAGCCTGATTTCCCGGGTATGGTATGCAACCGCCAGAGTGGTGGTCACCAGGAGCGAGCGCGGCGACAGTACATTCAACTCGTCCGAGTTTCTTGGCGCGTTGTTTACCAGCTCGCTACAAAACGCCTACTACCCAAGACATGATCGAAATGTCGGGGAAACCATGAATCGTTTTGGGGGTGCCCTGAGCTCGGATGCAATAGGGGACCTGCTCCGCGAATTCACACCGGATATGAAGCGCCTCTTCCGAAAGCACGCACCGAAGAAGATCCAGGAGATCGAGGACAAGCTTCCTATCCCTCTCGAAGACAAGCCATAGCTGAGACGCGACTCAACACTCGAGACATTACGGACCAACGTCGGGCCAACGCTCCCCGACTTGAATCCCGCGGGCCGGCATCGGGTTGAAGTCTTCGATGTCGTGATGGCGGCGACCCTGCTGGAATCTGGAACTCCAGATCTACGAACTGCTTAGAAGCCTGTCCGCCACCCTCAGAACGAATATCAGTGGCAGATATACGATCGACGCAAGAAGCAGTCGGCGTGCGGCCAGGGTGGATCGACGAAGGCCCAGTTGCGCTCCGCAATAAGCCAAGCCAGCGCTTAGCAGCAAAACTCCGATCCGGCAGGCTAGACCCGCGCGAGCCAGCGGCGTCGGAGCCAGACTGAGGATGACCAGACCCAGAGTCGGTAACAGAGTGACCCATGCCATGAAACGGCATTGGTTGTCGCAAGGCAGAACCAGGTAACCAGCGCGAGCGTAGTCCTCGCGATACATCCACGCAATAGCCATGAAGTGCGGGAACTGCCAAAGAAAGAGGACGGCGTAGATTGCCAACGCCTGTAGGCTCACTGTCCCCGCCGCAGCGGCCCACCCGATCAGTGGAGGGATGGCGCCCGGAAAAGCGCCCACCAACGTGCAAAGGGGCGTCTTCCGCTTGAGGGGAGTATAAGCAAATAGATAGGTCACTAAGGTGAGTATCGCTAACAGGCTTGCAAGCACACTCACTGCCACCGCAAGGTATGCGGCTCCTGCAGATGCGAGCAAGGTGCCGAACGCGAGAGCATGCCGGGGATTGATCCTGCCGGCCGGGAGTGGCCGAGTCGCGGTCCTCCGCATCAGGGCATCAAACCGCCGCTCGAGATATTGATTGAGTGTGCCGGTGCCGCTGGCCACCAGGAGCGTACCGAGCAAAGTGTGAATCAGCCGAACCAACGGAAAGTGTTCGGGATGCGCAGGGTAGCCAAGATAGAAGCCGGCAAAGGTGCAAATCACAATTAGGAAGTTCACTTCCGGCTTCGTGAGCGCCCAATAGTCGGGTGCGGCCGCCAACCACCGGGCAAACCAAAGCTGCCGCCCAGCTGCAGTCGCTTCCGCAGGAATAATAAGGACGGGTTCCGTTGCCATGTCTATGCGACCTCCTCCGCAGCGGGTGGCGATGGCCGCGCCGCCATGGCTCTCACATCACATAACTCTGTCTGACGGTAGGCGTTAGCGGGCGAGAGGATTTGGATCGTGGCTATGACCGCTGGGATCAAGTAAACAAAAGTTACGGAAACCCACATCAGCGCGCCGGCAGATTCCTGATCTTGGAGAGCTGAAATATCAAAAGGGCGCTCCGCATGAAGATAGTGGGGGTAAACAACGCGGCCGCAGAACGTCAGGAATGCCGAAAGCGCATCGCAAGGTAACGTCGCCAAGAAAAGGTACAAGGGAATCGACCACTGAGGCGACCGAGCCTTGTTCGGCCAGGGTTGTATCACAGCCGACCAGAAGAGAACTCCGGTGGCCAAGAAACTTGCGCATTGGATCGCATGCCACGACTCCGATTGCATCCCGAGACCGAAGGCTTTTGGCAAATGCCATCCGATCAGGACCGCCGTAGCGCTAAGCCAACAAAACGAAGAACTAGTTATAAATCTTCCCAGCCATTGCATGGGTGCCCAATGTAGAAGCGGGTCTAGAGCGAGGCGAAAGAGGCTCGGTGGGAGCCCGTGCCGGACTGACAGAAACGGTGCACCGAGCAGAATTAACGGAGGAGCTATTGCCATCAGCAGAAGGTGCTGGACCATGTGCATGAACAGGAGTTGATGATCCATCGTCGCGACCGGCGGATTGACGGCGGCCGCGACTGTCATGACCCCGCATATGAAAACGCCAAGCTGCCTACCAGAAATTGCGGTCGGGCAGGCCGCTCGAAGGCGAAGCCAGCCGCGAAAGTAGAGCAATGCCATGATAGCCAGAGCGAATGTGGCGGCGAGTGGAATCGACCAGAGCTGAAGGGGTACATGGGCTTCGGACATGGGTAGGCCTAAGGGCGTGGAGAGACCTCGCTTGCCCCGAGGGCCGCCGCTCGAGAAGCGTCACCTGCCGGCGCTTGACTCGCCGGGTGCAACCTCTTAAGGAACGCCACCAGTGCAGTCGTTTCCGCCGGGCTCAGGTTTTTTCCATAGGCGGGCATGTTCCCGCCACCCTGGATCACCTGGCGAACGAGTTGGTCTTCGGTGAGGTGCAGGGCAACACTGTCCAGTGCCGGCCCGCGCTGACCTCCTCGGTCATCCAGCGAATGACAGTTGTGACATTGCTTAGCCTGAAAAACGAGTGCACCCCGACGCTCCAAGGCCGTCCGCCCTTGCAGGAATTCCGACGGAATCGGCTGGCTGCTCCAGGCATCCATCACGGGGCTCCAGGGCGTGTGCTCAGCCAGATGAGTCAGGGTGCCGAGGGCTACTGCGATCAGCAGAATCGTGAGAACTGCGATTGGCCTCCGCTTCCAGCTCTTCTCACCTTCGCCTGCTACAAACGGGAGCGCTAGCAGGACAATGATGCCGATGGCAGGACCAATCAGCAGTATGGGTGTCTCGGCGGATGGAGGCAAGAAAGAGAGGAGAGCATAGAGCCACAAAAAGAAGAAGTCGGGACGTGGCGCGGTCTGAATAATGGTCGGGTCGGGCTGGCCGCCTGGACCAGAGGGGCCGAAATACAGCGCGCACACAGCGATCGACAGAAGGATGAAACCGGAGAACAGTATGTCCTTCCACACCGCATTCGGCAGGAACGGCACGCCCTGGTTATGCGTCAGCTCGCGATATTCCTGCAGGTAGGTGTCGCGCCGGACGATGCGTCCCGGCATTGGCCATTCGTTGATTCCCAATTTCAGCACCATCAGCAAGTGAACGCCGACAAAGGCAATCAACAATCCGGGGATTACAAAAACGTGCAGCGCGAAGAATCTTGAAAGCGTCGCCCCGGCAATGATCGGGCCGCCTAGCATTAGGTTCATGGCCCAGGGCCCGATCACCGGGACGCGACTTGCGATCGATGCTCCGATACCTAATCCCCAATAGGCGTCCTGGTCAAATCGCAATACTTGTCCCGTAAACGCCATGCCAAGCGTCACGAGCAGAAGAAAGACACCGACGATCCAGGTGAGTTCTCTGGGAAACTTGTAGGCTCCAAAGAGGAAGACTTGCACCATATGGATCAGGACAATCGCGACCATGAAATTCGAGCCCCAGCCGTGCAGGGCTCGTATGAACCACCCTAGGGAAATGCCATGATTGAGGGTTTGCAGGCTGTTCCAGGCCTCGCCCGCTGATGGCACATAGATCAGAGCAAGCAGTATGCCGGTGACAATCTGGAGCATGAAACACGTGAGCGCGGCGCTGCCGAAAACGTAGAACCAGCTTGCGGTCTCGCGCGGCACCGGGTGCTGGACGGTCTCGCGAATCGGACTGCCCAGCTGCAGTCGCAGATCGAACCAGTCGCCGACTCTTTGGATCAGGCGCATGTCGTTTTTCCTCCCGCCTTATTTGCGACGGGTTGACCCGGCGTCGGCATTTCACCAGCCCTGATCAGAAGTTTTCCATCCTCGATCTTGTAGCGGTACTCGAACAATCCGCGCTCCGGAGGCCCAGAGGCCCGCGACCCGTCCTGGTAGTAGGCGCCTCCATGGCACGGACACATGAAGAGGTTCGACTGGGCGAACCAGCGAACCGGGCATCCCAGGTGCGCGCAGTTGATGGCAAAGACTTGAAACTTTTGATCGTCAACATTCCGAACCCAGCACGCGATGTCGCCGGTTGCGCCGTCCCACGCATTGACAACGGGATTCTTGTAGGTGGCCAGCCGAGTCTGGCCAGCAGGAAACTGTTCCAGACCACCGAGAGAGAGCCAGGACTCGTAACCGACCTTCTTTTCACGAATCACCGACGAAAGGAGATAGCGCACAATCGGCACGGCCAGAAAAACGCCGACGATAGTGTTAAGGAGCAAGCCAAGTTTCACGAGCATCGCGCGTCTGGACATTCCGTTGTCTACACTCATCGAGATTCCCCATTGGCCGGATTCGTCGAAGCAACCGGGTACGGTTGGCCGGAGAATCGTGGCCGTTGGCTGGACAGCCACGCCACAACGTCAGTAATCTCTTGCGCTGACATCGGTCGGCCTTCGACGTCACTACGCCAGTCCGGCGCACCCAACTCGGGCCGGCCTGCAATCACGATCGTTCGAAGTTGTTGGTCACTCACCAGAGCGAGGTAGGAGCCTTCTACAATCGAGCTGGCCTTCCTCCCTCCGCGGCCGCCCGCTCCATGACAGGAGGAGCAGTAGGTTTGATAGACATCGCCGCCGCGTTGCGGATCGCCAGGGCCCTCGGCTGTATAGGGTGGCGGAGTCGTATCCCGCAGAGTATCGGGCTTCGCCCAAGTTCGGATTCCTCGCACCAGGGCATCGATCTGTTTGTCGGTGAGCATGCCACCTGCAGTCTGCGCAAAGGCGGGCATCGGAGTGCCGGGTACTCCACGTACGGCGGTGCGGCGAATGGCGGTGTCGTCTGCAATTGAGAGAAAAACGGGATTGGCCAACGCGATGGCTGCTCCGCCTTTGCCGTCCAAGCCGTGACATCCTGCACAGTTCTGCCTGTAGAGCACACTGAAGGTCACAATCTGATCGGGCGGGACAACGGCTGAGTCTGTTGCAGGGCGACCGGGTGCACTGTTGCAGGCGACGCCCACGATGAGCACAATAATCGCCACTGCAGAACGGGGGTTAGCGCAGTTCATCACCGGGCCTTGCCTCCATTCTTCTCGTCGACGGCTCCCGGTACCTCGAGCCCCGCGCGGAGAGCAAAGGGAAGATGCTGCCAGGTTCGTACGCGCTCCTGTCGGGACACTATTACGCCCGCCACAATGCCAAAGCCGACTTGGGAAAGGACAAACCAGACCCAGTCAATCTGCCGGTTCAGCAGTGGATCAATAACCTCAATAAACGTGTGGACTAAGGCGGACCACAGCACCGGCGCAATCAAGCCGCCCAGGAGAATCGGGCGGCGGGGAAACATCGGCAGCATCGCGCCATAGAGAAGTCCGACGAGTAAGGAAATGAGTAAATGGACGACACTCGCGATGAGCAGGGAATCCCAGTGAAAGGCCCCGATTTGTCCCGCGGTGTGCCTCCCCGGGAAGAATCCGGCAGCCAGAACATTGATGGGATACCACACGCCGCGCCGGCTGATAGTCCCATAAGTCACCGCCAGAACAGCCATGGCAACACTTCCGGCCAAACCACCTTTTACGCCCGCTGAGATTGGGTAGATTTCGAGAGGCAACCGTGCTCTGTACAACTCTTGGGTCATCCATTCGACCGGAGTTACTTGTGGACGACTAGTGCTGACGGGAATTGCTGTTTCGATGGCGGATACCGCTTCATGCTTCTCGTGGGGCAGGACATCGCGGAACCACCCAATGCACCCGCTTACCGCCAGGATCGTGCCGAGGAGACTCACGGAGGGACTGGTGACCAGGCCGGCAAATAGCAACGTCAGGCCGAAGGCTAGAACGATCGGCCATGCGGTAGGAGCAGGCATCTCGACTGTTTTCGTTTGGTCGCTGGCTGTCGCGACTTCATCGATGGTCATCTTGCTTTCCATTCAGCGCCCAATCACATAAACGACGGTGAAGACCACAATCCAAACTGCGTCCACGAAATGCCAATAGAGAGACAGCACGTCGATACGCTCGACGTGCTCTTGCGTAACCGCCCCGACCAATGTGAATGCCATGACGGCGAACAGGCACATGAGGCCCACCACCACGTGAAAGCCATGCAGTCCGACCAGTGAGTAGTAGGTGGTTCCGAAAAGGTTCGTGCTAATCGTCAATCCGTCGTGGTAGATCAGCCGGCGCCACTCCGTCGCTGTCCCGTACAGGAAAGTGGCACCCAAAGCGATGGTCGCGAACCACGAGATTCCGAAACTTCGAACGCTACCGCGACGGAGCGCCTTGGCGGCCGCGTGAATAGTCAGACTGCTCGAAAGCAGACAGATCGTGTACAAGATCGGGACACGGAGCACGTCCTTCGGCAGAGGCCCTCTAAGACTCTTCCCGATATAGAAGAGGTAGGCCACCACGAAGATGGTGAAGATCGCCGCCTCCGCCGCGATCAGAGCACACATTCCCACGCGTCCACGCGCTGGAAGATGCCACTCCAGTTCTGGCGGCGGTAGCGTCATGGATGTCATATTCATCACGCTCTCCCTTACTCGTACTTCCAGTCCGGATCATCCGGGTGCTTGACGTCCCAGAGCGGGCGGCGGCTCTGGACGGTTGGAATGACCGAGAAGTTATATGCCGGCGGCGGCGAACCAGTGGACCATTCGAGAGTCCAGGCATCCCAGGGATCGGTCCCAGCGGCTTTGCCACGGTAGTAGGACCAGAGCAAGTTTCCCAGGAAGACCAGGATTCCGGCAGCCTGGAAGAAAACTCCAATAGTCACAATGAGGTTCCACGTGTCCCAACCGCGACCCGGTTCGTAGGTGTAGATCCTCCGCGGCATGCCCAGCAGTCCTGGGATATGCATGAAGTCGAAGGTCAGGTGGAAGCCGATAAAGAAAAGCCAGAAATGCAGCTTGCCGAGCGTCTCGCTGTACATCCTCCCCGACATCTTTGGGAACCAGTAATAAAAGGCCCCGAAAAGGGTGAAGAGAATGCCGCCCACAATCACATAGTGAAAATGGGCAACCACGAAATACGAGTTTCCGAGCTGCCAATCCAATGGTGCCGCGCTCAACATGACTCCGGTAAGGCCTGCAACCAGGAATTGGAAGAGAAAGGCAATGCAGAACAGCATCGGGGTCTTCAACTCAATCTTTCCTCCCCACATGGTTGCCAGCCAGTTGAAGATCTTGATGCCGGTCGGAACGGCGATGGCCATGGTGGAGAGTACGAAAAAGGCATTCGCGTTTGGGCCCATGCCGACGGTGAACATATGATGGGCCCATACACTCATGCTAATGAACCCGATCGCGACCGTGGCCCCGACCATCACCGAATAACCGAAGATCGGTTTGCGTGAGAACACCGGGATAATTTCTGAGGCGAAGGCGAAGGCTGGCAGGACAAGTACGTAGACTTCGGGGTGTCCAAAAATCCAGAAGAAATGCATCCAGATGACCGCCGAGCCACCGGCCTGGGTGTCGAAGAAATGTCCGCCTAGATAGCGGTCCACCAGCAGCATGATCTGCGCCGCCGTCAGCGGACTGACGGCCAGTATCACCAGGCCGGCCATCACGAAGTTGAGCCAGGCGAACAACGGCATTTTGGCCAACGTCATGCCTGGGCAACGCATGCACAGAACGGTGGCCACGATATTGATGGCCGTGCCGATGCTGCCAAAACCTGAGACCAGGAGTGCCAGAATCCAGAAATCGGTACTGTGTCCCAAAGAAAACGTCTGCGAAGTCAGGGGTGCGTAAGCAAACCACCCTACATCGGGAGCGTTGCCCGCCCCGTAGAGCCCGTTGGCTCCCACCAGGCTGAAATAGAGAAGCAGACCACCAAAGGCGGTCATCCAGAAACTGAAAGCATTCAGACGCGGAAAAGCCATATCCCGCGCACCAATCATGAGCGGGATCAGGTAGTTGGCGAATCCGAACAGCGTGGGCATGGCAACGAAGAAAATCATGGTGGTGCCGTGCATCGTGAACATCCGGTTGAATACTTGGGGCGAAACGAAATCGTTATGTGGACGGATGAGCTGGATTCGGATGACTGTTGCTTCGATCCCACCGATCACGAGAAACAGCAAGGCATAAACGATATACAAGATCCCCAGCCGCTTGTGATCGGCGGTGGCAATCCATTCGTGGAGTCGATCAACGAAGGAACGAGACTCCGCGGTTGCACTGGGCCATGCGATGGAATCAGTTGACATCGAACGATTACCTCATGACGTTAGCGGAGTGTTTCCAAGTACCCGGTGAGCGCGTCCAGTTCCTGATCGTTCAACTGCATGGCTGGCATCAGGGAGCCAGGTTTGATGGTGTCGGGATTTCTAATCCATAGCCGAAGGTGTTGTGGCGTGTTGGTCGTCGCTCCGGCAGCAATGGTGTCTCTGCTCATCAGGTGCGTAAGATCGGGGCCAAAGCGCCCTTGGGCAGTGGTCCCCGCCACGGTGTGACAGTTGACACAGGCAGTAGTTTCGAAAATGCGCCGACCCACAGAGGTACTGTCTCCTGCGTGAGATGGCTGACTCTGCCGCTGAACCCAGCGGGAAAACTCATCTCTCGACTGGACATAGACACGCAAGAGCATCTTGGCGTGCTGGGTTCCGCAGTATTGCGCACACTGCCCGAGGTAAAGGCCAGTTTGATGCGGGTCGATCCACATGCTATTGGGATGATTGGGGATCAAATCAGTCTTGCCCGCCAGGCGAGGAACCCAGAAGCTGTGATCGGTATCCGCCGACAGCAGCTGGATGAACGTTGGTGTTGGGTGATTGTCATCGCTTAGAGGCACATGCAATTCATTTGCAGTCACGACTCCCAGCGCCGGGTAGCGGTATTCCCACCAGAACTGGTGTCCGATGGCGATGACTTCGATCGCGTTCTCAGGTCGTGTGGTCCTCTGCACTCCGGCGATCACTCGCGCTGTCGCCATGAACAAAGCCACGACGATGAGAATCGGAATGACCGTCCACGCCAGTTCTACTTGGTTGCTGCCGTACACCTGAGGTGGTTCGCGACCGTCGTCGACCTTCCTCTTCCTGAACTTCACCACCGAGTAGCCCAGTAGACTGAACACGACCAGAAATACCCCGGCGGTCACCGCGAGTACAAACAGAGACAGCCCAAAGATCGATTTGGCCGGGGTCGAGGCAGGAGCGAAGATATTCGTCGGACTCCAAGGCGAGGCTGGGTCGGCGAAGGCTTGCGCCGAACCGCAAACACAAACGACAATCTGCAACGGGAGTGCGCGCCAGTTGTTCGAGCCACATGATCGCAATTGGGGACCCCCTTGAAATCGGCTTGAGTTGGACGACGTCCTGCACGACGAAGTAGCGATTTTCGGTTCGCCCGATACTTGTTCTCAGGTCCTCGAAGCCTCCCTGCCATACAAGCATTTGGCCTGCCAAATTGGGTCAATCGAGATCGGCAAGAAGAAGCAAGAGATTGCGGTCACAACACCGCTCCCGTTATGAGAAGTGTCCGCATTTCGACAGTGAGGACGAGCAACGGGACGCCGAGGTAATCACAGGAGCAGATACAGAAGCGCAATCAGGCCGACACGACGCAAAGTCTCAGGCGCTCGATCGTCAACGCACGGGGCAGGCAGTTAAATCCCTCATGTCCCATCAAAAGTACATTTCACCACAAGAATGGTAACATCATCGTTGAAGCCAAGTTCCCGACAGAAATCTGTCACACTTTCAAAGATATGGTTCATCAGCCCGTCCGCTGACAGCATATGACCACGTTGAAGCAGCGCTGACAGCCGTTCCATTCCAAATTCTTCTCCCTGTGACTTTTCTGCCTCCGTGATGCCGTCGGTATACAGAACCAGAATATCGCCGGCTGCGAGGTCGGCTCGGTTGATTTGACAGGCTTGACTGCTGAACATTCCGACAGGTGGGCAGGACGAGTTCATGGCAACAACATTACGGGTTCTTGCCTGAAAAAGGAGAGCGGGATTATGGCCGCAGTTGACGTACCGGAGGGATCGGGTGTGTGCATCAATGTCTGCCAGCAGGATTGTCACATAGCGGTCGCCTTCAGACACCGAATGGATCCCATTGTTCAAGCGATTGACTACCTCCAGCATGTCTCGTTTCTCACTCACCTCCAGTTGCACGGCAGCCGCCGTCGCGGACATCAGAAGGGCGGCAGGGACTCCCTTTCCCGCGACATCAGCAATGACAATCTGGATGGTGTGCTCATCGATGGGTATGTAGTCGTAGTAATCGCCGCCCACGCCTCTGGCAGGCTGCATCATCCCTGCGATCTCCAGTCCAACGATAGACGGCCGCTTGATGGGCAGAAACATCCTCTGAACTTGGGCGGCTAGTTCGACATCCTGCAGAAGTTGATCGCGCTGCTCGCGCACCGCCTTCTCAAGCAGTTCTCTCTGTTTCACGTATCTCTGAATGACGTAGACGACGAAGGTGAACCCGGCAAGCGCGGTGAGGTTGTGGGTGATCCGGGCCCCCGGGCTTGGATAAGAAGGTCCGAAAAGGTCGTGGAGAAAGACACAAACCGCGATCAGCCCATAACTAATCTGGCTGCGCAAGAACATGGCACTGATCCCAAGGGGCAAAATGTAGAGATACCCCAACGAGATCGACGTGACGATAAAGTCGGCGTAGGCAACCGCAGCAATCGACCCGAAGACCAGCGCCACTGGCAGCCATTGAGGGCCGCCCGCGGCCACCTCCCCTCGCAACAGCGATCGCGAAGAAGGCGACGGTGGAATGCCAGGCTGCATCCCCGCCATCACCGTTATCGGTAGTACTTTTTCTGAAGTCGTCATTTCCAAAACGTGTTGCGGCTTTGCAGTGGCGTAGCGGTTAGGTGTCGCCTGGGAGGCGGCTTCCCGACTAACCACCAATATGCACCATCGTCCGGGATGGCGGCACAAAACTGGGCTCCCCAATATGATGGCGATCTTCCTTGCGGCTGACTGCCCCACGGATAAATTCGATCAGTTCGCTGTCAGAAGCGCCGCGGCGCATGAGTCCGTGCAGATCATGGTCCCAGAGCGAAAAGAGGCAAGTACGGATCTTGCCATCGGAGGTGACCCGCACCCGGCTGCAATGCCCGCAGAAGGGATGGGAAACCGGTGCAATGATTCCGATTTCGCCGACGCCATCTTTGAATCTGTAACGCCGGGCCGTTTCACTACGCTCGTGTGGAACCTCGACAAGGCGGCAGTAAGATGCCATGCGTTGCAAGATCTCGTCGAGCGGGACCACGATATCGGGCGACCAGACGCGTCCCTCTTCGAGCGGCATAAACTCGATGAAGCGCACCACCACGCCTTCTTCCCGGGCAAACTTGCCAAACGGTACGATCTGATCCTCGTTGAAGCCGCGCATCAGCACGCAGTTGATCTTCACGGGATCAAGGTCCGCACGCCGCGCAGCTCGGATCCCGGCCAGCACGTGAGCAAAGCCCGTGGGCACACGCGTTATCCGCGCGAAGCCCTCCGGATCCACTGCGTCCATGCTGACTGTGACTCGTCGCAGGCCAGCGTTCTTGAGTGGCCTGGCCATCTCAGCGAGAAGATGTCCATTTGTGGTGACGGCAATGTCTAGAGATTGGTCATCCAGGGTGCGCAGCCGCGACAACTCCCGTACGAACTCAATGACGCCCTTGCGTAGCAACGGTTCCCCGCCTGTAACCCTGACCTTCTTGATTCCCGCACTTGCGAAGAGCCGGACTATGCGCAGGTACTCGGGAAAAGGCAGATCACCGTAAATCGCACCCTCATTTCCGGTGCGGCAGTACACACATTTGTAGTTGCAGCGGTCGGTGATGGAGATCCGCAGATCGGTAATCGCGCGGCCAAATTTGTCGACAAGGCGCACAAGTCAATCCAGTTCGTATCTACGCTGCCGGGAGCCGTCGAGGCTGAGTAGACCTTACTGCTTCCTCGATCCGGCGGGGTGGGGATACGATCAAGGGCAGTGCGACGGAAACGAACATCACCCCCGCGATCACATGCAGGGCTCCACGATACATACCATCCGCCTGCCGCATATGGGCAATGAGCAGCGGTCCAAATGCGCTCGCGAAGCCCCATGCGGTCAGCATGAGTCCGTAAATGGGGCCCACATTTTTCGAGCCAAAGTAATCCGCCGTAAGTGCGGGCATCGTGCCGAATCCGCCGCCATAACACATAAGGATGACAAAGGCGACGAGCGTCAGCACAGCAGCGGAGTTGATGCCAGGAAGTGTCCAAAAGAGTATGGTCTGTCCCAGAAACATCACCACGAATGTTGCGCGTCTGGTGATCGAATCGGATGCCCACGCCCAAAACACCCTCCCCAACGCATTCCCGATGCTAGCCACTCCGACCATGCCGGCAGCAGCAACCGCGCTTACTCGGGCAAGCTCCTGGAACAATGGAGATTCCTGTGAGATCACCGAAATCCCCGCGGAAGTATTCAAGAACAGAAGCAGCCAGAGGGCCCACCATTGCCAGGTTCTGAGCGCCTCCCCGAGCGTGTAGTCGCGGCTCGATCGCTGGGAGGCCTGCGACGCCGTCGGAGCCCAGCCTTCCGGTTTCCAACCCTCGGGAGGGTTTTGCATGAAGTAGCCGGCGGCAACTGTCACGACGAGAAATGCGATGCCAAGATAGGCGAAGGTTTGAAGGACGCCCACACTCTGGATGAGCCGAGTAGCCACTGGCGCGGTCACGAGCGCCCCTGCTCCGAATCCGCCGACCGCGATACCGGTGATAAGTCCTCTGCGGTCTGGAAACCACTTCACCAGAACCGCGACTGGCACAATGTAGCTGAAGCCCAGTCCAACTCCGCCGATCACACCGTAGCTTAGATATAGCCACCACAGTTTGTGGTCGGAGAAACTCGCCAGAAAAACTCCGAGGCCATACAGAAATCCGCCTGTGAGGGCGACGACTCTTGGTCCTACACGGTTGAGCCACAGGCCCCCGAAAAAAGCCGCGATGCCCAGCACAAAGATGCTGATGGTGAAGGTCAGCGTGACCTCGGAAATGCTCCAGCCAAATTGCTTCGTGAGAGGCGTCCGAAATACGCTCCACGCATAAACCGCGCCCAAAGCAACTTGCAGAAGAACTCCGGCGATAGCGATACTCCAGCGATTCGTCATATCTTTCCTAATTTCATAAGTTGCCTAAGTTTGCGACGTCCGACTCTCTGACGAGTGGAGATGACGCCCAAAGGCTTGCAAGAAGTCAATGGCTGCAGCCAGACCGCGGAGACTGTCTTTGCTGATGGCGCGCCGAAGCAGCCCGAAGAGGCTGACCGGTTGATCCCGCTCCGCCGTCGCTTGTGCGATTCCCTCCGGAATTGCCTGGAAGATCCCCTGGAACCAGTCCGGCTCGATGCTCCCAAGAATACGGCGCCAAAAAAGAAGATTCCGGATGGCCCGAATGGCCTCGGGCGTTCTGGCATTGTCGACTACCTTCTCCAAAATCTCGTCACTGGCTGCCAAGGCACCGCGCATAATCTCCAGCAGGCCGCGATTGTGCAACTGTTGGAGTACTTCGTAGCCGGCCAACACGGCTTCCGCGTGTTCTTCAGGAGCCCGCTCGAGCCGAGAGCGCAGGTCCGCATGCGGGTTGCGTGGCGGAATTTCTAAGGGAATCGGTTGAGCCATTGCGTTCTCCTCGCGTTATTTCTGAGTCTGCAGCTGCACCAGGCCATTGCCTGGAGGGGCATAGTCTGGTCGCTTCCACTTACGCTCGACTTCCACTCCGTTTTGCGGCGTCGGATGACCGAAGCGAGAATTGGTGCGGGGCAAGGGACTCTCGCCGACTTCGGCCAACACTTTCATGTGAATGCTGGTCTCCTTGTAGGCGGGCGTGTTGGTCACGGGATCAGTGTGGCTGCTGGTCAACCGGTTCACAGGACTCTCAACGGAGTTCATCGGCATGTACAGTTCTCGCCCATGCACGCGGTCGGTAACGAGGGCGCGCACTCGTACGTGGCCGTACCGCGAGACCAGTTGTACCCATGTCCCGCTTTGAATCCCACGTTCTTCGGCGAGCTCGGGGGAGACTTCCACGAAGGTGTCAGGAGTCTTTTCACGAATTCCCTCGGTACGGTAGGTCAGGTTGCCTTCGTGGAAGTGTTCAAGAAGGCGCCCATTGTTTAAATGCAAGTCAAATTGGGAGTCGGGCTGATCGGTGGGGCCAATCCAGGAGATCGGAAATAGCCTCGCCTTTCCATCCGGAAATGCAAAGCGTTTGGTATAGAGCAGGGGCTCGTCTGTTCCGTCAGCCGCGACCGGCCATTGCAGGGATTTATATCCCGCTAGCCGTTCGTAGTTGATTCCGGCGAACAGGGGAGTGAGGGAAGCGATTTCATCCATGACCTCGGAAGGATGTTGATAATGCCAACCCGCGCCCAACAGGTTGGCAATCTCCTGAGTGATCCTCCAATCCGGCTGACAACCTTCGAGCGGCTCTAATACCTGATAGAGTCGCTGGATGCGTCGCTCGGTACTGGTAAACGTGCCTTCTTTTTCCAGGCTCGGCGCTCCCGGCAGCACAACATCGGCATATCGACACGTGTTGCTGAAAAAGATGTCCTGCACGACAAAGAAGTCGAGCTTAGCGAATGCGTCCCCGACATAGTTTGCGTTGGAGTCGACGATGCTCATTTCCTCGCCGATGAGATACATCGCTTTAAGCGTGCCGGCATGAATCGCTTCCACCATCTGGTGGTTGTCGAGTCCCTTCGTGGAAGGCAACTCGACCTTCCAACCCGCCTCAAACCGCTGGCGCACTTCGGGATCATTCACGGATTGGTAGCCCGGCAACATGTTTGGCATGGACCCGTGGTCGCTGGCGCCCTGCACGTTGTTGTGACCGCGCAGGGGATAAGCGCCGGTTCCCGGCCGCATGTAATTGCCGGTGACCAGTAACAGGTTCGAAATCGCGGTGGAGGTATCGGAACCCTGGGTGTGCTGAGTGACACCCATCGCCCAGAGTATGCACATCGCCTTCGCGTCGGCAATCATGTGGGCGACTGTTTTCAGAGTCTCCTCGGGCACGCCGGAAATACGCGCGGCGGCTTCCATGGCGAAAGGCTCCAGACTCTTTCGATAGTCCTCCAGTCCGTTGACCCACTGATCGAGGAACTTGGTGTGCGCAAGGTTGCTGTCAAGGAGATAGCGGCTGATTGCATTCAGCCAGAACAGGTCTGTACCTGGCTTGGGGTGCAGGAAGAGGTCCGCGCGCCGTGCCATTTCATGTTCACGGAGATCCGAGACAATGAGCTTCTGCCCGTCCAATTTGTGAGCGCTTTTCACCCGGGTAGCAATGACCGGATGACTCTCCGCTGTGTTGCTGCCAATGATGAGAACAAGGTCAGCCTTGTCTATGTCGGAGATGGAACCCGAGTCGCCGCCGTAGCCGACAGTACGGAACAAACCCTGGGTCGCCGGCGACTGGCAGTAGCGGGAACAGTTGTCGACGTTGTTGGTGCCAACCACGGCGCGCGCCAACTTTTGCATGAGGTAGCTTTCTTCATTCGTACACTTGGATGATGAGATGAACGCGAGGGAGTCCGGTCCCTCGTTCGCTTTGATCTCTGAGAGTCTTCTAGCCACGAGACTGAGTGCTTCGTCCCAACTGGCCTGGCGAAATCTGTCGCCTTCGCGAATCAGCGGAGTAGTCAGGCGATCCTCGCTGTTAATGTGACCCCAGCCAAACTTTCCCTTCACGCAAGTGGAAATCCCATTGGCCGGGCCGTGTTCCGGAGCAACCTTGAGAATGTGACGATCCTTGGTCCAGACGTCGAAGCTGCAGCCCACGCCGCAGTATGTACAAACTGTTTTCGTTTTGCGGATGCGGTGCTCCCGCATCGCCTCTTCCGCTTCGGACACCTGAAGAATAGTTCCGTAGCCGGTTTCCGGTTCAACGCCTTTGACCACGTCGATCATGCCGCTTAGAGCAGACTTCTTCAGAGAGGTTAAAAAGCCTGCGTGACCCAGCATCGTTTTTTCCATCAGCGCATTGCACGGACACACCGTGACGCAGTGCCCGCACGAAACGCAGCTCGACTCTCCAATGGTCGAGCCGCCGTCCCAGAGCACGCGCGGGTTCGGGTCTTCCCAGTTGATGGAAAGCGTTTCGTTGACTTCAACGTTCTGACAGGCCTCTACGCAGCGGCCACACAGAATGCATTGATCGGGATCGTAGCGGTAGAACGGATTGGTGCTATCGACTTCATAGGGCTTTGATTGAAAAGGGATTCGCTGATGCTCGATGGCTAGCAGCTTCGTCGTGTTATGGACAGTGCAATTGCCATTGTTGTTGTCGCAAACCGTGCAGTAGAGCATGTGGTTGCCGAGAATCCGATCGAATGCCTCCACCTGCGCGGCCGATGCCTTCGCGGACTTGGTGGAGATCCTCATTCCCTCTGCGACTCCAGTCGCGCAGGCCCGCACCAGGCGGCCGTTCGCTTCAACCATGCACGTGTCACACGTCTGAATCGGACCGAGTTGAGGGTGGTAGCAGACGTGGGGGACCGACCCGCCAGTACGGTTGATCAGATCGATGAGAAGCTCGTCGGGTTGGGATTCTTGAACGACACCGTCAATCGCAACGTTAACCACAGGGTTTCCTCTTCACAACTCGTAGCAAGTCCAGTTCCAGTCGCACTAGAGAGCGAGGTGACGCCAAGTAAATGCGTTACAAGGAGTCTTGCGGCGAATGGAGGGCGCGTAGGGGGTTGTTCCGCGGCGACGAGGCGAGTGGTGACAGCCCGTGGACACCGTCCGTCCAGATATGGTCAGTGTCGCTCCGCTTTGGGGCACGGCGACGCGATCAAAAACGAAGCCTACCCTACTGCTTCCGTTTCCAGCCGCCCTGGTGTTCCCCGCGACACACGTGCACGTTGTTCACGGACCAAGTGATAGAGCAGAAGAGTAATCACAAACGCGCAGCCCGCCGCTCCTGAGCCATAGAGGAAAATCGCCGGATAGCCGAATCTCCCAACAATAAATCCTGCGATCGGGCCTGTGATGCCCATCGCCAAATCGAGAAATGCCGTGTACACCCCAAGTGCAGACCCGTGATTCTGAACTGCAACCGTTTTGAGGGCTTCCGCCCCGAGCGCCGGAAATACCAGCGCAAAGCCACAACCGCTGAGCGCTGCACCGGCAAGAGCCACATCGTGAGTGGTGGCCGACCACAAAACGAACAAGCCAGCAGACTCCACAATGAATGACACCATGGCAACTCGGAATCCGTCCCAACGATTGACGGTGTCTGCGAATAGCAGCCGGGTGACGATGAAGCAACCGCCGAATAGCACCAGCGCGAGCGCCGGGTCAGTCCAGTGCCGGCTGGCATAGTACAGGCCGGTAAACGATGCAATCGCGGCAAACCCCATCGTGCCAAGAGTCAGCCCCAGTCCGTGCAGTGCCACCCTGGCCAGCACCCCCCGAAATGCCAGCTGTGTGCCGCGCACTGTGGGCACGCCGGCCAGGGGCAAGGCGAGAGCCAGGCTCAGCAACGATATTCCCGAGGCAGCTGCCCCAATTGACCAAAGCCCGTACCTGGATTCGAGCCAAATTCCAAGAGGAGCCCCCGCCGCCATGGCACTGTAGGATGCTATGCCACCCCACGAAATCACCTGTGCGGCATATTCTGGTGCGACGCGTCCGAGTCCCCAGGTTATCGCACCCGTCGCCACGCAGCTTTCTCCACAGCCAAGGATCACGCGACTCATCAGGAGAACGACAAAACAGGCCAGGGCTTTCGCTTGGAGCGACGCCGCGGCCAGCAGACAGAGTGCGCTGAGCAAAAGGACCAGCTGGCCGAGCAATACGGTGGCGCGCGGGCCTATCACGTCAGTCATTCGGCCGGCTGTGGGGCGTGTGACCAGGGTTGCCAAGTACTGCGAGCTGACTGCAACGCCAGCCCACAACGGAGAAAAGCCCAGATGGAGATGAAGGAAACCGGGCAAAACTGCGAGCAGGAAGCCGATGGTCAGATAACAAAGGAAGCTGAATAAAGATGTGTGAATGATTCGAACCGTTATCGAGTTCGCGATCAGGTTTCTCAGAAAGCCTCTAATCACGTTCTGCAGCCCCTAACCCATGACCCGAGTTGATCGCCCTGTTTGAGCGCCAATCGAGTCCGGACGAAAGGACTCGCTCCCAAACCTGACGCCAATCTCTCTGACATTCGCCCTGGCACTTGAACTCTTTGCCGGGTCCACCCATTCTTCCGCCGCATTCAGGACAAACGCCATTCAGAATGCCGGATATCACATCTGCACTCACCCGGACGGTGGTCAACCTCATGAACTGCATACGCACCTCGCGAATAATTCGTTGGATATTCCCGTGGTTTCAAGCGGAATCGCACAGTGCGAATGCATTTCGTCTTCCACAACGCGAGCAGAGAGTCTGGTGTTCGAATGCGAAACGGTTGATGTCGTTTGTGTTAAGCGCAACCGAGTTGTGAACGCGGAATCAGAGCGACATATAACAATGCGCCAGGAACGACCGTCGCCTTTCGCAGTCCTGCCTTCCTTAAGGTCATTCCGCTGCGAAGGCGGCCCGGTCTCTCCGCGTTTGGGGAAGAAGAAGCAACGTTCCAGGAGTGGCGAGGGTCCTTCGAGGGACCCTCGCGACACACATCCAAACCGAGTCTCAATGTTCCTCTCTGCTGTTCTGGGCTTGCCAGTCGAAATCTGAGCCCAGTCCAAATGCGGACGTTGTGTCAGCCGCTGGTCGCTTGATCTGAGTTTCATAAGGCGATTGCAAACCGACACTTCGCTCACCCGGCTGAAAATACGCCAGCTAGGCTACCTGGCAGTCGATTGGAAGTCGGCGTGCATTTTGCTCTCGGGACTGGGAGGCAAAGACAAGATGCACGCGCCAGAAGCATACGTCGGAGGCGAAGAGCGCCTCGAAGTCCGCATCCGGGAAAAGGAAACTCGGGAAATGCAGAACGTTCTCTCGCGCTGTCGACTGTTTTTTCACAGGGTGGCCTATCGACAACTGGGCAATGCAGCCGACGCAGAGGACGCAGTGCAGGACGCACTTCTGGCTGCCTACAAGCACTTGGATCAATTCAAGGGGCAGGCACAAATGTCGACGTGGTTAACGGCCATTGTCACCAATTGTGCTCGGATGCAACTGCGCAGACGGCCACGCCAGACCCATCTTTCGCTCGATGAGCAATCTCAGGGCGAACGGGAATATTCCTGGTCAGAACGATTGGCGGACCGTGGACCAAGTCCTGAGGATGAGTGTTGGAAGTCCGAACTGCGTGGGCGTCTCATGCAATTCGCAGCGGAGCTTTCGCCACCGTTGCGCAAAGCATTCCAGCTGCGTGACCTGGATGGGCTGACCACGAGCGAAGCAGCCCGCATTCTGGGCGAGCCAGAAGGAACGGTGAAGGCCCAGCTCGCAAGAGCGCGCGCAAAGCTGCGGCGGGTTATGCGCCGGACGCTCAATGGACAGCCTTGTTCGCCTCTGGCCTGCACTACATTGACATTTGCAAGGAAGTAAGCAATCAGAATACGGTCCCAATGCTTATGCCCCGAACACTGCAAAGGGATCGCGATGGGACCTTTGCCGGAACCATGAATCCTAAGCAAGCATCGGCCGGGAAGTTTCGCAGAGGGGTCGCAAGCTGTGGGCTTGACGACCAAACGACTAACGGACGGTGACCTGACGCCCGTCGGTAATGGCAAACCGAAAGAGATTTTATGTGGATTGTTCGACTAGCATTGCGGCGGCCCTACACCTTTGTAGTGGTGTCGATACTCATCCTGATTATGGGTGGACTCGCGATCGTTCGCACTCCAACCGACATTTTTCCGAATATTGATATTCCCGTCGTCAGTATCATCTGGAACTATAACGGGCTCGTCCCTCAGGACATGAGCGACCGCGTCGTTAGCGTCACGGAGCGGGCGCTTACTACTACCGTCGATAACATTGAGCACATCGAATCGCAGTCGCTGTACGGAATAGCTGTTGTCAAGGTGTTCCTGCAGCCGACCGCAAACATTCAGCAAGGCATTGCACAGGTCACGGCGGTTTCTCAGACCCAGCTTAAGCAGTTGCCCGCAGGATCAACGCCGCCACTCATTCTTGCGTATAGCGCGTCCAGCGTGCCCGTGCTCCAGTTGGCCCTTTCGGGACAGAATTTGTCGGAGCAAGAACTCAACGACTATGGCCTGAATTTCATTCGAACGCAGCTCATCACCGTGCCCGGGGCATCAGTGCCCTATCCCTACGGCGGCAAACAGCGCCAGGTGCAGGTGGATCTAAATACGACAGCCTTGCAGTCGAAAGGCTTATCCGCGCTGGATGTGGTCAATGCGATCAGCGTACAAAACCTGATCCTGCCCACCGGGACGTCCAAGATCGGCTCCCGGGAATACGATGTCTCGATTCCCAACGCAGCACCGCAGACGATTGCGGACCTGAACCGAATCCCGATCAAGACGATTGGCAGCACGACTATTTACATGAAGGATGTTGCCTGGGTACGCGATGGTTTTCCCCCGCAGACCAATATCGTGCGCGTCGACGGGCAGAGATCAGTACTGCTGACGATTCAAAAGGCCGGGAATGCGTCAACACTGGATGTGATTTCGGCCATCAAGGGTCTTCTGCCTCAAATTAAGACGACAGTGCCACCCCAATTGCAGATCGCACCCCTGGCGGATCAGTCGATTTTTGTTCGTGGCGCGATCAGCGGAGTGGTCAGGGAAACGCTGATTGCGGCGTGTTTGACCGCTTTCATGATTCTCACGTTTCTCGGCAGTTGGCGAAGCACCGTGATCATCGCGACTTCGATCCCGCTGGCGATCCTGACGTCCATCATTGGGCTCAGCGCTATTGGGCAAACGATCAACATCATGACGCTCGGTGGACTCGCTCTGGCGGTCGGCATCCTGGTCGACGATGCCACGGTGGAGGTCGAGAACATCAATCGCAATCGCGAGGCAGAACCAGACAAGGACATGGACGAAGTGGTCCTCGACAGCGCGTCGCAAATCGCGACGCCTGCCTTCGTGTCCACACTTTCGATCTGCATTGTGTTTGCTCCGATGTTCCTGCTGACCGGAGTTGCGCGATATCTCTTTGTACCGCTCGCGGAAGCAGTGGTTTTCGCTATGTTGGCATCGTATCTGCTCTCCCGGACGATCGTGCCGACCATGGCGAAGTACCTTTTGCGCGGAGAGAAAAGGGAAGCAGGAGACGCGGCCAGCCGCAATCCACTGGTACGACTTCAAAAGCGCTTCGAGGCAGCCTTCGAGGGATTCCGCGGGACCTATCGCGGGCTGCTGCAAAGCTGTCTCCATCATCGCCGGATTTTCCTGACCGCGTTCTTCGCGTTCTGCCTCGGCTCTCTGGCCATTCTGATTCCTTGGCTGGGCCGCGACTTCTTCCCTAGCGTGGACAGCGGCACTTTTAAACTTCACCTACGGGCTCCAACCGGAATGCGAATTGAAGAAACGGCCAACCTGTGTGATCTGGTCGAGCAGTCGATTCGAAGGCGGATTCCGGCGAACGAAGTCCAGAGCGTCATTGACAACATTGGCTTGCCCTACAGCGGCATCAACCTCTCTTACAGCAACTCGGCACCGGTTGGCACATCGGACGCCGACATTCTTGTGACCCTGTCCGCCAAGCATCACCCCACGGACAACTACGTTCACCAGCTTCGTTTGGCACTCCCGAAGCAGTTCCCGGGCGTTACATTCGCTTTCTTGCCCGCCGACATGGTGAGCCAGATTTTGAATTTTGGATTACCAGCTCCCATTGATGTTCAGGTCGTGGGAAACGACTTGGAGGGAAATCGGCGCTACGCAGCCACGCTGCTCGAGAAAATGCGATATGTCTCAGGAACGGCCGATCTGCGAATCCAGCAGCCTTTCGATGAGCCCTATCTGAACCTCAGAGTCGAGCGTACGAAAGCTGAACAACTTGGGTTTAGCGCGCACGACATTGCGCAAAATCTTCTGGTATCACTGAGCGGTAGCTTCCAGACGTCGCCTACATTCTGGGTTGATCCAAAGAACCATGTCAGTTATCAGATCGCAACCCAGACGCCCCAGTACCGCGCGGACACATTGCAGAAGTTGCAGAACATTCCGATCACAGGCACAGACCCAACAGCTCCTCCGTCGATTATGGCCAGTCTGGTATCCGTGCAACGGGCTGCGGGGATGGCTGTGGTTTCTCATTACAACGTAGCGCCAGTGATTGACATCTTTGGCGCGACCACGGGACGCGATCTGGGTGGCGTCGCCGGCGACATCACTAAGATCATCGCCGCCACCCGCCAGCAATTACCGCGGGGCTCTCAAGTCGTTGTCCGTGGACAGGTTCAGACAATGCGATCGTCCTACATCGGTCTTCTGAGTGGACTGGCGTTCTCGATCGTACTCGTATACCTGCTGATCGTAGTTAACTTTCAGTCCTGGCTAGATCCTTTCATCATGATTTCCGCGCTGCCAGCAGCACTCGCCGGGATTGCGTGGTTCTTGTTCATGACACACACGACTCTGAGCGTGCCCGCACTCATGGGAGCCATTATGTGCATGGGCGTCGCAACCTCAAACAGCATCCTGGTCGTGAGCTTCGCTACGGAAAGAATGCTGGAAGGAAGTGATTCTGTCAGCGCTGCTCTGGAGGCAGGCTTCACGCGTTTTCGCCCCGTGCTGATGACCGCTCTGGCCATGATCATCGGCATGGTCCCCATGGCGCTCGGACTGGGGGACGGCGGTGAACAAAACGCTCCCCTTGGCCGGGCGGTGATAGGTGGACTACTTTTCGCGACGGTTTCGACGCTGTTCTTTGTCCCAGCTTTTTTCAGCGCGCTACAGGGTCAGGGTGGCATTCGGCCAAAACAGGAACAAGCGCATTAAACACATGGTGTGGAGCGATTACTTTATGTTGCCTCGAACTGAAGATACCCAAACGCAAGACAGACGACAAACGGAAGGGCAAGCCCTTCCGTTGAGTGATGGGGGAGCAGGGCACCGCTCGCCCAAAACATGGCTTGTTCTGGGGCTTGCGCTCATCGCAGTCACCGCGCTCTTGGTATCAGGCATGCTGTCTCGAGTCAGGGCAGGCAACAAACTCCGGACGGAGACGAATCAATCGGCCCTAGTCGCAGTGTCGGTTGTATCGCCAAAGCAAAGTGCGCCCGCCGAGGTAATCATCCTTCCCGGAAATGTGCAACCATTTATTACTTCACCGATCTATTCACGCACAAATGGGTATCTGAAAAAGTGGTACTTCGACATTGGAGCACACGTCAAGCAGGGCCAACTGCTTGCTGTTGTCGACACTCCGGAAGTCGACCAGCAGCTGCAGCAATCGCTCAGCAACCTGAACACCGCAAAAGCGAATCTCGCGCTTGCCGAGATTACCAAGAACCGCTACCAGGGGTTGCTGAAGAAGAATGCTGTGGCTCAGCAGGACGTGGACAATGCCGTGGGCACCTATAACGCCAACAAGGCAATCGTTGACGCCAATCAGGCAAACGTCAAGCAGCTCCAGGCACTGCAGTCTTTCGAGAAGATCTATGCTCCTTTCGATGGAGTCATCACCGCTCGAAATACCGATATTGGCGACCTTATTAATTCCGGTAGCAGTACCACTGCGAAAACTGATCTCTTTCACATCGCTCAACCCGGAAAGTTGCGTGTTTACGTAAACGTCCCGGAGGAATACTCGCAAGGGGTCACACTCGGCATGACCGCAGACCTCAGTCTCGCCGAGTTTCCAGGACGTAAATTCCAGGGAAAGCTGGTGCGTACCGCCGATGACATCAATATGACGACCCGCACCTTGTTGATCGAAGTCGATGTGGACAATCCCGCCGGAACACTGCTCACCGGCTCTTATGCAGAGGTCCACTTGGCAGTCCCGACGCGGGCTTCCACCTTCCTGCTTCCAGTCAATACTTTGCTGTTCCGTTCGGAGGGATTGCGCGTGGGCGTTGTGCAAGACGGGAAGGTCGTGCTGGCTGCCGTGACTCCTGGGCACGATTTCGGCAATCAGATTGAAGTCGTCGCCGGCCTCAAGGCGGGCGATCAGGTCATTGTCAATCCACCCGACTCACTCGTTTCCGGACAGCAAGTCCAAATTGTTCAGGCAAGCCTGCCGGGGGACATCAAGTGAATCGCCCTCGAACAATGATTTGGATCGAAAGCTGGCGGCCGTCAGGTTGGCTCGAAGCAGTGCTCGCCATGGCGGTGCTCTTGTCGAGTGGATGTACGGTTGGGCCCAGGTACCGTCCGCCGGTGGTACCGGCGCCACCCGCCTATAAAGAGGTAGGGGACTGGAAGCCGGCCCAACCAAGTGACCAGAATCTTGGCGGTACATGGTGGACTATATTTCGAGATCCACAGCTTGATGTGCTCGAGCAACAGATCACTGTAGGCAATCAAAATCTCAAGGCCGCAGAGGCGCAGTATCGGCAGGCGCGAGCCGCTTTACGCTACTATCGGGCTGACTATTATCCGACCGTGACGGCTGGGCCATCAGCGACTCGAACGCGCACTTCGGCCAACCGTCCTCCTCCGACTTCGATCTTTAATGGCATCACCTACAACGACTTTGTGCTGCCGTTCGACTTTTCCTATCAGGCCGACGTTTGGGGAAGAGTTCGGCGCAACGTGGAGTCCTACCGTGAACAAGCGCAAGCGAGTGCGGCAGATCTCGCTACGGTCAAACTGAGCATGCACGCAGATCTGGCCATTGATTATTTTCAAGCCCGCAGCTTGGACGCCCAGGAACAGCTCCTGAATTCTACGGTTACCCAGTACGAGCAAGCTCTGGAGTTGACGCAGACCCGATTCGAGGGCGGTATTGCTTCAGAAGTGGAGGTTGAGCAGGCGAAGACTCAACTGCAAACTACCCGGGCAGCAGCAATTGACGTGGGAGTGCTGCGTGCGCAGTACGAACACGCAGTTGCAATTCTTATCGGAAAGCCTCCCGCGGAATTCAGCCTGCCCCCATTGCCTCTCACCGCACCACCTCCACACCTTCCTATCTCGGTGCCGTCGGAACTGCTGGAAAGACGGCCCGATATCGCGGCCGCAGAGCGGCGGGTAGCGTCTGCCAACGCGCAAATCGGAGTTGCGAAATCGGCCTATTACCCGCTGGTTAACTTGGGCGCCTCGGGAGGATTTGAAAGCTCCAGCATTACGACCCTGCTCAACGGGCCGAGCGGCCTGTGGTCCATTGGTCTGTCCGCAGTCGGGACGGTCTTCGACGTGGGAAGACGTCGTGCCCTCACCGATCAGGCCCGTGCGGCTTATGACTTTCAAGTGGCAGCCTATCGAGAAAACGTGCTGAGTGCATTCCAACAGGTGGAAGACAACCTGGCGGCGGTGAGAATTCTCGAAAACGAGGCCAAGGTCCAGGATGAAGCAGTCGTGGCGGCCCAGCACTCTTTGGATCTTTCGATCACTCGCTACAAGGGTGGAGTCACGAGTTACCTCGAGGTGATCACCGCACAGAGTGCCGCGCTTGCGGATGAAGTGACAGCGGTAAATATCTTGGGACGCCGGATGGCGAGCACAGTGCTGCTCATTCAGGCCCTCGGTGGCGGATGGGAGCGATCGAGTTTGCCGGAGCGACCGGAATGCTGCGGCAAACTTGTGAGCAGCGACGCCAATCGTTAAGGGAAGCGCAAACACTCATGACCATCTTGGGGCTGACTGCGCTCGCGTTCTACGTTGATTTCAGTGATCGGTACCTCCTCGAGATCTCTCCGGCTTACGTGAAGGAAGTGGGGCCTCGTTGGCTTTACATGTCCCACCAGCGCGATTGCAGTAATCTTCGGACTGGTCCTGCTCTACTCGGCATTCACTTCGATCAGGTCTGATGGTGGTGGTGCGCCTGACAAGGCCGACGCGCTCGCTCAGGCTCTCGAACACTCGATTCCCGCTACCCGACTTCGAGTGGCCTCAAGGGCTACCGCGTGTTTCATGGGGTGACAGGCTCCACGGTGATGTTTGGGGCAGGGATACTGGCAGGCCTGCTGGCGATTGGGTCTGGGGCTCTGAAGGTGATTGCTCTAGACAAGGCAATGCGGATACCTTTCAAGTATCAACCACGACCAGCAATTTCATGATCGGGTGTGACAGCTGCCGCCAGCGCCGGCCTTCACCTGAAGCACGGGTACGTCGATCCCGGTCTCGGATGCCGGCTGTGCTGGGTGTGCGCGCGGCGGCGTTCCCGGGAGTGCGCCTTCTGCCAAGGATGAAGACGAGCGTTACCCCCTGCTTTCAGCGCGGTGATAGCAATTCTGCCGGCCGAAATGATTTATCGGGGAGTGACGGGAAAGCTCTGAAATGGACAGCCAGGCGAACAAGTGGAGCGATCAACGACCAAGCTATCCCAGGCGACCTTCTTCGCGCAGGTGTAGTCTTCCCCGCAGCATCGCCCTGATCGGCGGATTGGCATAGCTCATTCCTCAGCTGGATGCCGCGCCGCGTTGTGGAGCCCTCCACGGCGAACCCAGAGAATGGCGAAGCCTTAGCGGTATCGTCGGTGCTGCTCGGTCCCGCCAGGGCGTGGAATTATCCAATTGGGCCTGCTCTTCTGGATCCCAACCTCCGTGGAAAGGGTTGTATTCTCTGTCTTCGCCTTCGCGGTTCAACGAGCCTTTTCGTACGTGGTCATGACACTGCTGGTGCGCGCTGTACTGTGTTTAGCATGGCCGGAGGTGACCCGTAAGTTAGAAATGTTTTGTCCGGCTCTTCGGTTACGGCAGGTAGTACCGAAACGAGGTCATCACGGTATTCTCGATCCCCTTAGGTTGCAGGGTATCGAGCCCCACCCAAGTGCTCCTGTTCGTGTACGAATAGGACATGCCCATGGCAACCGTCCCCGCCGAGCCTTTGTAAAACCGATACCAGAACCCGGGCTGCACTTGCCACAAGCTGCGCGTTTGAGCTTGACACGGCTGCGTGGCGGTAGGTGATTCCACTTGGCAGCCTGAGTTATTGTTCAGCGGTGAGCCGTAACCAACAGGCTGTCCCGTGGTGTTGGTGTACGACGTTCGGCTGTAGTATTCATCACCTCCATAGACGTACCAATCCCAACGCGAAGTGGGATGCCACTCCACGCCGGCCATCGTCTGCAGAGTTCGAAGGGGCACGATGGTAGCGTCGGGGCGCACAGTCACATCAGGTCCCAGGCCCGATGCATAACGGCCGATTCCATTGCCAACCAGGCCCTCCAGAATCACGTCCAACTTTTTGGTCGCGGGGAGGATGATTCCCATCCCACCACCACCGCCGGCGGTACGGTTGTTGCTGCCGTTGAAGCGGTCGCGGAAAAAGCGTCCAATGGCCTTGATTTCATAGTGGCCCCAGCCGGGCTCGAACACTAGCTTGCCGATCAGGTCTGGCGCGATATCGGTGGAAATTCCGTTCGCGCCCGGCGTGTTGCTCAGGGTGAAGACACTGGACGGTGAAGTTGCATTGGTGCTGCTACTGAAACCAAAGACTCCAGCGGGCGGATTTGTAACGCTCAGGCTCGTTTCGGGATTCTCTACGGCCAGAGCTGCCCACATATTCTTGTGAAAGTTTTTGGTAACACGAAAAGACCATTGGCGCGCCCAGTTGTAGCCGGCGACATACTGCAAGTCGATCGTAATCGGTACCATCTCTTGCCGCAATTCGATGCCTTTACGGTAGGTGGTCAACAGACTCCAGGTCTGGCCGCCGGCGAGTGAGAGTCCATTATTGAACTGCAGTTGTGCCCACAATTGCCTGGCCCGGGGGTTGAAGCTGTTGCTCTCGAGTTCATTAGCGGTCGGCGCGGCTCCCTCAAAATCAATCTCGGCGTAACCGGAGGTCTTCCAATTGTTAATCTTTCCTTCAGCCAGCAAGGAAAAGCGGGAGGCGCGGCCTGATCCACGAAACTCGCTGAGGTGGGCGTTCGCGGTTCCCGAGAACGGGATTCCACCGACTGTGCTGTCCACGTCGGCGTTTTCGTTGTGTGTACGGTAGATCCCGGTCATGTCGAAAAATCCGCCCGGTGTCAGCGTAATACCACGAAAATGCACGGCGCCCGGTGTCTCGGGGTCAAAAGGGTCAGGTCCAGTGGCTGCGGCCGTCGCACTCCGAGAATGAGAGGCTGGCGCACTTGTGGTTGTCCTTCCGTCCGCACTGTTGCCGCGCAATCCGCTCATTTCCTGTTGCAATTGTTGCAAACCCTGCTCACGATCGAGGAGCTGCTGCTGTAACTGTTGAATGCTCTGATGTTCCGCATCCATCCTTGCTTTCAGCTCGTCCAGTTGTTGTTGGATCGCAGGGGTGACGGAACTCACAGGTTGGTTGGCAGAGCCGGCTTCTTGTCCCGCGAGACCGGCCGCGACAAACAGCATAAATAGCATGGCGAGGGCTTTACTCATGAGTCCTGTCCGTCCCATCGTTTTGTTTTCGTGGTCGAAGGCTTTTAGTGTCGAGACCAATACGACTCAAGTAGCAACGGGTTTGCCATTCTGAGAGAAGTGGAAGGGAAAGAGTAAAGCGCAAGACAAAAATTCAAGGAAAACACTTTCTTTGGGGCCAGTTCACTGCAAGCTGCTCAATCGCAGCCCAGGCGAGCCGAGTCGGGACCTTGCCGATCCCTGTGTCTTTCAGATGGAGAAAGGCATTCGTCATGGGCAAGTAGGTCGGTGGCTTCGGAGCAACGCATGGAGAGTCAACATAGCGACACTGCTGTCGGCATTCGCACTCCAGCGATCTCCAGGAAGAATACTCATGGGGCACAATCAACTGAACCAGCAAGAGAATGGAGCTGAGATTATTGCAAAACAGAATTGGAAGGCTAAGTGCTCCTGGGAGAGCAGCACGCCCCCGAGAGGCACCGTGAGAGCAGGGGCACGATATTCTCTCTCACGGGCTTCTCCAAGTGTCTCTGGCGCCGCACTTCGACGACTGTGAGAGTTGCGCACTGCTGTGTCCGATGCGCGACGTCTTTTGTGGAATTCACGGCATTCGAGAGGCTGAGGCGCACGAAACTCTCGAAAACTCGCTGCGCTAAACGAATTGAGTCAGACGGGTCAGATCCGGCGCTGTCGTTGTCTCATCATGACTGTCCGATGATGTCCGATTCTTCCTGGATCCGGGAAGGGCAGACATCGCCAATTGCCAGTAGGCGACACTTGCACGGAGACTGGAGAAAACAGATATGAGTTTGCCTCAGCGTTCGCTCGGCTTGAGTGGAGTCCAAATCACTGTAACCGGATTTGGAGCGTGGGCCCTCGGCGGCGGTGGTTGGGCCTACGGTTGGGGACCGCAAGACGATAACGATTCCATTGCGACGATTCGACACGCAGGCGAGTTGGGCATCAATTGGATCGACACCGCCGCCGTGTACGGCTTGGGTCACTCCGAGGAAGTTGTGGGCCGCCTCCTGCAAACGCTCCCTGCCTCCCATCGGCCAAGCGTTTTCACCAAGTGTGGGTTGATCTGGGATGAGCACAACCCGAAGGCAGAGCCCCGACGAGTGCTCAAGCCGGAATCGATTCGCAAGGAATGCGATGCATCTCTGCGGCGCCTCGGAGTGGAGCGCATTGACCTTTATCAGTTCCATTGGCCTGATGAAACAGACACACCAGTGGAAGATTCCTGGGCAGAGATGGAGAGGCTGATCCAGCAAGGCAAGATCCGCATGGCCGGAGTCTCCAACTTCGACGTGTCGCTACTTGAGAAGTGCGAGACGATCAAGCACGTAGATTGCTTACAACCACGCTTCTCGCTGATTCACCGTGATGCTGGGGCACGCGAGATTCCTTGGTGCGCCGAGCACGGCACAGGAGTGATTTGCTACAGCCCCATACAATCGGGACTACTAACCGACGGCTTCACTGCGGAGAGCGTCGCGAAGTTCGCCGAGGATGATTGGAGGCGCGCGTCTCCCGATTTCCAGGAGCCCAACCTGAGCCGCAATTTGGCCTTGAGGGGCGCTCTTCGCCCAATCGCGCAACGCCACAGTACTACGGTATCTGCCGTGGCCCTGGCGTGGGTGATTGCCTGGCCCGGCGTCACGGGAGCCATCGTTGGTGCTCGCTCACCCCAGCAGGTGAATGGCTGGATCGCAGCCGCTAGTCTCGAGTTAACCGCTGTTGATCTGGATGAGATTGCAACCGCTATCGTGCGCACGGGCGCGGGGAGCGGCCCGACGGCTCCACAATTGCAATATGTCTGAGCAGGTACTGCAGCACTCCTGTGCCGCAGCCAGGCTGTTTTACACGCCCGGCAACACCGCGCTATGTGGACCGGCTCGCCGAACTACTGGTGAGGTCGATCAGAGCGGAGAGGCAAAGTGCATTGTTCGTGGCAACGGTTCGTGGCCGAGACCACTGCAGCTAGAACTCCTTGACTGCAAGTGGCACTACAATCTGGCCGAAGTTCTGTCCTGTGCGCATGTCCACCAGAGTTGCGTTAAACGCAAGTCTCTGTGATTGTCCCACCGGCTTATGAAAGTAGAGGAATCCTGTAACCCTTCCATGGTCGGCTACTACGCCCTCAGAAATACCTTCCTGAAGCATCGCCTCCGTCGGTAGCCGGACGGCAGCATAGTACGCACCAGAGTAGGCCCAGTAAGGCTGAAGCTTCTCATAGCTATCACCCTTTATTCGGTATGGAGGGATATCGCTGTATCGACGATTGTCCGTCGCGATGAGGGCGAAATCCTCATACCGGATCGCCAGAGGACGCCCACTATCATTCTGAATCGTAATCTCGATGGGAACGAGATCTCTTGCAAGAGTCTTGGGATCCTTGTTCCAGGCATTCGCCCGCAGGAAGACCGATACTCCCTGATACGATCCCTGGGCTGAGTTGGGCTGAGGCGCTAAGGTAGCGTTTGGTGCCGTTACCAGTACAACACGCTTCGCCGCGCACCCAACCGTGCTGAGAATCAACGCGATCAGCATTGCACCGCCATGAATCTTTACTTGAACCATGCTGTCCTCCAGATTCAGTTTGTCACCGGGGCGAGTAAACGGGTGCGATACCTGCAACCCCTTCCATTCGCCGCAGGACAGCCGAGAAGTCCTCATCATCGTTGTGTGCCAACTCATCTGAATTGACGCGAAAGGCGGCTTCGGTCACAGGCATGGGGATATGCTCTTGTGCCGCCGCCTTCAGAATCAGCTGGAAATCTTTGTTCATCAGACGCAGTGGGAACTGCGGACTGTAATCGTTAATTGCTGCCCTCGCGAGCTTTCCCACATGGGCCGGAGCGATCACAGCTGTGTGTGATAGGACTTCGAGCAACCGCTCGCGATCGAGACCAGTTTTCTCCCCAAGGACCACAGCTTCAGCGATCGCCTGCATGCCAACCCCCAACAGTGTGTTGACGACCAACTTCATCGCTGTCCCTGAGCCGGAATCTCCCAAAAGAAAGTACTGTTTTGCTACTGCCTGGAATATTGGCTCGGCGGCGTGGAATAGCTCTGGGTTGCCGCCTACCAGCAGCGTGAGGATGCCTTGATCCGCGGCAGGAGTGCTGCCCGAGATGGCGACATCCAGTACCTCGATGTCACCTCCGGCACCGAACCGGTGCAGTTCGCGGGAGTTTTCTGGAGAGATTGTGCTCATCTCCAGCACAACCGTTCCTGGCCTTGCCCCAGCAACAACTCCCTCAGACCCCGTATAGACACTGCGAACGGCTTCATCGTTGGTCAGGCACGAAAGAATCACATCGGCACTGCGCGCCAGATCAAGAATGTTCTTAGCAACGATACCGTGTTGTCCGGCGACGGCTTTCGCCTTGGCGATATCCATGTCGTATACGACGAGATGGTATCCGTGATCAAGCAAGCGTTGTGCGATCCGGCTTCCCATGTTGCCTAGGCCAATGAATCCGAGTTTCACATGATCCGCCGTAAGACGTTTCATAGGGTGTTCTCCGTCATGTTCTCAGAGTTGGGTATCTCATCGCGAAGGATCAAGCCACGAAGAGTCCTGTGTTTACTCAGTCATAAAAAGGTTTGACCGACTTACGATGTACTCAACTAGCCGTGAACAGAAGCAGTTTCCTTGCCATCTCGAAACATTGTGTCTCTACGACGAAATGCGCGTTGCTGGTGCTCTAAGGCAACCACGTCTAACTGTCCAGGAAGAACACGACGGCGAATGGACGACGCCTGGGGACGGCGGAAACTGATCAGGTTCAAGCCTTCCTGTCTACCTCAGTTTGCGGCCGACCAGATGTCACCTGCCAATTGAAGAGCATTCCGTGGATCAAGGGCGACGTCAGTCTTTCGACACCGCCGCCGAATTGCGGACACTGGGAACGAGATCTTTCCAGCGGTGTCAGCACCCATTAACGGCGACAATGTTCAAAGCACGTTCATTGCCGCCGGCGTGGAACCAAACCTGCATCCATGTTGTTCGCTCGTCATGCGCCGGAGGATCGGCGAACAACGAGGTAGTGGTCATGCTCGGAGGCAGACAATCTTTCACTCAAATCGGGTTCGTTGCTCTTGCGGTGGTGCTGGGCTTCTCCCACGCGCTTGCGCAAACCAATATAGATGAAGTTCACATTGCGCCTGGTGCTGGTACCCGTGACGGGGACGGATGAATCGCACCGTCCCATCACGGGACTTGAGCGGGAGAACTTCCAGCTGTACGAGAACAAGCACTCCCAGCCGATCAAACACTTCTGGAAGGAGGATTCGCCGGTCTCGGTCGGCATACTCCTCGACGTGAGCGGCAGCATGAACACAAAAATCGAACGTGCACGGGATGCTGTCATGGCCTTGTTGAAGGCCCGAACCCGCAGGATGAATTCTTCGTGGTGACCTTCGCCGATCGGCCGACACTTGTCCACAATTTCACCCAAAATGTGGACGACATTCAAGGGCAGTTGCTGCTGCCAAAGCCAATGGGGAGGACCTCTTTGATCGACGCGATCTTTCTGGCCGTCGACAATATGAAGAAGGCGCGCTATCCGAGGAAAGCGCTGGTCATCATCTCGGATGGGGGCGATAACCGAAGCCGCTACTCCGAGAAAGACATTAAGTCACTGATCAAGGAGAAAGACGTCCTTGTGTATTCGATTGGTGTTTTCGATACCTCTGTCCAGACTATGGAAGAGTTACTGGGTCCGGAGCTGCTGGCCGAAATCAGCGGTCTGACCGGAGCGAGCTCTTACACTCTCGACAATCCCAACAATCTTCCTGTGATCCCCCAACACATCGCGATCGAGCTCCGCAACCAGTACATTCTCGGCTACCGCCCAGACCGTTCCCGACGCGATGGCAAGTGGAGGAAGATCAAGGTCAAGTTGGCCCTTCCACCCAAACTCCCGACACTTCGGGTACAAGCCAGAACGGGTTACTATGGCCCGCTGTACATGAATGGCCACAAACGCATGTGTGGCGAATGTGCCGGCACTGGCGCATCACCTGCTTTGCGCCAGCATCCGAACATATTTCGTGACCGCATCGATCTGATCCTTCGTCAGCCTATTCCCAAAGGGCGGCATATTGTTCTTGCCGGCAGTGATCACCTGCCTCAGGTCCGCAACTGACTGCCTGTGAACCTGCTCCGAGTGCAGATCAGGAGCGTGCAGGCTCCTGCCCAACGCACTGCCACGTCCGTCCGCACCATGGCACGACACGCAAGCGGTTTTGTACGTATTGGTGCCCGCACTGTTCGCGGGTGGCCTAGATGACGCTGCCGCCAGCTGTGAGACCATCACGCCGGCGGACAAAGAAATAGCTGCAAAAATGACTAAAACCTTCTTCATGACTTTGCTCCCGTCTCCATAGGGAAGCCCAAGATGCACAAAGCGCCTTGTTGTGAATCCCTCTCCAGTCAAACGCTTGCACACGTCTTTCCACTCTGAGTAAACGGTACCGGAGACTGTTAAATGCGACCTCATGAGCACCTCGCAATCGTATCAACCCATCGGGTCGCAAATACAGAGCAACAGGTCAGTCCACATTTCGACACTGCTGTCTAAATTTGTCGAAGCATGGCACATGGACGGGGTAGTGCCACCGTAATACGCTGATTGCACCGCATGAGGTAACGCCTTCTATAGCTCCGGGTGGCACGCGAAGTGCTGCTCATTTCTCGACACGTTTGGAGAAAGTACGGAGAGCAGCATGAATACCATCTGCTGGCGATCGCACTGACTCATGTGTGGTCGTAAGGGGCCATCGCTCTCAGTGGATCATCTTGCCGGAGCATGCAGCGCGGTGGCAACAATATGGCAAATGCGATTCAGCTGAAGGTGAACGGCGTAGCACACTCCTTCGACGGTGACCTGGATACGCCAGTGCTCTGGTATTGCTGACGAGTTCTCTCGCCGCATGAGCAGGACAGTTGAAACCATGTCTTCGCAGACAATGAACGCTCATGTGCCAATATCGCTGGCCGGATAACATTCGGGAGCTGCAGATCACTCTTCACGGGCTCCCAGGTCGTGGGACGCAAACCACATACCAAAATCAATCGGCTAACGCTCAAACCATGTGGGCCGATCTCCGGACCGACGCCAGCGGAAACGACGTCTTCATCGACACCTCCGTCATCGCCGGAAACAGCTATTATTCGCAGGCGATGGTTGCGATTCGTCTCGCCGGCGCCAAAGGTGACATTAGTGGCACAGATCATGTCGCATGGAAACTTAATCGTCTGACCCCATACGTTTCTTCGCCGCTACTTTACGACGACACGCTGTACTTTCTTCGCCACAATCAGAATGTCCTGTCCCGCCTTGATCCGCTCACCGGCAAGCCGCGCGGCGAATCGCTCCGTCTCGACGGCCTCAACGACTTTATCTTCTCGTCACCCGTCGGCGCGGCTAATCGCATTTACATCACCGACCGCAGCGGCGCGACAATCGTCCTT
>Ga0137418_10000024_pt2 | contig 41947 bp, 33 predicted proteins | sample CZODoug3_1_2_16f_FD_122242 | JGI IMG/M metagenome (GOLD analysis project Ga0137418, IMG submission 122242) | Vadose zone soil fungal communities from Angelo Coast Range Reserve, California, USA - CZODoug3_1_2_16fungal (Hybrid Assembly) | ecosystem: Environmental > Terrestrial > Soil > Vadose...
GACGTGGAATCGAGGCCACCGCCGGGGGCGAGCGAATCGACGTAGATGGCGACCTGGGGTTTGACGGCGCGCGCGCGCGCGACCACACGATTGAATCGGCTGCAATCGACCGTCGCACAGACCTGGAACACGCGGCGATTGTTCATCGCCGGCGGGCCCAGTGCGCTCGACAACTGCGGCAGCGGCGCAGCCGCGGGTCCTGCCACTGGATCAAAGCCCCACCAGCGCCGCTCGTCGCCCAGCCGGAGGAAGGTGTGAAAGCGTTCCGCAGCGCCGATATCCGCGGAGAGCTGCCCGGCGGGAGCCGAAGGGGGCGGTGGCGGCAGGATCGTGTCGCCGCCGAGTCGAAATCCCGACTTGGCTCCAGGCACGCCGGTCGTGATTTGCGGCACCACGAGGTACTCGGCAGCGAGCACGGTCGACGGAAAAACGGCGCATCCCGAATCGACCGCTGGATCGAGGGAGACGTACTGGGCCGGCGCGAGGATGACGGACTTGTCGGCCGCGGTACAGGGTCGGATGTGCGGTTCGGTCCCGCTTTTACATCCTGCTCCCGCCCACAATAACAGCCCCGCTATCCCCCGCGTGCTCAGCCGTACCAGGCGTTTCCCGATCATGCGATTCCTCCACCTGCGTGACTTCGCCCGAGCGCCGCAGTACCCATTGGAAGCAGATCGGCCCCACCAGCTGGTGCACGCCGATCATCGCGACGAGGAGCGCTTCCAGCGAGACATTCCACTCCGGGAACGCCCGTCGCAACACGGCGGCGAGTGTGACAGCCAATCCACCCTGCGAAACCAACCCCAACCACCCATAGTTGGCCCAGTCAGCGCCGACTGCTGGATCTCTCGCCGCCCAACGCAGCCCGCCCCACAAGCCGGCGACGCGGAGTCCTGCGAGGAGCAGCGCCCACGGCCACATCTCCGCCAGGACATCGAGCTGCAGGTTGCTCCCGGCGAGCGCAAAAAATACGACATAGATCGGTATCGCGCATCGTTTGAGCTCGGCGCGCACCCGCTCGCTGTGCTCCGGAGCGGCGTTTCGCAATGCGCAGCCCGCAGCCAGCGCAAACAGCACCGGGTCCAGGCCGAGCAGCCGCACCGCCTGCGCGGCGATGAATGCGAGAATCACCAGCACCCACGTCAGCTGACCCCGTATCGCACGGAGGTACTGGCCGGCCGCCAGACCCAGTGCGATTCCGACGACAATCGAGCCGCCGAGCACCAGCAGTGTGTGGGTCGCGACGCCGGGCGTGACAGCGCCGTGGCTGGCGATCGGCAGGGCGAGGGCGACGACGACGATGAGGAGCAGGACCGCGATGAGATCCTGCACGATCGTCACATCCAAGGTCGTGCGGGATAGCGGCCCACGCGCATCGAGGTCGTGGATGACACTCCAGGTCAGCGTGGGAGACGAAACCGTGGCCAGCGCTCCCAGCGCCAACGCCACGGCCAGCGCGTCGCGGAACGGCTGGTGCGCCGTCAGGGGAAACCAGGGACTCACGGTGAGAACGACGAGCATCACGGCGGCGAACGGAACCGTGATGGCGCCGGCAACGATGCGGCCCACGGTCCTGCGGCGCTCGCCACGCAGCACCTCGGCGGTGAGCTCGCTGCCCACCGCGAACGCGATCAGTGACAGCGCGCCGCTCGCAATCGGCGCAAGCGCCTGGACCTCGTCGGCGTGCACCAGCCGGAGCCACGCCGGACCGGCGACGAGACCGGTGACGAGGTAGCCGACGATGCGCGGCAACCGCAGCCGCTGTGCAAGCGTCCCGGCGACGTACGCCGCGAGCGTCAGGAATCCGAGCGCGAGCGTCGCGCGCGCTTCGAGCGGTCCGCCGCGCGCGAGCCGCTGCAACACCGCCATGACGACGAACGTGACGACGAGCATCAGCCATTGCATGACCGCGCAAAATACGGCAGATTTCGCGGCGTAACCATGCCGTTCGTTCACCTCCACACGCACAGCGAGTACTCTCTCCTCGACGGCGCCAACCGGATCCCGGACCTGCTGGATCGGGTGCGGGCGCTGGGCATGGATTCGCTCGCGATCACCGACCACGGCAACCTCCACGGCGCGTGGTCGTTCTACGCCGAAGCGAAGGCGCGGAAAATCCGGCCGATCCTGGGCTTCGAGGCCTACCTCGCCTTCGGCAGCCGCAAAGCCCGCGAGAAACCCGCCGACGCGCCACTCGGCGCTCCGTATTCGCACCTCGTGCTGCTCGCCAAGAACAAGGTCGGGTATCAGAACCTGATCAAGCTCTCGTCCATCGGTTTTCTCGAGGGTTATTACCGGCGGCCGCGCATCGACAAGGAAGTGCTGGAGCGCCACCACGACGGCATCATCGGGCTGGCTGCCTGCCTGTCGGGCGAAATCGCGCTCTATCTGCGCCAGGGGAACTACGAGGCGGCCAAGGCGAGCGCCCAGTGGTTTGCACGGACCTTCGGGCCCGACGGCTTCTGGCTCGAGATCCAGGACCACGGGATTGCGGAAGAACGGCTCGTGATGGAAGGCATGCTGCGCCTCGGTAAGGAACTGGGGTTGCCGGTCGCCGCGACGAACGATGCGCATTACTTGAAGAAGGAAGACGCCGAAGCGCACGACGTGTTGCTGGCGATCGGGACGGGAAAAGACCTCGACGATCCCAAGCGCTTTCGCTTCTTCGGGCAGGAGAGCTACGTCAAGTCCGAGTCCGAGATGCGCAGCGTGGTCGGCGATCGACCCGAGACGCTGGCCGAGACCGCGCGCGTCGCCGAGTTGTGCGAGTTCGACTTCGAGAAACGCTACTTCCTGCCGCAGTATCCGCGCCCGGCAGAGTTCGCGACCGACCAGGATCTGCTGGTGCACCTGGCGCGGCTGGGCGCCGTCGAGCGCTATGGCGATCCGCTGCCCGCCGCCGTGGAGCAGCGTCTGGCGTACGAGCTCGACGTCATCACGCGCACCGGTTACGCCGGCTACTTCCTCATCGTCTACGATCTCGTCAAGGCGGCGCGCGATCGCGGCATCCCGGTCGGGCCGGGACGCGGCTCCGCCGCCGGCTCGCTGATCGCTTATGCGCTGCACATCACGACCGTCGACCCGCTGCAGTTCGACCTGCTGTTCGAGCGCTTCCTGAACCCCGAACGGATCTCGATGCCGGACATCGACCTCGACTTCTGCTTCGAGCGCCGCGGGGAGGTGCTGGAATACGCGCGCGAGCGGTACGGCCGCGAGTCGGTCGGCCAGATCATCACGTTCGGGACGCTGAAGGCGCGCGCGGCGTTCCGCGACGTGGCGCGCACGCTGCGCGTCGAGATGGGCGACGTGGAGCGGCTCACGAAGCTGATTCCATCGGGACCGGCCTTCTCCATCACGCTCGCGGAAGCGGGCGAGAAGGTGCCCGAGATCAAAGCGGCGGCGGCGCAGGACGAACGGATCCGCAAGGTCCTCGATCTCGGCTCGCGCATCGAAGGCCTGGCGCGCCACGCGTCGGTGCACGCGGCGGGCGTCGTCATCGCGCCCGGGCCGCTCACCGACTACGTCCCCGTCTGCACAGCGCCCGATTCCAAAACCGACTCCGACGCGATCATCACCCAGTACGACATGGCCGGCATCGAACAGGTCGGGATGTTGAAGATCGATCTCCTGGGTCTGAAGACGCTGACCGTGCTGCACGACGCGACGAAGATGGTCGCGGAGCGTCACGGCGTCACGATCGACCTCGAGCGGCCCGACCTGAACGATCCCAAGGTGTACGAGCTGCTGCGGGCGGGGCGCACGGCGGGCATCTTCCAGTTTGAATCGCCGCTGGCGACCGACTGCCTGCGCAGCATGAAGTGCGATTGCTTCGACGACCTCGTCGCGACCAATGCGCTGCTGCGCCCAGGTCCGCTCGACACCGGGATGTACCTCGTCTACATCAACCGCAAGCTGGGGCGCGAGAAGGTCCGCTACCCACATCCCGCGCTGGAAGAAATTCTCGCGCCGACCTACGGCGTGATCGTATACCAGGAGCAGGTGATGCGCATCGCGAGCGAGCTGGCCGGCTATTCGCTCGCCGAAGCCGACGTGCTCCGCAAAGCGGTCGGCAAGAAGATCAAGGAGCTGATCCAGGAGGAGCTCGGCAGTTTCGTGAAGCGCGCCATCGCGCGTGGCCACGACAAGAAGACGGTGGAGGAGATCGCCGCGCAGATCGAGACGTTCGGCCGCTACGGCTTCAACAAGTCACACTCCGTCGCCTATTCGATCCTGTCGTACCAGACGGCGTGGTTCAAGGCGTACTATCCGGCCGAGTTCATGGCGGCGCTGCTGTCGTCGGAAATCGGCAACACCGATCGCGTCGTGCAGTACATCAACGAGGCTCGCGAGCTCGACCTGCAAGTCCTCGCACCCGACGTGAACGAGTCGGGCTACAAGTTCACGGTCGTCGGGGATCGGCGGATCCGGTTCGGGCTGGGTGCGGTGCGCAATGTCGGGGAGGGCGCGATCGCCTCCATCATCGCGGGACGGCAGTCGGCGCCCTACCGCACACTGGTCGAGTTGTGCGACCGCATCGATCTGCGGCTGTGCAACAAGCGCGTCATCGAGTCGCTGATCGACGCCGGGGCGTGTGATTCCCTCGGAGGCGAGCGCTCGCAGCTGGTTGCGGCCCTGGATCATGCGTTCAGCGAAGCCCAGGTGCGGCAGCAGGAGCGCACGTCGGGGCAGCACGCCCTGTTCGGCGAGGATACGCCCGCCGCGCCCCCGCCCCTGACGCTGCCGGAGGTCGACCCCTGGAGCGAGCATGACCGCCTGGCGCGGGAAAAGGCGGTGCTGGGATTCTTCATCTCCGGCCACCCCCTCGCCAAATTCCGCACGGAGGTGGACGTTTTCAGCAAGCGCTCGACCGCCACACTCGGCATGTGGAGTGAAGGAAAGGTCAGTATTGCGGCCGTCGTCAGCATCGTGAAACGACAGATTTCCAAGAAGTCGGGCGCCGAGTACGCGCGGCTGACGCTGGAGGATTTCCACGGTACCGCGGAAGTCCTCGTATTCCCGGAGGCGTGGGCCAGGCTGAACTCGGTGATTCGTGCCGATGGCGCATATCTGTTCATCGGCGGTTACATTCCGCGCGACCGCGACGAGGAACAGGCACCGTTTGTCGTCGACCGCGCGGTGGGTCTCGACGAGCTGAAGCCGAGCGGCGCCCTGGCGTTGGAGCTGCGCTGGACCGCAGCCCACCCGCCCGACCCCGAGACGGCCAAGACGGTGGCGGCGCTGTGCGGGGCACACCGCGGCAAGACTCCGGTGTTCCTCGCGTGGGCGGCTGAGAACGGCACGAGCGAGAACGGGGAGAAGGTCAGACTGCGGAGCCGCGCTTTTTGCGTCGATCCGGCCGACGACCTGCTCGTTGCGCTGCGGGAAATCCTCGGCACCGAGGCTGTCGACTTGATCCAAAACCCGATGCACAGGCTGTAAGTGGCGACCTACACTCTGGATTTCGAGCGCCCGCTCCTCGAGCTGGAAAAACAGATCGAGGAGCTCAAGCGCGTCGCCGGCGAAAAGCCGGAGCTCACCAGGAACATCAAGCCGCTCGAAGACCAATTGGCGACGTTGCGGCTCGAGATCTACCGCAGCCTGACGCCGATGCAGCGCGTCCAGGTCGCCCGCCATCCCCGCCGTCCCTACCCGCTCGACTATGTCAACACCGTCTTCACCGATTTCGTTGAGCTGCACGGGGACCGGCTGTTCCGCGACGATCCGGCGATCATCGGAGGCTGGGCCCGGCTGGACGGGACGAGCGTCATGGTCATCGGCCACCAGAAGGGCCGCGACACCAAGGACAACCTGTACCGCAACTTCGGGATGGCGCACCCGGAAGGCTACCGTAAGGCGATGCGCCTGATGCGGCTCGCCGCCAAGTTCGGCGCGCCCGTCATCACGCTCGTGGATACGCCCGGCGCATATCCCGGTCTCGGCGCCGAAGAGCGCGGCCAGGCGGAAGCGATCGCCTCGAGCCTCATCGAAATGGCGTCGCTCAAGACGCCGATCATCACCGCCGTGATCGGTGAGGGCGGCTCGGGCGGCGCGCTCGCGGTAGGCCTCGCCGATCGGGTCTTGATGTTGGAGAACTCGGTGTATTCCGTCATCTCGCCCGAGGGCTGCGCCGCCATTCTGTGGAAGGACGCCAGCCAGCGCGAGCGGGCCGCCGAGGCGCTCAAGATCACGGCGCAGGACCTGCTGGGCCTCGGTGTCATCGACGAAATCGTCCCCGAGCCCCCCGGCGGCGCGCATTCCGACCCGGAAGCGGCCGCCGCGTCCCTCGGCGACGCGCTGCAGCGCCACTTGAGCCAGCTGCGCAAGTTCAAGATCGATAAGCTCCTCAAACGTCGCGAAGAGAAGTACCTTTCCATGGGTGCGCTAACCGAGAAGTGATCTGACGCCTGTCATCGAAGTCCGGTTCAAAGGGAACCGGCGCGAATACTTCACCTGGCCGTCCACAGACTCCTCCCCGCTCCGACTCGCTGACGCCGTTATCGTCGAGGTCGAGCGCGGGCAGGACTATGGGGTCGTGTCGGCTGTGGGCGGTGTGGCCGAGAAGAAGTGCGAGCGCTGTGGCGCGTGTAACCGCCAAGGTGGCGACGCGCCTCCGGCGCCTCCCCCCCGTGCGATTCTGCGGCAGGCCACCAATGACGACCGCAAGACCGCGGCCGACCTGCGCAGCAACGAAGACGACGTCCGGCGCACGGTGCGCGACCGGGTGCGCCAGCATGCCCTCCCGATGAAGGTGTCCGACGCCGAATGGCAATGGGACAAGCGCAAATTGACGATCTACTTCACCGCCGAGCAACGCGTCGACTTCCGCGCCCTGGTGCGCGATCTCGCCGGGGTGTTCCGGACACGCATCGAGCTGCGCCAGATCGGCGCGCGCGATGAGGCCCGGCGCCTCGACGGCATCGGACGCTGCGGGCGGCAGCTGTGCATCTCGAGCTGGCTGCCGGAAGGGCGGCCGGTGAGTCTGTCGCTCGCCAAAGCGCAAGGGTTGTCGCTCAATCCGGTGCAGATCTCCGGGCCCTGCGGCCGATTGCTCTGCTGCCTGCATTACGAGCACGACTTCTATGTGCAGCAGCGCAAGCGCTTCCCCAAGGAAGGCAAGACGCTGAAGACGAGCGTGGGGAACGAACGCGTCGTGTCGATCGACATCTTCCGGGAGCGTGTGACGCTGCGGTCCGACGACGGGACCACCCGCGTGGTCACGCTCGACCAGCTGCGCGTGTAGTGAAGAAGTTCTACATCACCACCGCCATCGATTACTCCAACGGCGATCCCCACCTGGGGCACGCCCTGGAGAAAGTCGGCGCCGACTGCATCGCCCGCTATCACCGGCTGTGCGGGGATCAGGTGCATTTTCTCATGGGGATGGACGAGCACAGCCAGTCGGTCATCCAGGCGGCGGCACGGGCCAACGTCACGCCGCGCGAATGGGTGGATCGGATGGCGACCACGTTTGCCGATTACTGGCGCCAGCTCGAATGCAGCAACGACGACTGGATCCGCACCACCGAGCCGCGGCACGTGCGCGGCGTCGTGGCGCTGCTGGAGCGCATTCAACAACAGCGTCCCGACGATCTGTACGTCGCCGACTACGAGGGACTGTACTGCACCGGCTGCGAGGAGTTCAAGCAGCCGTCCCAGATCGCGAACGGCCACTGCATCGAGCATCCCACGCTCGACCTCATCGCCACGAAAGAGCGCAATCATTTCTTTCGCCTGAGCGCCTACAGCCAGAAGTTGCTGCAGTTGATCGCGACCGGCGCGCTGCGCGTCGAGCCGGCCATCCGGCGCAACGAGGTGGTGCGGCTGGTGGAGGACGGCCTGCAGGACGTGTCCATCTCGCGGCAGCGGCTGCCCTGGGGCATTCCCTTCCCGGGCGATCCCGAGCAGACGGTGTACGTGTGGTTCGACGCGCTCATCAACTATCTCTCGGCGACGGGATTTCCCGAGCCGGGCTACGAGCGGCTGTGGCCGGCCGACATGCACGTGGTCGGCAAGGGCATCACGCGATTTCATTGCGTGATCTGGCCGGCGATGCTGCTTGCCGCCGGACTCGAGCTGCCGCGCGTCGTGTGGGCCCACGGCTACGTGCAGTGGGAAGGCAAGAAGATGAGCAAGACCGCCGGCACCGTCGTGAACATCCGCACCGCGATCGAGCGGTACGGCCCCGACGCGCTGCGCTACTTCCTCATGCGCGAGGTCGGCTTCGAAAACGACGGCGATTTCACGTGGGACCGGTTCGACGCCCGCTACACCGCGGACCTCGCCGACACGTTCGGCAATCTCGTCTCGCGCGCGCTGTCGATGGTGCAACGCTATCGCGAGGGCATCGTCCCCGGTGATTCGCAGGGCAGACGTGATTCGCCGCTGGAGCGCGCCGCGCGCGAGACGCTGGCGGCGTATACGCGCGCGATGGATGCGCAGCAGCTGCAGCAGGGCGCCGGGCTCGTGATCGAGTTTGCCTCGCGCGGCAATCGCTATGTCGAAGAGACCGCGCCGTGGAAACTCGCCAAGGGAAAGCGTGACGCCGAGCTGGACACGGTGCTCGCCGATCTGGTGCGCAGCGTCGCGCGCCTGGCGATTCTCGCCGGCCCCTTCATCCCCGAGAAGGCACGCGAGATTTGGTCGCTGTTGGGAGCGGGGCGGCCGTTCGACGCGGTGTCGCTGGCGGACTTCGCAGAACTTTCGGTCGGCGGCCAGCGGGTCGCCAAGCCGCCCCCGCTATTCCCCAAGCCCGTCCCTGCTTAGGCCGCCTGCCCCAAAAAGCGTGACGGAGCGCACACCTCGCGATTTGACGGGGAGATGCGGCGCGCCTTATGTTTGCATCCCCATATGAAGAAGAAGAGCGCAGAGCGCCGCTGGACCGTCATGCTGGTGCCCCACGGATCGGGATCGTCCCGCGCCGTGGAGGTGTCGCAGACTGTCGTCAAGGCGCTCGTCGGCATCGGCAGCGTCGTCGCGCTGCTGTTCCTCGTACTCGGCGGCACCGCGCTGTCGCGCGGCGTCAACGTCACGAGGAGTCGCGCGCTCGAGCAGGAGAATCAGCTGCTCGCCAGTGAGATTCAGCGCCTGCGCGAGCGGCTCGTCGGACTGCGTGACACCCTCAACGTCTTCAGTGATCGCGAACAGGGACTGCGGCTGCTCGCCGGCTTGTCGCCGATCGACAAGGACGTCCAGCAGGCGGGCATCGGCGGTCCCACGGGACAGTGGTTCGAGCGCGACAGCCTCGCGGCCGCGGGCCCGAACGGCAAGCAGGCGCTCGCCGCGCGCATGGACATGGATCAGCTCACGCGGCGCGCCAACATTCTGGTCCGCTCCCTGAACGAGGCGTACGACTCGGCGTCGAGCCAGCGCGCGCGCTACGCGGCGCTGCCGTCGATCATGCCGACCAAGGGCTGGCTCACCAGCGCGTTCGCGCGCGAGCGCGTGCATCCGATTCTGCATCTGGCGCGGCCGCATGAAGGCATCGACGTCTCCGCGCCGATGGGCATGGAGATCGAAGCGCCGGCCGCGGGCGTCGTGACGCAGGTCTCGTGGGTCGAAGGCTACGGCAACATGCTGACCATCGATCATGGGTACGGCCTCGTGACGCGCTACGCGCACTGCTCCAAGATTCTCGTGGTGCGCGGCCAGCGCGTGAAGCGCGGCCAGCCGATCGCCAAGGTCGGGTCGACGGGACTGTCCACCGGTCCCCACCTGCATTACGAGGTGTGGGTCAACGGCCATCCGGTGAACCCGATGAAGTACGTGCTGCCGGACGCCATTGTGGATTGAGCGCAGCCCGCGCCTCGTTCCAGCATACGCTTCATCTGTAGACACTCTCACGATGCAACTCCGCAACCCGCTCCTCCTCTGGGCCGCCGTCGCGCTGACGGCATGCGCGCTGAGCCCCGATGAAGTCCTGCCGCCGGTGCCGCCGAACCGGGACCTCGCCTACGCGGGCTTCGGGGTGGCCGGGCGCTACGACATTTTCCTGCTCAACGCCAACGCCACCGTCGACACCAACCTCACGCTGTGGAGCTCGTTCGACTTCTGGCCGAGCTGGTCTCCTGACGGCTCGCGGTTCGCGTTCGAATCGACTCGCAATGATTCGGCGCACTTGGACATTTTCATCCTCGAGCTCGCGTCGTCGAACGTCATCCAGGTGACGTTCGACAGCGGCTTCAACCATTCGCAGCCCGCCTGGTCGCCGGTGGGGACCCGCATTGCGTTCGCGTCGGATCGGGACAGTGCCGGTCTCGACATTTATCTGATGGACCCAGATGGCGCCAATGTCCGCCGGCTGACCAGCGATCCACACGACGACGCCCAGCCCACCTGGTCTCCGGCCGGTGATCGCATCGCGTTCGTCTCGAATCGCAGCGGCAACCTGGACATCTTCGTCATGGATACGCTGGGCGGCGCGGCCGTGAATCTCACTCACGATGCGGCGACGGACCTCGCGCCGGACTGGTCACCCGACGGCGCGCGCATCGCCTTCCACTCGACCCGCGACACGACCGGCTACGCGATCTGGGTGATGGATACGACCGGCGCGAACGCCAGGAAAATCAGCCCTTCCAATCCGGACTGTGAGCTGCCGGACTGGTCGCCGGACGGCGTGCGCATCGCGTACGACTGCGACGGAGACATCTGGGTCTCGGATACGGCGGGAGGAAACCGCGTCCGCATCACGCGGACGAGCAACAGGCAGCGACTGGAGACGATGGCACGCTGGCGACCGGGACCTTGAGCCGGCCGTTCACAAACACAAACGCCGCCGGCAGGTTGCCGGCGGCGTTTGCGCGTCTGCACCGTTCAGGGCGTGGTATTCGGCGGCCGCTTGTCCACCACGAACAGGATGTACGGCTTGGTGAAGTCGCTGGTCGCGATCGGCGGATAGATCCGGAACACCGGCGTGCCGGTGGCGGGTGACACGGGCGCCGCCGCGATCTTGTACCGGAAGCGGAAGCGCGTCGTGGCGGTGTCGTTGGCGGCGTTGCAGCGCACCGCCGTATCGCCGGCATCCACCGGCGAGCAGGACAGCGAATCGGCAACGGCCAGGACAGAGAACCAGCCGTTGTACTCCGGCTGCGTCGCTCCCGACACGAACACGACGTCGCCGCGCGCGACTCCGGTCGTTGAGCGCGTCCCTGTGCCTCCCAGCGTCGAGTCCGCCTTCCCCCCGCTGCGATTCACCAGCACCCGCGCCGACCCGCTTTGCGCGGTGACGGTGTCGCCGCTGAGAAACATGCGACGCGACGCCTCCGCCGCCGTGGTGTCGGTGGCACGGGCCGTGGGTAACCCGCCCTGCGGCGCCTTCGACCCCGGCACGGAGCGCGGCAGGATCACCGCCGTGAGGACCGTCCCCGCCACGATCGAGCCGCCGATGGCATCGACCGTCGGCGTCCCGCGCGTGCCCGGCAACACCGGGGCGGCGACGAATGGAGCCGCGCCGGTGCCCGTCGCCGTCAAGGCGACCTCATACCGGCCCGTATCGAGGACGACGTACGGGGACACGGCGCCAAACGCGACGTTCGTCACGTCCGGCGTTCCCGTCGACGTCGCGGTGACCGGCTTGATCCACGCATCCACCGCGACGGTCGTGTCCGGCGTCGTGGCGCCCGCCAGGGACGGAGTCAGGTTCAGCACGCGAACCGCAAACTGTGTCGGGCCGAGCGTCGGGAGCGTCGCCGGCGCGATGACCGCCCGCGCACGCGGCGTGGCGCCCGCGCGCGCGAACCCCGCGACGTAGAAGGAGTAGGGCTCGTTGACCACGAAGCTGAACGTGGTATCCACCAGGAACAGCTTGGCGGTATCAGGGTTGGTGCTGTGAATGAATACCTTGATGTGCCGCGTCCCCGCCTCGATTCCCTGCGGGTATATCAGGCTGGTGCGGAAGTCGGCCTGATACAGTCCGGCGTTGCTGACAATGTCGATGACGCGGACATCGAGCTTGCCGGTATCGGGCACGAGGTTCGCCCAGGTGATGCCGGCAAAGTCGCCGATGGGTTCCGTAAAGGTCGCGTCCTTCTTGCAACCCACCAGGGCGATCGCGACAACGCAGCACACGAAAGACGCAAATCGATTCATAGGCACGCTCAGTTTCGGGTTGAGGATGGCCGAACGCCGCTACTGATCCCCGGTGCCCCCACCGCCGCCGGGAATGATCGGGATGTCGAGCCGGCCGAATCCCAGAATGTCGAACCGCACCATGGCGGTGACCACGGCGTAGGTGATCCCTGCGATCAAGAAGCCCGTCCGCGTCTTGTTCAGGCGCCGCTCGTACAGCTGGGCGACATAAGCGCGCCGCACGCTGACCTCTTCCCCGCTCCAGCGCACCCAGTCGCGGCCGATCGGCTTGACGCTGGCCACCGCGAGCATGTAGGCCGTATCGTCCGCGCCGAGGAAGCTGCCTTCGATGCGCTGCGTCTCCGGCCCGATCTGATGCGCCGACTCGACACGGCCCGCGTCGGTCAGCACCACCGACACGCGTTGCTCGGGTAACGGCGCCTCGAGGGGACGATACGTGTAGCACGCCCCGAGCAGGACGGGCGCGAGCCCGAGCAGCCCGAGGCGCGCCACAGGAGTCAGCGCCATGCTCAGTAGACGCCTCCGCCAAACATTCCATAATTTCCCGGCCCCGCGGTCGACTGCCCGCCCGGCCCGCCAAAGCCGTAGAATTTCTCGCTGCGGGCATCCATCTCGTTGTACGGCACGGGCCACTGCGTCGCGGTGAACTCCGGCAGATCGCCCCAGCCTCGGGCGGCGAAGAACCAGCTGCCGTACCCGGTGTACGCGGTTTCGAGCCGGTACTCGTACTTCAGCGCGTCCCACACGTTGCCGCACTTGAGCGTGCGCGGCGTGGTCATGACCGGGATCTTGGGCACGCAGCTGTTGAGGCCCGGTACCACCGCGATCGTATCCACGATTGTGGTGGGGATGAGCGGCAGCCCGCCGATGCCGTTGCGCGAGACGTTGATGCGGTTGATCGCCTCGGTGAAGTTCGGCGTCGCCAACCGCAAATAGCCTTCTGCCGCGAGCAACCGGACCTGCGCCGCCGTGATGACCGGATAGCGGCCCACGCGGCCCGCCTGCTGGAACTGGCGGCCCCGCCAGAAATCATACATCGACACCTGGAGGGGATCGCCTGAGACGTCGCTGCCGGACGGCCGATTGCGGAAGTACGGCGTATTGGCGAACGGCTGGCCGGTCGTGGTCGTGGCCGCGTTTTGCACCGTGCGCGAGATCCCCGTCGGGAGCCGCTTATCGGGGCTCACGATGAGGAACGGCAGGCGCACGTTGTTGGCCGTGTTCAAATAGGTGAGGTAATTCCCTGACGTATCGGCCATGCCGAGCCAGAACTGCGACATCTGATGCCATTGCGCGCCGGCGTAGATCTGGGCGTACCACGACACGTCCCACCCGTTCAGCCGATCCATTTGCGGGTCGAAGTTCGCCGTGATGCCGGCATTGGCGTCGGCGATGACCTGCGCCCAGTTCACGATGCCCCCCTGGCTGGTATCCGCCCGTTCGGCGGGCGTGCGGGCGATGCTGGCGCGGAATATCGCCTGGTAGGATCGTGCGATCTGGATGAACTGCGCCTGGGTAGTTGCCAGACCGTTGAACCAGAAATTCGCGGTCACCGGCAGCGGGAACGCGGTCGGATTGGCCTGCGCGACCGCGATGGCGCTGTCCAGGTAGGCCAACGCCGCCGCATTCACGGCGCGGGCGCCCGAGAGCGGCACGGTCACCGCGGCATCGGCCTCGGGATTGTCGAACTCGGTCAGAATGGAGGCGGAATCGTACGCCAGCGACAGATTACCCAGCGCGACGCCCTGCACGAAGCGGGCGAATGCGTTGGCACGAGCCTGCGCGGCTGCGGACCCGAGGTTGACGTTCTTCAATGCCGCAATCGCCAGCACGGCCTGCCGCGCGGCGCGGTGGCCGCGGAACCAGTCGTGCAGGTTCCCCACGTTCCCCTGCGAGCCGCGCTGATTGGTGATGGGGTTGCGCGGAATGCTGCCCCGCGGGCCCATCGCAAAGTTGGCCAGTCCCGATGTGTTCTCCATCGACATCACGTACATCTGCGTCAGGAGGCCGTCATTACTCCCGCCGATCGTGGCCTGATGGGCGACGGCGTACAGGCCCGACACGAACACCTGGAGGTCCTGCGGATTGCTGAAGGTGCGGGTCCGGTCCGGGTCGTTCAGGTTCGGCACGGTCAGGGGATCCGAGCACGCGCCGACGCTGCCCGCCGCGAGGAGCACCACGAGACTGCCACACAGATAGCGCTTCTTCATAGACATGCGCTCCATGAAATGAAGGTGCGAATCTAGAAGCTCGTGCCCACGCGGATCGTGAAGGTCCGCAGATTCGGGAAGACGAACGCGTCGACCCCGTTCAACGCGCGGGAGTTCGCGACGTCCGTGTTGCTGTTGCCCTGGATCCCGACTTCCGGATCGAACCCGCGATAGCCGGTGATCGTAAACAGGTTGCGGGCAGCCGCCGTGACCTCCCAGTCACCCCCGCCGCTGATGCGGCCCACGTGATACGAGACCGCCAGCTCGCGCAGCTTCGCGTAGCTCGCGCTTTCCACGGAGAAGTTGTTCGGACCGAGCAGGTCATAGAACCCGCCCACGCCGTTGCCGTTGTCGGGGGGCGCAGCGCGGTAGTAGTAGCCCAGGGGCTTGGCCGTCCCGACGCTCTTGCCGTTCTGGTCGACGTCTTTCGACAGGAAGTCGAGGTGCGCCCAGTGGAAGCCTTCATTCCACACGTCCTGGCCGATCGCCGCGTCCAGCAGCGCGTACACCGACAGCTTGCGCCAGTGGATGTTCTGCGTGACCGCGAAGCGGAAATCGGGAAGGGCGTTGCCGAGCGGCACGAACCGCGCGTCGGACTGGTTGTTGGGATTGCCGCGCAGGATGATCGGCATGCCCCAGTGCAGGGCGACGCCCCATGGTGCCACAGTCCCCGGCAGCGAGGTCTCCCACAGGTTATCGGTGATCCCCATGCGCGGGTTGTTGCCGGCGCCCACCCACACCAGCCAGCCTTCATCATTGAGCTGGAACGAGCTGGTCGCGCCACCGCAATCGCCCTGGTAGGCGCTCGGCAGCTGGCCGCAGTTGCGCAGGAAGGCGCGGCCGTAGAACGTGCCGACCCTCTCGCCCTCACGGGCGATGAACATCGCGTCCGCGCCCTGCTGGGGCGGTCCATACGTGTATTCCGGCACGTCGAGACGCTTGATCCAGCTCTCGTTGTGGTCATAGATCACGCTCATCGACCACGAGACGTCGCGCCGCTGAATGAACGGCAGGTTCAGCGAGAGCTCGTGCGTGATGTTGAGCAGCTCGCCGGCGTTCTGCCACTGCCGCTGATATCCGGTGGAGGCCGGGAGCGGCACGGGGAGGATTTGCCTGTCGATGTTGGAGCGCGCATAGGTGGCGGTCAGCCCGTAGCGCCCGAACAGCTCCATGTCCGTGCCGAGCTCGAGCTCGCGGTGCATTTCGGGCTTCAGAAAGCGGTTGCCCAGCGTCGTCAGGACGAGGATGCCGCCATCGCCGATGGTGAGGCTCTCGTACTGCGCGTTGAAGCGCGGCGAGCCGCCGGCCGTGCCGTACGAGGCGCGCAGCTTGAGGTCGCTGATCTGTGACAGGAACCACCATGGCTCCCGGGACGCGCGCCAGGCCATCGACACCCGCCCGAACGTCGCCCAGCGATTGCCGGCGCCGAACAGCGATGAGCCATCCCGCCGGACCAGCGCGTCCAGGACGTAGCGGTCCTTGAAGTCGAGATTAATGCCGCCGAATTGACTGAGCTGGCGGATGCGCGAGAACGAGGACCCGACGGCTTTGAACTGCGTCGTGTTGTCGAGCGTCGTCACGCCCTTCACCGACAGGTACCGCCCTTCGCCCGTGCCGATTTCGGCATCGCGCTGCTCGAACAGATAGCGCAGCGACACCGCAGCCTTGAGATCGGGAGTCAGGTCGCGCCGCAGCTTGGCGTTCAGGCTGCCGTTCACCGCTTCATCGCCGGAGCTGCCGCGGAAAATGAACCCGTTGTTGACGTCCGGGGTCGAGCTGCTGGTGCGGTATCCCTTGTCCTGGATCTGCGCGAAACTGGTGCGCCGCAAATCGTAACCGATGTTGGCGTCGAAGTTCAGCCACTGCATCGGTGTGTACTGGAGCCGCGCGCCGCCGATGAAGCGGTTCGCGATGTCGCTGCGGAGCGCGTTGGCGAATGAATACAGCGGATTGACGTTCTGGCCGCCGCCGCCCTGCAGGTTGGGCCGGATCCACAGCCGCTCGAGGGTGTCGCGCGCCAGCATGTTCGCGGGCGCCGGCTGGCGCGTCAGCTGGAAGAACGCATTGTTGCCACCGTCGTTGTTCGCGCCGTCGTTCGACGTCCGCGTGTACGAGGTGGTGACCGCCAGGCTCCACTGCGAGCCGATGCTCTGATCGACGTTGGCGCGGAACGAATTGCGCCGGAAGCCGTTCAGGAACTCGATCGCGCCGTGCTCCGCGAGGTTCGTGGCGCTCGCATAGAATGTCGTCCCGCCCACGCGACCCGTCACGTCGATGCTGTTGTTGGTGAACGGCTGGGGCGCGACCGTCTGGTTGACCGCGTTGTACGACGTCCCGGGCCATGCCCCGACCTGGAAGCGTTCCTTCAGCCAGTTGCCCGGGATCCCCTGCGCCACGCCGTTGGCGTTGGAGCCGGGGTCGACCGGCATTCCCGGCGGATCACCCGTGAAGGGCGCGGGATCATTGTTGAGCTTCTGCTGCTCGTACAGATAGTCGAAGGTGCGCGCGCACGCCGGCTGGCCGGTCACGTTCTGGCAGAACCGTGTGCCGCTCGCGTCGGTGATGAGCCCCTGGCGGTGGGCGATGCCGAAGTCACGCTCGATGTCGCTCATGCCCGCTTCGCTGTGGAAGGTGAACCGGACGCCCTCCAGTGCGCGCGTGCCGCGCTTCGTGCTGATCGTGATGACGCCGTTGCCGGCGCGCGCCCCGTACAGCGACGCCGCCGCCGCGCCTTTCACGACTTCGACGCTTTCGATGTCGTTCGGGCTGATCTCCGGGAGATTGCCGTTGATGATCACGCCGTCGACGATGTAGAGCGGGTCCTGGCTGCGTCCCGTCGCGTTGAGCATCGTGGGGCCGCGCAACAGGACAGCCGGCTGCGTTCCCGGCCGGCCGCTGCCGGAGACGATGTTCGCGCCGATCTTGCCCTGCAGTGTGCGGAGCGGATCGACCGACGCGACCGGCAGGTTCGCGACGTCCACGTGGGCGACGTCGAAGCCGACTTTGCCGCGCTCGGTCGCCTCCTGCACACCCGTGACGACCACCGCCTCGAGCATGTTGGCGTCGCTGGCGAGCTTGAAGTCGATCGTCTGCTCGCCCGGAGTGAGCGTCAGCCGTTGCGTCGCCGGCTTGTGGCCGATCGAGCGTACACGCAGCGTCACCGCCTGGCCGCGCACCCGCGCGCCGGGGATCGCGAGCAGGTACTGCCCATTCGCCCCCGTGATCGCCTGCAGGTTGAGCTCCGGGATCTGCACGTACGCGACCTGGACGACGTCACCGCGATCGTCCGTCACCGTGCCGCGCAGAATCACGTCCTGCGCGAGCGCCGGTGTGGCGGCCGCGACGAATACGACGCACAACGTCTTCACACACTTGTGGAGCATAGAGAACTCCCTTCGGGGGAAGACACAACGAGATCCCGCGGCGCCGCAGAGCGGAGCCGACTGACAGGAGAAAACACTTTTGCTGGATCCCAAGGGATGACGGCCATTGGGACAGAATCCCCATTCGTGGACGGCGAACCTCTCCAAATAACCCGCGAGGTAGAAAGTGGTCAAGACCGCCCCCGGAGGCTAAAATGGACGGGGAACACACCCAAAGGTCCAGCATGCGGGTGGCCAGTTTGATTCTCGCCCTCTCCGTAGCCGCCATGGTAGAGACCGGCGCTGGGCAGGCCACGGCGGGCATCGCCGGAAAGCTGCTCGACCGGTCGAGTCACGAGCCCGTCGAAGGCGCCGCGATTGCCCTCCTGGGGACCCCCATCAGCTTGCGCTCCAGCGTCACCGGCCAGTTCGCGGCCACCGGCCTCAGGCCGGGTACCTACGTGCTCCAGGCGCGCGCCTTGGGCTATGCCCCCGCCTCACAGGTCATCGAGCTCCTTGCGAGCGAAACGCTGGCGGTGGTAGTCGAGCTGCAGCCGGTGGCCATTACGCTGCCGAGCGTGACCGTAGAGACCCAGTGGCGGCAGCGTGTGATGCTGGAGTTCGACGAACGCCGCCAGCAGCGCCGCGGGGTCTACATCACGGAAGAGGACATCAAACGGACCGACGCCACTCGGCTGTCTGACGTGCTCCGCAGCGTGCCCGGCGTAAGGCTAATCTGCCGCTACACCGGGTGCGTGGCGCGAATGGCCCGGAACGAGTGTCAGCCCGATTTTGTCGTGGATGGCCATTCGGCCAACAATGCCACCAGCCTCGAGCTACCCACGATCGGCATCATCGGCGTTGAGATCTATCGGACGATCACGGAAACCCCGGTTGAATTCATTCGCGGCGCCAACACCTGCGGCACCATTGTGATCTGGACCCGAACGGGTCCCTGATCCCCCGCGTTTTTCGTATGTTGCTTCCGTGAGACTCACGCTCCCTCTCGGGCTCGCTGGGTGTGTAGTCATCCTGGCCGCAAGGCAGGCGGACGACCCCCTCGTGCTCCGCTCAAAGGGGCATCTGGACGCCCCGGTCACGGTCTATGAGATGGCGGACTTCCAATGTCCCGCCTGCCGCATGTTTGCGGTGACGGTGCTGCCCACTCTGGAACGGGAGTACATCCAGACCGGCAAGGTGCGCTGGGTCTTCATCAACCTCCCCCTCACCAGCATCCATCCCAATGCGGCGGCCGCGGCCGAGGTCGCCGTGTGCGCCGGCCGGCAGGGACGGTTTTGGGCCCTCCATGATGTCCTCTACCAGCAGCAGGACGACTGGGCGAAGCTGGCGCAGCCGCGCACGGCCCTGATCGCCCTGGCGCAGCGGGCCGGGACCGACAAGACGAAGCTGCTCGCCTGCCTCGAGGAGGGAGGCGCCCGCAAGGAAGTGGAGCTGGACGCGCAACGCGCCGCCCGGTCCGGCGCCCACGCCACCCCTTCCTTCTATATCGAGGGTGGTCTGCTCGAGGGGGCGCCCTACACCCCCGACCCCATGCGCCACCTGCTCGACTCGGTGTATGCAATCCGCACGCACTCGTCCAAGTGAGTCGTCCCTCGTTTCTGTACCGGCTGAGCGTCCATATGGCCACGCGGGCTGCCCCGCTCGTTGCACGGTTTGACAAAAAGGTGGCACGCGGACTGGACGGGCGGCGCGGCTTGGCCGCCCGTCTTGCTGCATGGGCCGCGGCGCACCGTGACACGCGCCGGCCACTCGTCTGGATGCACGCCCCGTCGGTCGGCGAGGGGCTGCAGGCCAAGCCCGTGCTCGAGACGCTGCGCGCCGAGCACCCCGACTGGCAGCTCGCGTTCACGTTCTTCTCCCCGTCGGCGGAGCGGCTCGCGAAAAACCTGCCGGTGGACGTCGCCGACTACCTGCCGCTCGATCGTCCCTCGGAAGTCGCGGCGGTGCTCGACGCGCTGCAACCGAACGCGCTCGTGTTCAGCAAGCTGGACGTGTGGCCGGAGCTGACGCTGGCCGCTGCCCGGCGCGGCGTGAAGCTGGGGCTGATTTCCGCGACGGTGGCGCCGGAGAGCTCGCGGCTGCGCTGGCCGGCGCGGCACTGGTCGGCGCCGGCCTATCGGGCATTGGACCGTGTCGGCACGATCAGTGAGGAGGACGGCGCGCGGCTCGAGCTGCTCGGCGCCCGCCCCGACGTGATCGCGGTAACGGGCGACACGCGCTACGACAGCGTCGCCGAGCGGGCCGCGCGCCTGGACAAAACGCGCGAGCCGCTGGCGCGCCTCGCGGCGACGTCCCCCGAGACGTTTACGATCGTGGCGGGCTCGACCTGGCCTTCCGATGAAGCGGTGCTGCTGCCGGCGTTCGCCGATTTACTGCATCAGTTGCCGACAGCACGGCTGCTGCTCGCCCCCCACGAGCCCAATCCCGATCACCTCGCCGGCATCGCGGAGCGGTTGCGCCATCTCAAGCTGCCGCGACCGGTGCGGCTGTCGCAGCTCGAGCACGCCAAGCCCGGCCCGGTGATCGTGGTCGATCGCGTCGGGATTCTCGCCGACCTCTATTCCCTCGGCGACGCGGCGTTCGTGGGCGGCGGCTTCCATCGCGCCGGGTTGCACTCGGTACTCGAGCCGGCCGTGTTCGGCGTGCCGATCGCGTTCGGGCCACACTGGCGGATGAGCCGTGACGCCGCTCTGTTACTCGAGCAGGGAGGCGGCGTCGCGCTCCCTGGTGATGCCCGCCATCCGCTGCACTCGCAATGGCTGGTGTGGCATCACGACCCCGCGGCCCGCCGCAAGGCGGGGAAAGCGGCGAAACAGGTGGTGGCGGACGGCCGTGGGGCATCCGAGCGAACGACCGCCCTCGTGCAAGGACTGGTGCTCACACCCGATGCGGCGAGTTAGCCGGGCACTGCCGTTGCTGGCGCTGCTGGTTGCCGGCGGATGTCATCCACGACAGCGCGGGGAGGTCGCACCCGACACCGATATCACGCTCGACGTGATCAACCACAATTGGCTGGATGTGACCGTGTACGTGCTGCACGATGGACAGCGCACCCGAATCGGGACGGTCACCGGCTCATCGTCGCAGCAGTTCGTCCTTCCGGGAAGGTTGCTGGGGCAATCCCATCAGCTGGCGCTGTTCGGTGACGCGATCGGCAGTAACGATTTCGCGCGCACGGAAACACTCAACATCCAGCCGGGGCAGCGTATCGAGTGGACCTTGGAGACGGATTTGCGACGTTCGAGTGTTGGGGTCTACTGACTGGTCAGCGCGGCGGTCCTCCGCCGCCCCCACCGCCTGAACCGACCGCCAGATTGGCGACTGCCGCAATCAGCGCGACAAAACCGACCACGGCGCCCCCAGCGACGAGTATTGTCCGACCTCTGGAGAAGTGACGTTCCTGCATGGTGGCAACGTATTCTCGACCAAGCGTGACCGTTTCCCCTTTCCAGCCCAGGATTTGCCCGTGTCGCTGCTCGACAGATGCGACGGACAGCGCCAGCGCCTGAGGGCTCGCCGTGACCAGCCGGCCCCGAAGATTCCCCACATCGGGACCCAGATATCCCCAGAAATGGCTTGTGCCGGAATCCGTCAGCATCACCTGGATGTACGTGCCGGGCTGCGGAGCGGGCGTTGCGAGCGGCTGGTAGTAAAAGCAGCCCGTTGCAGCGATGATGATCGGCATGACGATGCACCTGCGGGCCCAACCCATGGTGAGACATTCTCCTTAATGATGAAGGAGCGGACCGCCGATGCTCTGGCGGTCCGCCCTCAATCGGCGCGCGCCTCCCCGCCTACGGGCAGTCAGCCGCGTCGTTGGGGTTCCGGAACCCATTCGTGCCGAGTTGCGTCCCCGGATCCGGAATATGCGGATTCACGTTCATCTCGGTCCCGCCATAGAATAGACGCCCCGGAATTTTGCCGCGCCATTGCGGGTTTACAGTACCCGTGTTGTATGGCGTGAGGGCGGGACGGCAGGTGCGGCGGTAGTCGTTCCACACCTCGATATTCTGGTAGAGCGTCACGTACTTCTCGGTCATGATCGAGTCGAGCAGGGCCGCCCCCGTTATACCCACCAGCGGGAGAAGACCGGGCACGGCGCGCGCGTTGTTGAGATGAGTCAGCGCGAAAGCGTCGTTTCCCGTCTGGTTATAGGCTTCCGCCAGAATGAGCTCATTCTCCTGGTAGGTCACGAGCGGTTGGCGGAACGACCCACAGGGCGACGTGCTCGGACACATGCGAAGCGAAGTATTGCCACTGATCCCGTTGAGTGGCGATACCGTGTTGCCTGGTTGAGACACATTGGGGTCGTCCCCGCCATATGTGCCCAGGGCATTCTTGGCAAAGTACGCGGGCAACCGGGGATCGCTGCGGGCGTTCATGATATCCACGAGCGCCTTCCCGGCGACGAGATCCTGGCCGAACGTCGTGGTCTGGAACTGGTACCAGATATTCCGCTCTGACGTTGTCGCGCTGTGATACGCCAGGAGATCCCCTGCGGAGCTGCTGATGCCCGCCGTCGCTTCGGTAATCGCGCTCCCGTAGATGGCGGCCTTGTTGCTGGCGGCTTCGATGGTATGGAGGAAGAAGCGCGCCTTCAGAGTGTGCGCCGCCGCGATCCACTGCGCCTGGTCGCCACCGAATACCAGATCGTTCCCCAGCGGTCCCGGACCGGGTCCGCCGAGCTCCGCGATCGCCTGTGACAGCAGCGACTGCACCGAATCGTAGACCGCGGCTTGGGTGTCCAGGTTCGGCGTCGCACTGGCGCCCCCCGCTTCGCTATAGGGGATGTCGCCCCACAGGTCGGCCCCGACACCGACGTCGAACGCCTCCCAGACCTTCGCGATCCCCAGGAAGACACTGTCGCCAGCCGCGCGCTCGACCGCCTCGATCTTGCGAAGGTCGATGAGGCCACCGCCGGTGTAGACCTGGAACCAGTTGCCGTCCCAGCTGAACTCGTTGACGCGGTAGTGACCGTACTGATAGACGAACCGTCCGCCCACTCCGGCGCATTGCTGCATCCACATACACACAGTCATGGCAACTGTGTTTTCCTGCGAAGTGAACATGTTCGCCTGCACGCCGACAAAGACCTGGACGGCGGTCGCCTGGCTCGGATTGTTGGGGTCATTGGTCAGCTTGTCCCCTGCCAGGAAGCTGCTGCAGCCGAACGTCCCCAACCCAAGACCCAGGGAGAGGGCCGCGACGTTAATCGAGCGAGTCATTGGTCATCTCCTCCGGTTAGCGGTTCAAGGTGACGGTGAACACGAACGACCGCGTCTGCGGATTGCCGAAGTACTCCGATCCCTGAACGGGATCGGTGGATCCGCCGCCGCTCGTCTCCGGGTCGTAGCCGGTCCACTTGGTCCAGGTCTTCAGGTTCCGGCCGGACAGGCGGACGTCGATACTCCCCAGGCCGAGTGTTCTCTGGACCCAGGCCGCGTCGAGCGTGTAGGCGACCGAGATCTCGCGCAGCTTCACGTAGCCGTGCGGCTCGAGGCACGCCTCTTCAATTGTGGAGAACGGGCATGGCGCGTCGCTCTCCTGGTACCAATTCTCACCGATCGGGACAGCTTTCCCCGCACCCGGGCCAACAACCGGTCCGTTGAACCAGCCGGCCTGGCCGAACACCTTCATGTTGCCGGTGCACTGTTCGATCGTGCTCGTGGGGTCTGACGGATCAGGAACCTGGATGCAGGCTGCCCGTTGCTGCGTGTCCCGGTGCGTCCCGTAGCTCCACAGCGCGCCCTTCACATCGTTCGGCACCACGCCACCGTGATGAATATCGAGCAACCCGGAAATCTGGAGCTTCCGATAGCGGAACGCACTCCGCACGTTGGCGGTCCAGCGGGCGTTAGGATTGGCGAGGATGCGCAGGTTGGGATCGGTAACCGGGAATCCCGTCGAGTCGATGTACATGGCACCGCGCGGAGCCCCGGCGCACGCCGTACCGACCGCGCCGCTCAGGAGCCCGGGATCGGAGACGCCGCAATGAATGTAGCCCTGCGAACGCAACGATCCGATCTCCTCGCCGACCTGCGCGACTCCAGAGCCTAACGAGATGTATTGTGGTCCGTTCAGCGTGAGCACGACGCCACGGTTGCGGGCCCACTGGAGACCCAGATCCCAGCCGTAATCGGGCCGCTGGACCGGACGCATGTTGAGCGCGATTTCGATCCCGCGGTTCCGGAATTGGGCGGCGTTCGTGTACTGGTACGAATACCCGGTCGACGGAGCGAGCGGGGTCGGCAGAATCACGTCCACCGTTTTCGCGTTGTAATAGGTGAACGAGGCGTCCGCCTTGTCGCGCAGCAGGCCGAGGTCAAATCCCGCTTCGAGCTCCTTGGAGCGCTCGGGTCGCAGCACGTCCGCCGGCTTCTGGCCGCTCGTGAGCAGGCCGCCGATCCCGTTCTGCGTCGGGGTTTCGCCCGTGCCCTGCGCGATCCCCCCGAAGATCTGGGAGAAGTAGGTTCCCGACGTCACATAGGGCGGCGGCTCGTTGCCTGCCTCACCGTAGGCGAGCCGCAGTTTGCCGAACGTGAGCCACGGCCGCTCGCCGGTGACCTTGGTGAAGTTCCAGGACGCGCTCGCTTTGGGGAACCAGGAACGCCGCGACAGGCGCCCGAAGTTCGAGAAGCCGTCGTTGCGGATCGAGGCCGTGAGGTAGAGCTGCTGGTACAAGTCGATCGTTCCCTGCCCAAAATACGACTCGCGGTGGATCACGGTCTCGTTGTCGATCGGGAGATCGCGCGCGACCGTGTTGGACAACTTGTAGGGAGTCGGTGCCACCAGCCCGCGGCCGACGGCAAACAGGTTCCGATTGTTCTGGCTGTTCAGGTTCTGACCCACCGTGACCGTCCCCGAAACATTCGGGTTGACGGTGTAGCTCACGGTTCCGACCAGATTGTGATCGATCTGATAATTGACGACCTTGCCTTCGATCACCCGCCCGCCATTGCACACGTCGGATGACGAAATGGGGCATCCCTCCAGCCGCTCGTCATTCGCATAGTCGGCGCCCAGCGTGTAATCGAGCTTCAGCCATGACGTCGCGAGATACTCCGCGCTGATATTCCCGAACACGCGGCCGACATTCGACGTGTTGACTTGCTCGTTCAGGGCGAAGAAGGGGTTGTCGAACCCGCGGTCGGCGCCGAGGCTGCCCGCCGTGGGATGCTGAAACCGATACGACCGATGCTGGTGATAGGTCGGATCCAGGAACGGCAGGTTGTTGAACTCGGGCGGCGTGCGCAACACCGGGATCTGTACCGCGTTCAGGTTGTTGCCGCGCTGCACGAAATGCCCGCGTGTGTCGGCGTACGCCAGGTTCGCACTGACCCGGAGCTGGTCCGTCCACTTGTGCGATCCTTTCACCCGCACGGTCGTCCGGTTGAAACGGTCGTTATCACCCACGAACATGCCGTTGTTGTCCAGATTCTCGGCGGAGAGATAGAACGTCGTGCGGTCGGTTCCCCCCGAGATCGTCATCGCGTTCTCGACGACGTGGCCCGTCGTGTACAGCTCGCGGGAGTGATCGTAGACGGGCAGCGACCCGGGAAGGAGCGGACCCCAGGAGCGCCGGCAGGCGCCATTTCCGGGGTCATCGCACTCGCCATGAACGAACACGCCTGCGGAGTCCCGTCCGGGAAGAGTGTCGGCTTCTACGCCGAAGAGGCCCTGACCGTATTGCGTTTGCAGCGGGACGAAATGGTTCACGTTGTCGAAAGACGCCTGCGAGCGAAACGAGAAATGGGTCGCCCCGGCGTGGCCGGATTTGGTGGTGATCATGATGACGCCCTGGCCCGCACGTGCGCCATAGATCGCGCCGGCAGCCGCGCCCTTCAGGATCTCCACCGACTCGATGTCGTTCGGGTTGATGTCCATCGCCCGGTTCGTCACGACCGTGCCTTCGCCCGAGTAGCCACCGTCGTGCGGATTGAAACTCGAGGTGGACGTGGCGGAGTTGTCGACCGGTACGCCATCCACCACGATGAGCGGTTGGGTGTTGCCAACGACCGTACGAATGCCGCGAATCTGAATGAAAGACGACGCACCAGGGTCACCCGACTGCCCATTCACGATCACGTTCGGGGCCTTCGCCGCCAACGCCTCGACGACGTTCTGCTCGTTACTCCTGGAGATCATGTCCGCGGAAACGCTGTTGCGCACATTGCCGAGTTTCTCGGTCGTGCTGGTCGTGCCTGCGCCGGTCACCACGACCTCACCCAGCTGGAGTGGGTTCGGGGCGAGACTGAAATCCTGCTCCACGATTCCAGGCGTGAGCGCCACCTGCAGCGTCGTCGGCTTGTACCCCAGGCGGCGCGCGACGACGGTGATCGTCTGACCCGCCTGCGCGCGGGCGCCCGGGATGACAATCGCGTAGCGGCCATCATCCCGCGTGTTCGCTCCTAAGCCGAGGGAGGGAATCGTCACCTCGGCGTAGCCGATCGGGGCGCCCAACGCGGTGACTCTGCCGGCCAGCGTGACAGGCTCCTGCGCCGCCGCCCAGTTCGGCGTCGCAGCACACACGGCAGCTAGTAGAAGGAAGGAAAAAACGAAGAAACGCATGAAGGACCTCCGGGGTGGACGGTTAGCACCACGGACGACGGCAGTTTTCCATATAGCACGGCGATGGGAGGACCGCTAGAGCAACCGTCTCAACCTGGGCGCTACTTGGGGACGACGACCCCCTCGAAGGTGACCGAACGCGGCACGATTACCCCGGCGGTGATCGCCGTGATCAGCAGATCGCTCCAGCGGCTGCGCACCTTGATCCGCAGGTTGGCGATGCGGGCCCCCGTCCCTACCTGACCGGCGAGCACGTCCTCCGCGTTGGGACGCGAGGCCCCGGCCAGCCCCCATAAGAGGAAGACGGGATGCTTGGTCACGCTGAATGGCGTACCCTGCGGTGGGGTCTGCGCCGGCTCGGCGAGCGAGGTCGGGACGCCGAGATCGCGGGCGTCGAACGTCAGGGCGCAGCCGCTCATCGTGAGGGCCAACGCCACCAGGGGGGGGCCCACGCGCGCTAAAGGACGTATCACGAATCTCCCGGGAAGCAAAGGGGCGCGCCGCATGGTACGGCGCGCCCCTAAGCTACAGCGTCTTACATCCCGATGGGAGCCTTGAGCGCCACGTGGACGCCGATGCCGAGGACGCCGGCAGTCGCGCCATTATTGAACTTCTCGGAGTCGTAGGCCACATGCAGGCCCAGCATGCCGAGTCCGATGTTCGCCCCGATCACCCAGCCGATGTTCGACTCCGAGGAGCCGCCGCTCGGCTTGTGCCAGCGGTTGGAAATCGAAACATAGGGCTCGATGTTGAGGCCGGGCGTCGGCACGTTCACGCTGAGGCCGGCTCCGGCGAGGACGTTCGTCGTCTTGGGAATGGTGGTGCCGGAGATGGCGCCGGCCGTTCCCGCGCCCAACTGGATATTGAGGGCGATCGGAATCAGGCTGCCGCCGATGGCGCGGAACTGCGCGACACCGCCGACCGACGTCGTGCTGGCGGGGGCCCCTTTCGGTTTCCAGCTCGCCACGCCTGCCGTGAAACTGAGGTTGGCGAGGCCCAACGTGGCACGCGCGCCGAATGCCGTGCCTTTGCCCGCGTCGGTGTTGGGCAAGCCCAGATCGCCGTTCACGGTGATCCCGGTCCCGCCCTTCGGATTATTCCAGGCCGGCATGCCTTCCCACTGTGCCGCCGCCGGTACCGCTACGCAGGCGATCAGCCCGATGATTGCCGCAAGCCGCTTCATTCGTATCCTCCGAGGTCAATGATCATCGATCAATGATCATTGATCATTGATCTGGGCTCCTACGGTAGGAAAACCCGTCGGGCAAGTCAATCCGTGTCGTCCTAATGCACCCACACGGCGCTAAGTGACACACCCTCCAGGTCACCCAATCCCGCGCTGATGCGCGCGTCGAAACGCGGCGACAGGCGGAAATCGGCGCCCAGGCCGAGCGCAAAGAGAAAGTCCGACGTTCCACTGCCTGCAACGAAGAACCCGGTGGGCTGCACGTAGGGCACGATGCTGATTTTCGAGTCCCGCGGATCCACGCGCCGTCCCAATGACAGACCGACCGGCACGATCAGGGCAGAGCTACCGCTCGCAAATTCTCCGCCGATGCCGACGATCAGCGCGCCGTCGAGCGGGAAGTCCTCGGTGTGCGTGACGACGCGCTCCCGGGCTTCGGCCCCGACGAGGAGATGGGAATTGCCGTTTCCTCCCGGCGTGAAAATGCCGCCGCGAAAGCCGAGGTCGAACTTGCCGCTCGCCACGCGATAGGCGCCCTCGAACGCCGTTCCGCCGCCGTTGGGGAAACTCAACACCGCCCCGAACTCTGAGCGCCGGAATGCACGATACGGCGCGTTGTAGCTCGGTGTGCCCGTCGCCTGCGCCGCGGCACCGGACGCGAGCGCCGAGCCAAGGATCAGCAGACAGCACGTGCGATACCACCGCATTGCATACTCCTCGAGATTTGGTGCGAGGGTTACCCGACGAACAGCGCGGCGTTCCGGATGATCCGGAACGCCGCGCCCATGCTGCGCCCCCACTACTAATGCCAGAGTGAAAGGCCGATGCGGCCGCCGATTGCGATGTAATCCGCGTAGGCCGGCGCGAGTGCAGTACTGGACGACACCCACTGGATACCGACCTCGTAGCGCCATGCGGCACTCTCGTAGGGCTTCCGCCAGCCAACACCGCCCTCGAGCTTGACCGCTGTTCCACTCGTGCCGAAGTCACCCATCACGAGACCGGCACCGCCGGTAAAGTACATTCCGCGCCGGTGACCGCCGGCACTGTTGGAGTAGAGCATGTTGATCTGCGGTTGGAAGATGTAGTTCGTGCTCCCACCAACCGTGCTGAAGTTGAGGGTGAGGCGTGGCTCCCACATGATCTTGCCCGAGCGCGGCACGAAGCCGAGCCGGAGATCGAGAGGCGTGAGAAGCACGATGCCGCCGGAAACGCCGGTGACATTCGAGCTGAAGTACGCCAGGCCGACGTCGGCGCCGAACTCATGCGTGGCGCCGCCAGCTGACGCCGCGGTGGTGCGACGCTGTGCCTGTGCCGCCGCGGGGAGCGACAGCGCGAGCGCCGCCAAAACCATCCCGCCGAAGAGCTTCCGCATACCGAGGACCTCCAGTTGGGGTGGTGAAAACCGCCACATGGTTAAGAACGGCGTCATTTCCTGTCAAGCGTGCGCCCGTCAGAAAAGCCGATGGCCCGTCAGCTAGAGTGCTGACGGGCCACCGTTTACGCCCGACCCCGTGACGCGGCTCACGCCGCCTGAGGTCGGATTACTGCGCTGTCGAACTTACTTCTTGGCACCCAGCGGGAACGAGACGCCCACCGTGATGGGCAGCTGCGCCAGCGTAAGGTTGAACGCCTTCACACTCAGATACCGGGCTTCGACGAACAGGCTCGCCGAGCTCAAAGGAAAGCGAATACCAGCACCGCCGCCGAAGCCGACGGACGTCTTCGACGTGTCGACCGACGCTGACGGGACTGTCACCTTCGTGCTGTAGAAGCCGATGCCACCCAGGACGTAGGGTTTAATGTTGCCGGCCGTGGCGAACGGATACACGAGGCTCACCATACCGCCGAGCATCCGCGTTTTGCCGTCAATACCGCTCTGATGACTCGTCTGCGTCCACGACCCTTCGATGCGGAGCCGCACCGGCGCGCTGCCGAGCGCGAGGCCGGCGCCGACGCCGAAATGGAATCCCATCTTGTCGCCAAGACCGTTGGTCTTGTCCTTCCAGTCACTCATGGGGTTCGTGATGCCAATTCCCACGCCGAGCGTCGTGCCGCTCTGCGCCGCCGCCGGCGCGGCCACTGCCATCGTAAATCCGGCCGCCGCCAGCACTGCCAAAGTGATGCGCTTCATGTCTAGCCTCCTAGGAGAGAATTGCTGCATAACACGGCGAAAACCGTGGAAGTACCACAACAAGGACTAATTCGCAGGGTCTACGGTTGGAAAAAACGTTGCAGAAGTCAATAGTCCGCCGTACTCGCCTTCCGGGCAACGACATGGACCACGTCCCCGGCGACTTGGAGAAACCCCCCTTCGACTCGCAATCTGGTCAATTCCCCCGACCGGCGGACCTTCACAATTCCCTCGCCCAACAAGGTCATGAAGGGCGCGTGACGGGGAAGAATCCCCACCAAGCCGTCATACGCGGGCGCCACGACGGAGTCCGCCTCGCCCTGAAAAACCGAGCGCTCGGCTGAAATAACCGATACGTGCATCAGGCCGACGCCATTTTCTTGGCCTGCGCCACGACGTCCTCGATCCCCCCCTGCATGTAGAACGCCTGCTCGGGCAGCTGGTCGAACTCGCCGGAGACGACCCGCTCGAACGAGGCGATCGTGTCCTCGAGCTTCACGTATTTCCCTTCCAGGCCGGTGAACTGCGACGCGACGAAGAACGGCTGCGACAGGAAGCGCTGCACGCGACGCGCCCGCCCGACCAGCAGCTTGTCCTCCTCCGACAGCTCGTCCATGCCCAGGATCGCGATGATGTCCTGCAGATCCTTGTAGCGCTGCAGAATGCGCTGCACCTCGACCGCGACGTTGTAGTGACGCTCGCCGAGATACTGCGCGTCGAGAATGCGGCTCGACGAGGAGAGCGGGTTCACGGCCGGATAAATGCCGAGCTCCACGATGGCGCGGTCCAGCACCACCGTCGCATCGAGGTGGGAGAAGGCCGTGGCCGGCGCCGGGTCGGTCAAGTCGTCGGCGGGGACGTAGATCGCCTGCACCGACGTGATCGAGCCTTTTTTCGTCGACGTGATGCGTTCCTGCAGCTCACCCATCTCTGTTGCAAGCGTAGGCTGATAGCCGACGGCTGATGGCATGCGTCCGAGCAGCGCGGAGACCTCGGACCCCGCCTGTGTGAACCGGAAGATGTTGTCGATGAAGACGAGCACGTCCTGGCCTTCGACGTCGCGGAAATATTCGGCGACGGTGAGTCCCGTCAGCCCGACGCGCAGCCGCGCGCCCGGCGGCTCGTTCATCTGGCCGTAGATGAGCGCGACGTTCTCGAGGATGCCGGCCTCGCGGAACTCGAGGTAGAGATCGTTGCCCTCGCGCGTGCGCTCGCCCACGCCGCAGAACACCGATTTGCCGCCGTGCGCCTTGGCGACGTTGTTGATCAGCTCCTGAATGACGACCGTCTTGCCGACGCCGGCGCCGCCGAACAATCCGATCTTTCCGCCTTTGACGAACGGCGCGATGAGATCGATGACTTTGATGCCGGTCTCGAAGACTTGCGTCTTCGGCTCGAGATCGACGAAGGCCGGGCTGCCGCGGTGAATCGGCCAGCGCTCGGCGTCCTTGGGAATCGGCGGGCCCTCGTCCACCGGCTCGCCGATCACGTTCAGGATCCTGCCGAGCGCGGGCTTGCCGACCGGCACCGTGATGGGCTGGCCCGTGTCGACGACTTCCATGCCGCGCACGATGCCGTCGGTGGTGCTCATCGCGACCGCGCGGATCTGATTGCGACCGATGTGCTGCTCCACTTCGGCCACGAGCTGGCCGGAGTCCATCTTCACCGTGATGGCGTTGTAGAGCTCGGGCAGCTGCTCCGGCTCGAACTCGACGTCGAGTACCGGGCCGATGACCTGAACCACTTTCCCAATGCTGTGCTTGTTCTCTCTTGCCATAGCTCCTAGCCTTTGAGGGCTTCAGCCCCGCCGACGATTTCCGCGAGCTCTTGCGTGATCTGTGCCTGTCGCGCGCGATTGAACGTGCGCTGCAGGATGGTCAGCATGTCCTGGCCGGCGTCCGTCGCATTCTTCATCGCCGTGCGCCGCGCCCCATGCTCGGCGGCGGCCGTCTCGACCAGCGCCCGGTAGAACTGGTTCTGCACGTAGAGCGGAAGCAGCTCGTCGAGGATTTCCTCGGCGGACGGTTTGAGGATGTAATTGACCGCCGCAGTTTTCTTTTGACCGTCAGGCCGCCGCCCTTGTGGTGGGGTGACCGGCAGCACCCGCAACGTCGTCGGCGGCGTCGATACCGCACTGTTGAACTTCGCGAAGACGATATCCACCGCATCGAGATCACCGGCGGAGAAGCGATCCATCAGCGGCTTGGCGAGCTGGGCGGCGTGCTCGAGCGTCGGCCGGTCGCCGATGTCGACGCGCTGCGACGCGATGTTGCGCTTGGTGAACTTGAAGTAGCTGACGCCTTTCTTCCCGACGAGATGCAGCTCGGTGTGGATGTCCTGCGCCTCGAGCTCCTCCAGCCGCCGCCGCGCCTCACGGATCAGGTTCGAGTTGAACGCGCCGCACAGGCCGCGGTTCGAAGTGATCAGCAACAGAGCGGAGCGGCGCACGCCCGCGCCGCGGCCCGTGTGGCCGGGCTGGCGCAGCAGGGGGAACCGCTCCGCCAGCTCCGGCGAGTACAGCTCGCCGATCACGTCCGCGAGCGCCTGGGCGTACGGGCGCGCGCCCACCACGCGATCCTGGGCGCGCTTCAGCTTCGACGTGGAGACGAGCTCCATCGTCTTGGTGATCTTGCGCGTGTTCTGTACGGAGCGGATGCGCCGCTTGAGCTCGCGTGGCTTCGCCATTAGAGCGCTTTGTACTCCTCGATCGCTTTGCGCAGCCGGGCGCTGAGGTCGTCGGACAGCGTGCGCCGCGAGCGGATCTCGTCCGCAATCTCGGGATGCTGTGCCGCCATGAACTCGAGCAGCCCCTTCTCCCACTCTTTGATCTTCGGCACGTCGACGTCGTCGATCAGCCCGTTCGTCACCGCGAAGATGACGATCACCTGCTGATCGACCGGCATCGGCTGGTACTGCGGCTGCTTCAACACCTCCACGACGCGCGCGCCGCGGGCGAGCTGCCGCTGCGTCGCCGGATCGAGCTCGGAGCCGAACTGCGCGAACGCCTCGAGCTCGCGGTACTGCGCCAGGTCGAGGCGCAGGCGCCCGGCGACCTGCTTCATCGCCTTGATCTGCGCGTTCCCGCCCACACGGCTCACGGAGATGCCGGCGTTGACGGCCGGCCGCACGTTGGAGTAGAAGAGGTCGGTTTCGAGAAAGATCTGGCCGTCGGTGATCGAGATGACGTTCGTGGGGATGTATGCGGACACGTCACCGGCCTGCGTCTCGATGATCGGCAGCGCCGTCAGCGAGCCGCCGCCCATCTCGTCGGACAGCTTCGCGGCACGCTCGAGCAGGCGGCTATGGAGATAGAAAACGTCACCGGGATAGGCTTCCCGGCCGGGGGGCCGGCGCAACACCAGCGACAACTGGCGATACGCCGCGGCCTGCTTGGACAGGTCGTCGTACACGCACAGCGTCGCCTTCTTCTCGTCGTACATGAAATACTCGGCCATGCTGCAGCCCGAATACGGGGCGATGTACTGCATCGGCGCGGGCTCCGACGCGGACGCGACGACGACGATGGTGTACTCCATCGCGTCGTGCTCCTTGAGCCGCTCCACGACGCCCGCCACGGTGGAGTTCTTCTGGCCGATCGCCACGTAGACGCAGATGACGCCCTGCCCCTTCTGATTGATGATCGTGTCGATCGCGATTGCGGTCTTGCCCGTGCCGCGGTCCCCGATGATCAGCTCGCGCTGACCGCGCCCGATGGGAATCATGGAGTCGATCGCCTTGACGCCCGTTTGCAGCGGCTCTTTCACCGGCTGGCGCTTGATGATGCCGGGCGCCACGATCTCGACTTTGCGGGTCTTGGTGGTGTGGATCGGGCCAAGCCCGTCGACCGGCCGCCCCAGCGCGTCGACCACCCGCCCGACCATCGCCGGGCCGACGGGCACCTCGAGCACGCGCGCGGTGCGGCGGACTTCGTCCCCCTCGCGCAGCTGCAGGTAGTCCCCGAAGATCACGGCGCCGATGTTGTCTTCCTCGAGGTTCAGCGCGAGGCCGGTGATTTTCTCGCCGGTCGCCGAGACGGTGAACTCGAGCATCTCGCCCGCCATGGCGGACGTGAGGCCGTAGATCCGGGCGATGCCGTCCTTCACCTCCAGCACGGTCCCGACTTCGCGGACGTCGATGTCCGCCAGGTCGGCAGCCTGGATTTCCTTGAGGAGGAGGTTCTTCAGCTCGCCGGGGCGTAGGATGGAATCGGTGGCCATGAGGGTACCGGTTGAGAGATTGTGAAAAATATCACTAACTACAGGGCGGCGAAAGGCGGCGCAGGGCGGCGAAAACCCTACACACGGGATCTCGTCCTTCCTCGCAAAAATCTCGTCAGCACACCGCGGGGCCCGAGCTCCCGCAACTCGACGGGCGTCGCACCCGCGACCCGCCGAGCCGCTCCCGCCAAATGGCTCGGCGACGCATAGCCCAGTATCCGCACGACGCAACGCACCGTGTACCCGGGATTCCCCAGCAGGTCTGCGGCGCAGGCCGCCCGGGCGAGGTCGATGACGCGCTTCAGGTTCGGCGCCCCGCCTGCCCCGAACTCGCGCGACAGATGCTCCCGCGTGACGCGCAACGCCTGAGCGACGTGCCCAGTCTTGGTCGGCGTGCCGGCGCGGCGCAGCACTTCCTCCCACGCCGCCAGTTGCAGCCGATCGGTGAGACGGAGCAGCCGTGGCGCATCCGCCAGAGCCAACCGCCGGGCAACCTGCGCCGTGCGCGCGGCGATCCATTCCCCCGCGACGGCGTTGTCGACGCCTTCCACCAACACGCCGGTGAAGCCGGCATCCCGACAGGAGGCGAGCAACACGCCATCGTCGGGACGCACCGCGCACAGCGCATACATCGGAATGCGGGGAAAGCGCGCCGGCAGCGCCAGCCCCTCGCCATCGCAGTGTCGCACGTCCAGCACGATCGCGTCGACGAGGCGCTGATCGAGCAGCCGCTCCACCGCCTGGATGCTGCGACACAACCGCACGCTGCCGGCGCCGCGCGGATACCCGCGCTTCACCGCACGACGCGCGTCGCGGCGGGGATGGAACACCGGGACCACGGGATAGGCGGCGGCGCCCGCGCCGCTCATGTCTGCACCAGCGCCTGTTGCATCTCGGCCGCCTGCCCCAGCACCTCACGGGCGTTGTCGTAACTCACCGTTTGCCGCGCCTCATCGAACGGATGCCAGACGCAGGCGGTGATGCCCTCGCCTTCCTCAGGCACCGGCTCGCCCCGGCGCGACTCGAACAGAAAAAAGTGACAGTACTTGTGGATGGTCTTGCCGCGGAACCGGAAGTACCAATCGATCACCTTGATCGGTCCGTGCAGCTGCAGCTCCTGGAGACCTGTCTCCTCCGTGACTTCCCGGCGCGCGGCTTCAGCCGGCGGCTCGCCCGGCTCGAGGTGGCCCTTGGGGAAGCCCCAGTTCTTGTACGAGTCGCGAATCAGGAGAAAGCGCACCTGTCCGTCGGGTCCGCGCCGGAAGACGACGCCCCCCGCGCTCGTTTCGCGCTGCGCGCGAGGCTGGGTTTTGCGGCTCTTGGATCGGCGAGGGGTCATGGGATTGTCGATTGCGGATTTCGGATTGCGGATTGGACCGGGTAAGCCCGAACCCCGAACCAGGCCACGAGACGTGCGCTGCGAATCCGCAATCCGCAATCCCCAATCCGCATTTGTCTTTAGAAGACGCTGAACGTGAAGTACTTGCGTGGGTTCGCCTGAATGTCCGAAAGCAGCTGCCGTAGCTGGATCATCGTGAGCGTGGTCTCGCGATACAACGTCGAGTCGGCCACGAGCAGGCCCAGCGTGCCGCTGCGGTTGGAGATGCGCGAGAAGATGCTGTCGGCGTTCTGCAAGACGCGCACGAGGCTCTCCTGATTCCGGTTCGCCGCCGCCATGAGCTGGCGGAAATCCTGCGAGGCGCTGCGCAAATCGGTACTGGTGGCAGCCGTGTTATTAAGGATAGTGGCGAGCTGTCCCTGGTTGGTCGCCGTATCCACCCGTCCCAGTGTCGTCCGTAAGTCCGTCGCGGCGCGCGCCAACGCGTCCGAGCCGTGTTGCAGGTTGGAGCCGACGTCGCCGATCACGCCCGCCTGCTCATTGGTCACGCGTACCAGCCGGTCGGCCACCTGCCCGAAGTCATGGATCGAGCGCCGCAGGTCCATCACCGCCTGCGAATCGAACGCGCTCTGCACCCGCGCCGCGACCGTGCCGATGTCGGTCGCGATACGGCTGGCCTGCGCGGTGAGCTGGCCGATGTCGGGAAGCGTGGCACCCGGCCACTTGCCGCCCCCGACCGCCGCCGCCTCTTCGAGCGCCTGCCGAATGTTGGGATCCACAGGCGGAGGGTCGCTCGAGATCAAGGTCGCCGCCCACTCACCGAACAACGACGCCGAGGCGGCAATGACCGCCGGTTTCGTGGGCGGAGTGACGCCCGAATAAATCTTGAGATCGGCCTCCACCCAGTTTCCCGGCGCCAGTCGAATCGATTCGATCCGCCCGACGCGCACACCGCGCAGCACGACGGGACTCCCCGCACCGAGGCCACCGACGGTCCGGAAGCGCGCGACATAGACCGCCTCCGTCTTGCCGAAGTGGGCGCCGGAGAGCCACAGCGCGCCGCCCACGACCACCGCGAGCGCGGCGATCACGACGAGGCCGACCGCAAACTCGTTCTCGCGCTTCACTCGGCCCGCCCCTCGATGAACTGGCGCACGACGGGATCCTCCGTCCCCTGGATTTCCTCGACGCTGCCCACCTGCCGGATGCGTCCCTCGTACAGCATCGCGATCCGGTCACCAACGGTGTAGGCACTGCGCATATCGTGCGTCACGACGACTCCCGTCACCCCCAGGTGCTCGCGCGTCCGCACCATGAGCCGGTCGATCACCGCCGACGTCACGGGATCGAGTCCGGTGGTCGGTTCGTCATAAAGGATGTAGCGCGGCCGGAGCGCGATCGCCCGCGCGATGCCGACGCGCTTGCGCATGCCGCCCGACAACTCCGCCGGCATCTGCTCGCCGGTCCCCGACAAGTCCACGAGCGCCAGCGCTTCCCGCACGCGTTCCTCGATCTCCTCTTCCCCAAGTCCCCGGCGCCGCAGGCCCAGCGCCAGGTTTTCGGCGACGGTCAGCGAGTCGAACAGTGCCGCGAACTGGAATACATAGCCGATGCCCTGCCGCAGCTCGGTGAGCCCGTCCCGATCGAGCGTGCTGACGGCCTGGCCGTCAACAATGACGTCGCCCGCATCGGGGTGCAACAGACCGACGATGTGCTTCAGCGCCACGCTCTTGCCCGTCCCGGAATAGCCGATAATGCAGACCGTTTCGGCATCCCGGATCGCGAGCGACAATCCCTGAAGCACCTGCTTTCCGTCGAACGCCTTGTGGAGGTCCTGGAATTCGATCACAGCAGGACGACCGCCCAGAAGGCATCGAGCACGAGGATCAGGATGGCCGAGTACACGACGGCATGCGTGGTGCTGCGGCCCACCCCTTCGGCGCCGCCTCGCGTGGACAGCCCCACGATGCACCCGATGAGCGTAATCGTGAATCCGAAGCTGGCGCTCTTCAGCAAACCGAACCAGATGTCCTTGAATTGATAGAAGAGCTTGAGGCCCTTGATGAAATCGGGGGTCGAGAGATTGAGCAACGCGAGGCTGGTGAGCCACCCCGTGACGATGCCGGTGGCGATTGCAAACGCGACAATCACCGGAAACATCAGCGTCCCCGCGAGGACGCGCGGCAACACGAGATAACTCTGCGGATCGTAGGCGAGCGTCTCGAGCGCGTCGACCTGCTCGGTCACCTTCATCGTGCCCAGCTCCGCCGCCATGCTCGCCCCCACCCTGCCGGCGAGCGCGAGGCCGGCGAGGACGGGGCCGAGCTCCAGCATCATCGTCTTGCCGACGAGCGTACCCACGAAGTAGAGCGGCACCGCGCCGGTGAACGTGTAGGAGGCCTGCAGCGCGAGCACGACGCCGGTAAACGCCGCGATGAAAAGCGCCACGGGCAACGAATCGACGCCGACGCGACGCATCTGAACGATTGTCGGACGCGCCCAGGTCCGAACATCGGGAAGGGCACGCAGCATGTCCGACAGGAAGTGGCCCACCCTGCCGACCGCCTCGACGGAGGAGACGGCATGGCGACCAATGGCTTGGATCACGGGGGAAAAACTAGACTAAAAACAGAAGGGGCGCAGCATGCTGCGCCCCTACCATCTCACCACCGCCGCCTGTTAGGCGGCGAAGCTCGCGAGCGCCTTGCCCACGTCGCCGTCGCGGAGCCGCTTCAGCGCGCGATCGCGCAGCTGGCGAACCCGCTCTCGGGTGACGCCGAGCATGCCGCCGATCTCTTCGAGCGTATGCTCGCGTCCGCCGTCCAGGCCGAAGTAGAGGCGCAGGACTTTGGCATCACGCCGCTGCAGCGTGTTGAGCGCCTGCTCGATCTCATCCGACAGGAAGCGGTCCATCGCCTGATCTTCCGTGTCCGGCAGATCCTCGGCGATGAAGCGCTCGATCAGCGAGCGATCACCGTCGGGGTCGAGCGGGGCGTCGAGCCGCACGTCGCCCGTGTTGAGCGCGGCGAGCGACTGCACCACCTCGAGCGACAGCTTCGTCGCGTCGGCGATCTCTTCGGGCGTCGGCTCGCGCCGCAGCGTCTGGCGCAGGTACTCCGCGGTGCGGACGATGCGCGACAGATCCGCGGTGCGGTTCAGCGGGACGCGAACGGTGCGACCCTGCCGCGCGAGCGCGGCGAGAATCGCCTGGCGGATCCACCACACGGCGTACGAGATGAACTTCACGCCCTGATCGGGATCGAACTTCCGCGCCGCCGTGAGCAGCCCGACGTTCCCCTCACCGATCAGGTCGGTGAGCGGCAGCCCGCGGTTCTGATACTTCTTGGCGACCGAGATCACGAAGCGCAGGTTGCGCTTCACGAGCTCCTGCATCGCTTCCTGGTCGCCGGCGCGAACCTTTCGGGCGAGCGCGATCTCCTCCTTCTGCGTGAGCAGCGGAGTCTTCGAGACCTCGTGCAGGTACTGATCGAGGATGTCGCGCTCGTGCTCGTGAGCCCCGAGACCCGTCAGCAGACCCCGGCGCCGGCCGCGGCGCTTCGCGACCCGTCGCTCAGTCGTCGCGACGGGCGCTTTCGCCTTGGCCTTGGGAGCCGCAGGAGCTGCTTTCATCTTCTTAGGAGTACGAGGCATTGGGTCGCCCTATTTGGGTGCTCTGTAGTACGCAGACGCAGCAAAAATGTTCATGAAACAGGCGTGAAATCGCTTGACACCGCTTCAACGCGCCGATAAGATGCCGTGTTCCCGCCGAGTCGCTAGGCTTTGCGGGGCGGCAATATACAGGGGGCGTAGCTCAGTTGGGAGAGCGCGTGAATGGCATTCACGAGGTCAGGGGTTCGATCCCCCTCGCCTCCATTGCAAGGCTGGGCAACGGGCATCGGGTTTCGGAAGCAGACGCACCGCGGTCAACCGTATACAGGTAAGCGGCTTAAGGTTAGATTTCGCGGCGCGCGGGAATAGCTCAGTTGGTAGAGCACAACCTTGCCAAGGTTGGGGTCGCGGGTTCGAGTCCCGTTTCCCGCTCTCCCAGTCGAATGGTTGGACAAAGCGACGCGGGGTGGAGCAGTCTGGTAGCTCGCCGGGCTCATAACCCGGAGGTCGTGGGTTCAAATCCCACCCCCGCTACTTCTAGACGCCGAGACGCCGAGTGGCCGAGACGCCGAGGGTGGCGCGACGACCTAGGCGTCTCGGCGTCTCGGCACCTAGGCCTCTAGAAGTTTGGGCGGTTAGCTCAGTTGGTTAGAGCGCCACGTTGACATCGTGGAGGTCACAAGTTCGAGTCTTGTACCGCCCACTCGCGCCCATAGCTCAACTGGATAGAGCGCTTGACTACGGATCAAGAGGTTGGGGGTTCAACTCCCTCTGGGCGCACTCGCATCATTCAAACTCCCGATACGCACCGAACACGGCTAACCGATCTTCTCCCAGTTCCGGCGGAACTGGCGCACACGGCTCGTTCAGTTTCTCGCAGAGCGCATTCCACAACATCGTTCGGACGTAGCGCTGATGAATTTTCTGGAACGGGACGGATAGCAGCAGTTCTTTAGCCCTCCGCAATTCTCCTTTGTCGATCAGCAGCTGCACGCGCCGCTCGACGACCCGCTCGTCCTCGATGGGGTCCGCTGCATCGAGCCAGCGCTCGCGTTCGGGGATCGTGTCGGCCCCTGCGCGGCGCAGCACGTCGTCGCGCTCCACAACGATCTGCGGATGCGACTGCAACGTTGCTTCTCGAATCGAACCGAAGGCCCGCCTGGCGCCCTCGACATCACCGCCCTGTCTGAGCAGCCTCGCGAGGAGCGCCTGAGCCACGCCGAGATTGCTCGCGGCAAGGACGCGGATCGCGTCCTCTTTTTGGCCCCGTCCGGCAAGCCACGCACCGTAATGAAATCTCCACCGGTCGACCATGGCGTGGGGTGCGCTCCCAATCGTCCATTCAAGGGCCGCAGCGAGACCTTCCATCCCGGAAGGCGCCCACAAGAGATCATCCGGGTCCGGCGGGTCGGGTAACCGACCTTTCGTCTTGTGCGCGCTCAGAAGATCCGTCCAAACGCGCACGTCGGACTCCCGCGCCCACCCGAAGCGCGGGATGTCGGTGATCGGTCTGAGCGATACGGTGGGAACCGTGAGCGCGTAGATGTCCCGTGGTCGATCGGTCGGAATCCAAAACTCCACGTGCGATCGGGTCTCGTTGGGCTCGAGCATCACCTTCGTGGCCTGATCATCGAGCGGCCCGCCCTGGATCTCCACGTAGGGCTGCCGATGCGCCGCACCCAGCGTCGCCCACACCCCGTCTTCCCCCACGCCATAGCTCCAGAGCTTCATTCCGGGCGCCACCGTGACGTCGGCCACATGGTAGAGTCCCGACCCCAGTGAAGCCGTAAACACCCCAAACGCGTTTACTTCCTTTTTCTTCCAGAAGAACCCGGTCATCTCCGCGATGTCGGATTCACGCCTCGGGCCTCCCCCCGATCGGCTCCAGTCGATGGATTTCAGCGCAGACGAATGGCGGAGCACCTCCCCGTCAGGAAAATGAAATTCCGTATCGGGCGCAGAGGGCAGTGCGGCGTTCGACCAGGACATCCAGGGGTACGCCACGCGGCCCGGATTGTGAAACACAGCGCGCTGGGTGAGAAAATCGTCGCCCGGGCCGAGGGAGTACTCGACCGACCAATGCATCCCGAAACGCAGCTCGCGCTCCCCGCACGTGACATAGATCCGCGAAGGCGTGCGATCGATGCGGGCGAGTACGGGCTCGTTCTGAGTGGGCGAATGGGAAATCGGAAAGCTGACGGCGATACCGCCGGGGACAAACGCGAATCGCGGCAGGATCCGCACCGGCTTGATGACGCCCGGAGTATATAGGACCTCTCTGCCCGAGCCCTTATGGACGAGCGAGACGACTTTCCCGCCGAGGTCCGGACAAATCACGACTCGGAGTCGATTGTTCTCGAGAGCGATGAACCGGTACGTCTTGAATACCGGTCGCGGAGCGGTCGCTACATAGCTGACGTAGGGATAGACACCGTTCGGATCGAACGCTGTCGGGATCGGACCGGCCGGCGTGAGCTCATGTGTGAGGATGTCATCCTGAAACTCAGTACAGGTTACGGCCTTATCGCCCAAGCCGCTCGCTCAGAGTCTCCAGCATTCGCAGGCCCTTTTGCACGGCGTCCGTGATCCTCGCCTCGTCGTAGTTGCGCTTGTTGTAGTCGCGATCGCCGACGAACGTACGGAGGTGATCGTCGAAGGCGCGCATTTGGCGTTGGACATCGCGATTGGTGGACCGCGCAGCCAGCTCCCGCAGGATCCGGATCTTTTCGTAGTCCACGATGCCTTCGCGCAGCTTTTCAAATCGGACGCTGCTCCCGCCTCCAGGGTACACCAGGAACTCGTCTCCCGCGGGCCACGCGACGTGGCGGGCGTCGCGCACGGGGTCGGCCGGCCAGGCGTCGTACGCCCAGCGTAAGAAGCCGTTGTAGCCGTACGCCATGGCGTACCACCCGATATACCGCCCTTCGATCGGCGGCGAGAACACGAATGTGTTGGGCTTCTGCGGCGTGCAGCACACGTAGTACGTCGTCGTCCCTCCGCGTGCCGCTCGGGCTTTCAGCTCCGGTTGGCTCGGCTCAGCCGTGATGATGGGCGAGTAGTCATCCAGCAGCGAGTCCAGCTCCGCATGCCAATTGCCGGCGTACGTGATTCTCCATTTCGAAGAGTGTGCCCTGATCACGCGGATCGCGGCGAGCGTATACTGCATCTCGTTTTCATTGATCCCCAGGTAGGTCCGATCGAACCAGCCGCGCTG
>Ga0137418_10000324_pt1 | contig 41792 bp, 32 predicted proteins | sample CZODoug3_1_2_16f_FD_122242 | JGI IMG/M metagenome (GOLD analysis project Ga0137418, IMG submission 122242) | Vadose zone soil fungal communities from Angelo Coast Range Reserve, California, USA - CZODoug3_1_2_16fungal (Hybrid Assembly) | ecosystem: Environmental > Terrestrial > Soil > Vadose...
ATGATCCTGACCCTGGGCGCCGGCAGCGTCTCCCAGTTGGGCCCGATGATCCTCGAAAAACTGCACGCGCGCCAGCCCGTGACGCACCCGGACTAAAAGCTATAGCAGCCGGTGAACTCGTTCCGAGTTTTCGCCGGCTGGAATCGCGATCAAGAAGACGCCGCACGCTTTCGCGGATTCCACCACGGCCTCCCTCTTGGAAACCCGCTAAACGAAAAATGCCTCAGAAGGTTGAGACCACAGATGGCGACTTTGGTTCCGTGGGAGTGGGTCCGTATTGCGGGCTGATCGCGCCCAAGTGCAAGAAGTTGTGCCTGCAATGTGGGAGGTCGCTAAAGCCAGCCTGGACAGGCACGCCACGCCGCAAGCCGCGCGTCGCCCCGCGGCACTCTTGCAGTGTGTAGCGGCGGATGACCCTATCCAAGCCATCCAGTTCTGCTACATCACGGCCTTGCTCCGCTTTCACCAAGGCCGCTGAAGCCTCGCAAGACTAGGCTAAGGCTGGCTGCTGCCATCGGCTGCCTGGGCATCTTTATGGATTTGAAAGAATTAAGAACCCTCGTCTTTCGAAAGTGCGTCCTACGGGTGGTGGAACAGGATGCGCATGCCAAGGCTGGTAGCCGCCTTCAGGCTGCGCAGCCAGGCTTGCCCGAAACTCTCGGGGGCACTGGTCTGGGCGGCAGCCAGGTTTCGGTCGAGATGGGTCTTCACGCTTGGCTTTCCGGTGCTGAGCGTGCACTTTTCCTTCGGCTTGGCTCCGCACAACGGGCAACGTACGGACAAGATTTGCCTGAGCGATAGAGATTTCAAAATGTGCCTGCCAACTTGTGGTCAAAATCGAGTGACGATAATGTTCGCACAAAATGCATTTGAACTGACGCCGCGGTGCATCGCCTTGGTTGCGCAATATGCACAGCTTCATTGTAGTTCTTGGTACGCATAGGCCTTCGGGCAAGAGATGTTGACCCTTAGAGTAGAAACGTTGTGGAGTTAAAACAGCCTGGCGGGTATTTGTTTGAAATCCGGAGTCGGGAGGCAGATGGACAGGTGGAAATAGAAACCATCAAACTGGCTCACTGCGAGCCATCGGTTGTTGCCGACGCGGCTTTTCCAGCGTGACGGGAAGTGTGCCCCCCAGGAAATGTGCTCCGCGTTGTGGATGGTGGAACGACGGGCGTCCCCGCCTTCGACGCGATGTGGCCTCACGCTGCCATGCTCTGCTGGATCGCCCGGCAGATTCCCGGCGCATCGTCCACGAAGCAGCAGTCCAGCGCGCCCGCGCGCAGGGCTGCGGTCCACATCGCGTCGTCGGGCGCGTGGTGCGTGCAAACGATCTCAATCCCGAACTGCCGCCGCAGTCCGGCGATTTCCTGAAGTGTCACAAGATCCAGGTCTAAAACTCCCACTTGAATCGGGAAGCGGGAAGCGAGCTTCTCAAGCTCTGCGATGGATTGCACCGTCCGCACGGTCGCTGACACGGATTTCATGCTGGCCACCAGACGCTCCGCCCGCGCGGGATCATTCTGCAGAATCACGATGGCAATCGCCATAGCTCAACTCCCTTCAAGACACGCCCACCACCCCTCCCCCACGGAACCCGCCAAAGAAAACCCAGCCGCGAAACGCGCTTTCAAGGAGAGGTTGCACAGAAACTCTGAACTGGCACTCGCTTTGAAAGCCGGCTTTTCAGTCCGGCCCGCAAAACGCGCTTGAAATCTAAAGACGGCCGCTGAGGGCCATCATGTTGCCCGCGTCTCACTCGAAATCCCCCCCGCCGCCGGTACGTAACACTTCAGCGTGTAATCCATGACCATGCGATCCGCATTGAACCGCCACCCCAGCGTTCGGATGGTCCGCTTCATGCGCTTGATCCATCCCCGCGGCAGCCCATCCTGATCACGTTGGTAGTACAAGGGAATCACTTCCTCGCGCAGAGCCCGGTGCAAATCTTCTCCATCCCGCATGTCGTGCACGTTCATGTTGGAGTGCGTTCGCCCGGTTCCAATCGCGAACCCGTTCATGCCGTCGTACGCCTCTGCCCACCATCCATCCAGCACCGAGAGATTCAGCCCGCCGTTCAACACCACTTTCTGGCCGCTCGTCCCCGACGCCTCCAGCGGCCGCCGCGGATTGTTCAGCCACACATCCACGCCCTGCACCAGGTAACGTCCAACGTTGATGTCATAGTCTTCGACGAACACGAACTTGTCGGCAAACCGCGCATTGCGCATCAAATCGGCAATCTGCTGCAGCACCCGCTTGCCCGGTTCATCATGTGGGTGCGCCTTCCCGGCGAACACGAACTGCACTGGACGCTTCGGATCGTTCACCATCGAAGCCAGGTTCTCAATGTCGGCCAAAATCAGGTTCGCCCGCTTATAAGTCGCGAACCGACGCGCAAAACCGATGGTCAGCGCATCCGGACTAAGCACCTTCCCCAGCCGCTGCAACTCCTCTCGCTGTTCCCCGCGACGCTCCGCCTGTTCCACTACCCGCCGCCGCACAAATTCCAGCAGCCGCGATTTCAGATTGAGGTGCGTCTCCCACAGCTCCCCATCGTCAACGTTCTCGATTCCTTCCCATATCTTCGCTTCGCTGCTGTGCTCGTGCCAGCCCGTGCCCAGGTGCCGGTCATACAAGCGAAACATCTGCGGCGCCAGCCATGAGGGAACGTGCACTCCGTTCGTGATGTGCCCGATCGGAACTTCGTCTTCCGGTTTCCCCGGACAAAGCCCCTTCCACATGGCCCGCGACACCTCGCCGTGCAGCGCCGAAACCGCATTCGCGCGTCGCGAGAGCCGCAGGCCTAGGACGGTCATGCAAAACGACTCCTGCTGGTTGTTCGGGTTCTCCCGTCCGATCCCCATCAGCGTGTCGCAAGAGATACCAAGTTGTTCCCGCAGCGGCCCCAGATGTTCTTCAATCAGGTCCGCGCCAAACCGGTCATGCCCCGCCGGTACGGGCGTGTGAGTGGTGAAGACCACCTCGCGCGAAACGCGCGGTGCCGCTCGATCAAAGCTCAGACCCTCATCCTCCATGCGCGTGCGGATCGCCTCCAGCACCGCGAATCCGCTGTGTCCTTCATTCAGGTGGAGAACCCCCGGCCTGATTCCCATGGCCTTCAATGCCCGGAAGCCGCCCACGCCCAGCAGCATTTCCTGCCGAATGCGCGTGCGCCCATCGCCTCCGTACAAGCGCGAAGTGAGTTCGCGGTCGTCCGGCGCGTTACCTTCCACGTCCGAGTCGAGCAGCAGCAGATCACATCGCCCTACCTTCACGCGCCACACCTGCGCGCGGATGCAACCGCTGCGCGTCTCGATCTGCGCCACCACCGGTCGTCCGTTGGTTCCGATCGCGGGCGCCATCGGCAATTGATGGACATCCGTCTCGAGATACTCCTCCTGCTGCCACCTATTCCGATCGAGCCGCTGCCGGAAATACCCCTGCCCGTAAAACAGTCCAATCCCAACCAGCGGAATATCCAAATCCGACGCACTCTTGATGTGATCCCCCGCCAGCACCCCGAGTCCACCGGAGTAGACCGGAAGCGACTCGTGCAACCCAAATTCCGCCGAGAAGTAAGCCACCGGCCGAGGCCGCAGCACGCCGGCATGCCGTGCTCCCCAAGTGCGCGGAGCCTCCAGATACTCCCGCATCCGCCGATATGCGTAGTTGATCCGGCTGTGCAACACCAGTTCCGCCGCGCGCCGCTCGAGTTTGGCCAGGGGAAGCTCCGCCAGTAACGACACTGGGTTCTGGTTCAGCTGCCGCCAGCGGACCGGGTCAAGATCGAGAAACAAGCTGGTCGAATCGTGGTCCCAACTCGACCACAAGTTTCGCGCCAGTGCCCACAGCCGCTCTTGAACCGGAGCGATGAAGCGGTCCAGCGTCCGCGCCTCGCTGACCACTGGTGCGACCTGGGCGGCCGCCTCCGTCAGCATCTGAATTTCGCTTTCGTGGAAAACCCGCGGCTCAACGGTCTGGACGACCAGGACTCCCTGCAGAACGCCGCGATCGATGAGGGGAACACCCAGAAACGACTGATATGCGTCTTCGCCGGCTTCGCTGAAATACTTGAAGCGCGGGTGCTTCTTCACCTGCTCCACGGCGACGGGCCGCACCTGCTCCGCCACCAGCCCGGCCAGTCCCTCGTGGATTCCCATCCGAAGGACGCCCACACATTGCGGCCGAAGCCCGACGGTCGCCGCGAGCACCAGGTTCGCCCGATCCGGTTCGAGTAGATACGCCGAACAGACGTCGGTTTGACATCGCCGCGCAATCAGCGCGACCACGTTCATCAGCGTCTCTGCCGGCTTGCCGCCCTCGTGCGCCAGATCGCTGATCTCGTCGAGCGTCAGGACGTAAGTGTCATCCGGACCCGGCTCCGCCCGGCTCGTGTCCTGAAACTCTTCGTCGTCCTGATCCAACCTTAGTCCCGAAAGCGCCATGAACCATCCCGAAGCTGCGCCGAACGTACCGCGCTCGACCCTGTCCCGGATAAACTCTAGGTATCGGTTCTCGCGAAGTCCAATCGAAAGAATCTATCGCGATCATTGAAATCCATCCGCCCATCGCGCTTCACTTCAGGCGCGCTCGCTTTAGCCGCCTAGGGAGCAACCCGCGATCCCTATCAGGGCCTAGTGGAGTGCGTCGTAAGTAACAATCTTTATGGTTCTGCTCACGTCTAATGTTCAGGAGACGTGAGCGAATGCGAATTGCCCCAGCCATTGAACTGAGTCCCGATCAACGAGCAGCTCTGGAGCAGTGGGCCCGTGGCCGATCCCTTCCTGCGCGCGTCGTCGAACGCGCCCGCATGGTGTTGCGAGCCGCCTCGGGCGAGCAAGACAAAGCGATTGCTCAGGATATGGGGGTGACTCCCAAAAAGTTTCTCGGCGCAAGCGCTATCTGACTCTGGGCCTGGCCGGCTCGAGAAAGATGCGCCCCGCACCGGGCGGAAGCCCAAGATTGGCGCCCGCCTGATCCATGGCTTGGTTCTGCGTCTTGTCCCACGGTTCTAGCGGGTGTTCGGCGCTGTCTGGACCCAAGGTTGGGCTCCGTTGTCCAGCGATCTAAGCCTCTAACGCCAGCCTGCGGCCATCCGGCCGTATGCTCGCCGAGCTACCAGGTGACCGTAGTGTGGCACGACGCGCAAGTCGTGGGGAACCCCGCTGCGACATGATTCGGATTGGTCGTGCCGGTGTATCCGCCTTGTGGCAGGCGTAGCACGCCGTCGGAGTCCCGGCAAAGATGTTGTGGATGTGGCACTGGGTACAAGTCAGCGTGGCGTGCGCCCCGGTCAAGGGAAACGGAGTCTGGCTGTGGTCGAAAGTGGCGCCTTCATTCAGCATGAGGATAACGTTGCTGCCAGCGGCATCCAGCATGACCGGATCCATTCGGCGATCCTGGTTCAGGTCAGCCGCCGTCAAGGAGGACGGCGTGGTTCCGACGCCGAAAGAGATTCCGCGATGAAAGCTGCCGTCTCCACTTCCCGGCAGGACGCCGAAGGCGTTCCGCTTCGGAGCCAAAATCCCGATATCTAGCTTTCCATCGCCGTTGAGGTCCGCCAGCACAAAGCGCCGGGAGTCGGCCCCGGCCGGGTAGGTCGAGGGCGTTCCCAAGCTGCCATCTCCGTTGCCTAGCAGTACGCTGAGGGCCCCGTTGCAGTTGGCGACGACCAGGTCGAGTTTGCCGTCGGCATTGAGGTCGCCTAATTCCGCCCACTGCGGCGCCGTTCCCGCCGGGTACGCAACCGCCGGCCGGAACCTTCCGTCGGGGTTTCCGAGGAGAACATAGGCATTGCCATCTTCGTTGGTGATTACTTCCGCCTGGAAGATCAAGTTCCTGAGACTCATCTGCTGCGGCTCATCGAAAAACACATCAGTTTTGCGTTTGTGCGCAGACCCGGGAGGGGCGAAAGGAGAGACCTACGCTGAATTCGTACAACTCAAGATCGCTATGCGACGATCTTCCGCCACCACGACTTCTTCGCCGGAGCCACCGGTTTCTTCTCGATAGGTGCCGCGGAGACCGATGAGTACGCAGCGCGCGCGCCCGCGCGTGCCGCCGTTGACATCTGCGCCCCTTTCCTCGGGGTGAAGCGCGCGATCAGCAGTTTGCCTGGCGTTGGCGAGGGCAGCACGATGACGGAAGGACTCTCGGCGTGCAGGGCTGCATCCACCGGGTTGTTATTCTGGATTTCTGCCGCCCCTCGCCGCAACCGGCTGACTACGGCTTCGGCGGTATCGTCATCGAACGCGATCCAGCGCACCATGGGAGAACTCCCGCGATGAGCCACGCGAGGCGCTGCGGCCCACGAGTCCGCCATTATACCGCGAGACCCGCCGGCCCAGGAGTAGTTTCGCCAGTTGACCGCGTCAAAGGCGTTTGATTAGTCTGGTTCGCCTGCGCAAGCCAACACGCATCGGAGGCATTCATGCCGGGTCATCCGCCCGTAATTTTCGTTCCACGCATGAACCTACGGGCCCGCGCGACCCATCTCTCAAACCAACATTTGTCGTGCGTCGATATCTCAGTGTGGCAGACGGGATGCTCCTAACGTTGACGATTCTTCTACGAATTTGTCGGGGCTTGGGCTACCGCTGGACGCGAACGTCCGCCAAGCTATTGTGCACATTAGACTTAATACGAGATCGCTGCAATCGGTGTCCGGCTGGACACAAGGAGACCTGCCTATGAAATTCCGTATAATTCTGGGCTTTATGGTTTTTGCGGCCGCCGCGCTTTCCGCGCAGACCTTTCGCGGAACGATTCTAGGGACGGTCACGGATCCTACGGGAGCCGTCGTATCGGGCGCGAAGGTCACAGTCCGCAATACCAACACAGGCTTGGAACGCACCGGCCAAACCAGTGCGGATGGAAGTTACAGCATCCCGGAATTGCCCATCGGAACTTACAGCGTAACCGTCAGCCAGACCGGCTTCCAGACCTCGGTCGCGACCGATGTGACCGTGGACGTGGCCACCGAGCGACGCGTGGACTTTGCAATGAGGACCGGTGAAGTGTCGACCAGGGTAGAAGTCTCCGGCGAATTCCTGCCCCAGGTGGAAACGACGTCAGCGGAACTGGGTGGCACGTTGACCGCCGAGACGATTACGAACCTCCCCGTCAATGGACGTGACTACACCAAGTTGATCTATCTCAACCCTGGGGTTGCCGGTTCGCCTGACCAGATCTCGGACTCTCCCGGGTCGTATGGGACCTTTTCCATGAACGGCTCGAGAGGCCGTTCCAACAACTTCCTCCTCGATGGCACCGATATGAACGACGGGTATCGCAACGATCCGGCGATTAACGAAGCCGGCGTGTTCGGCGACCCCGCGACCATTCTCCCCATCGATGCCGTGGCCGAGCTGCGCGTGTTGTCCAACTACGAGGCGGAGTACGGCCGCAACTCGGGAGCCATCGTCAACATCGTGACCAAGAGCGGGACCAACCAGTGGCATGGCTCACTGCTGGAATTTTGGCGCGAAGGCAGCCTCGGAGCCAGGAACTACTTCAACAACGAAAGCGGAAAGAATCCGTTCCATAACAACCAATTCGGGGGGGCGTTCGGCGGACCCATTGTTAAGGACCGGACATTCTTCTACGCGAACTATGAAGGACAGCGTGAAACCGGCGCCCAGGCGGGAACAAGTTGCGTGCCCGACCCGCGGCAAATCGCGCTGGACGGCGGCGCGACCAATTCTGTCACGGGCGCGCTGCTCGCGCGGAATCCTTGGCCGGCACCGAACATCGCAGTTGCCTACGATCCCACGAACGCGGCCTTCGACATGGGGTGCCCGACCGGACCCAATCTTTCTTCGGCCACCCGCTTCAAGAATCGCGTCGACAGCATGATCGCCAAGATCGATCACAGCTTCAACGCTAGTAACATGCTAACTGGCCGCTACTACTTCGGCGACAGCGATCAGAGCTTCCCATTCGCGCAGCTGGGCGGAGGGCTGCTGCCCGGCTTCAACACAGTTACGCCTACTCGCGTCCAACTGGTTTCTCTCTCATGGGTCCGAGTGATGAATGCCAGCCAGGTGAATGAGGCACGGTTGGGCTGGAACCGATTCGCGGAAGGCTTCTTTCCGGAAGATAAGAGTTTCAATCCCAGTTCCATAGGCCTGAACACCGGTGTCGGTACCTACGACTCCGGCCTTCCCGCGATCACGATGCACGGCTTCTCCCAGATCGGGGCAACCACTTCGGTTCCCCGCAATCGTGTCGACACCAACTGGCACTTTGTCGACAACTACTCGTGGAAGACCGGCCGCCACGATGTGAAGTTGGGCTACGAGTTCCGCCGAACCAGCATTTTGCACGTGATTGATCACAATTTTCGCGGCAAATTGGACTTCGCGAATCTGAGTGACTTCCTGCAGGGCATCCCTAACGATGGTCGGCAGATCACGGGCTACACCCTCCGCCACACCGCTGAGAACAGCCACGGCCTCTACCTGCAGGACAGTTTCCGCTGGACGCCAAGGCTGACCCTCAACCTCGGTTTGCGCTGGGATTACTTTGGCGTCGTCCACGAGAAAAACAATCTGCTCTGGAGTTTTGATCCCGCCAACGATGGTTCGCTGGCGCAGGTGGGCACCAGTGGTGGACCCTCGAATCTGTACAACCCGGACTACAACAACTTCGCACCGCGCGTTGCCTTTGCCTACGACCTGACCGGAGGCGGCAAGACCGTGATTCGCGGGGGCTGGGGAATGTTCTACGACGCATTTTCGCAGGACATCTTCCTGGGACATCTGCCCTGGAACTGCGTCTTCTGTCCAGGCCCTGCATACCCTGGGTCAAGCCTGCTGTTGGGAAGCGCCAACCCGACCGCCTTGGACCCGAACCAACCCGTGTACAGTGGCTTCAGCGAAAACGGGGACTTCTTTGCTGCCGACCGCAAACTGCGCACGCCTTACGTGCAGAATTTCAACCTCAACATTCAGCGGCAGCTCACCACCAAGGCGGTCCTGCAACTCGGCTATGTGGGAACGAAAGGGACGAAGCTGTTTCAGTTCTACGATATCAATCAGCCAAGCGCAGCCCAGATTTTTGCTTCTGACTGTCCGAATGGGCCCTCGGCAGTTGCTGGACAAGCCTGTCCTGGTGGCGCCGTGAGCAGCTACGGCGTCCCACGCAACTACTCCAATTTCTTTTATCTCGATCAGGAGAAGTCTTCGGCCAATTCCATCTACCATGCTCTGCAGGCCAGCTTGCGGGTGAGTGGCTGGCATGGTTTGTCGTCGCAAGCAAATTTTGTTTGGTCGCACTCCCTCGACACGGCCAGCGACCTGGAGGAATTCCTTCCCAATCAGGCCCAGCCCCAGAACAGCACCGTCCCCGGTGCCGACCGCGGAAACTCCAGCTTCGATATTCGCCGGCGCTTTACTTGGAACTTCGCCTACGAGATCCCCGCCTTGAGCGGCAATCACAAGAAGCTCACCGGCGGTTGGGGTCTGGACGGAATCCTCAACCTTCAGGACGGCCAGCCCTGGCAACTGAACTACGAATTTGAAGGCGACTACTCGGGAGCCGGTGAGGGTTTTGATCGGCCCGACCTGATCGGAACCCCGCATTACTCGAGCCATCCCGCGCAGTACCTGGATCTGTCAGCCTTTGCCGCACCCTGCACCTGGGATCCTACGCAAAGTCCCGACACGACCGACGAGAGCAATTGCATCGCAGGCACAAGACATTTCGGCACGCTCCGCCGCAACTCGCTACGGGGTCCAAGCTTCAAGGAATTCAACTTCGGTGTCTTCAAGAACACAGCCCTCACGGAGCGGGTGGCTCTGCAGATTCGGGCAGATTTCTTCAACGTGTTGAATCACCCAAACTTCGCGAACCCCTCCATGCCGGCCTTCATTGCTGATATCGGCGCCCCGAACGCTGCGAACGGCGGATACATCGACCCCGCCAACAATAATGCCCACTCCTTCTATGCCATTACCGCAACCGGAGACGTGGGCATCGGCAACCCGTTCCTGGGAGGCGGCGGCCCGCGCGGAGTTCAGTTCTCAGCCCAGATCAAGTTCTAAAAACGTCGACTGCGTTCTCAAAAGGCTCTTCTTAGTGCTGTGGGAGGAGTTTTTTCTTTCACCGCAGGCACGTCCAAGCCCAAAACCCAGTTCACAACTTCGACATCTTCGCGACCACAAAACCCGTCCCACAAATCGTTGTTGGATGACACGAGTCCTCGCAGCCACACTGGAAAACTTGACTTGCGATTGGAGACACGTTGATTCCTCCAAAAATCTCCTGACCTGTCGTCCTGAGCGAAGCGAGGCGTGAGCCGAACGCAGTCGAAGGATCCCGTGCCCCTTTAACTCAACCACGAACTCCGCTGGAAATTTCCACCGGGACCCCGGATACACGACGCCCAAACCTCGGAGGGGCGAGCACAGATTAGTCCAGGGGCCGCTTTCGGCGTGATGGGGTGGAGTCGGAAGTACAGGGTAAGCGCACAAAATAGCGACCCCGAGGGACAACGCACCTGAGCCGAGGATGTGAGCGGACGTCACCCCACGTAAGACCACGACCGAGGATTGCAACGGTCGATCCGCAGACGGACCGCAAACCCTTCAACCAGCCGCGAAGGGGCGGAAAAATGAATCCCACGGCGCAACCCGTGGGTCCGCCATGGAAAAGGCACCCGAGCCCCTGATGGGAGAACGTGGGTTCGAGCGTGTTTTTCGGCATGCGCTGCTGAACCCTTCGGTCTTGATCCTCGGCCACGAGAAGACACCAGCCTTTTCCAGAAGGGCACCAGTAACCTGTTTCCTCTTGACACCATCCAAGCCTGAAGTCACACTCGCTTCAATTGAGCTCCACGCTCCAGGGGATATCTGCGCAGTCCGAAACTTCGGCGCCCGTAACGGCAAGCGCCGGGGCACGGCGCTCTATTCCTTCCCCAAAGCGACTGGTTCACCGCGTGGGCCGCTACTTCGTGCTGGCGCTCTCCGCATTCGTGCTCCTCGTCTGGCTCGATGGCCTTCTGGTCCGCCTCCCCAGCCTGGCCGGCACTCCCGCCCGCGGCGAGCGAGTCGGTGTGATCCACGTCCACACCAGCGCCTCCTGCGGAAGTGGCAGCTTGCCGCAGGTGATTGCATCCGCCAAGGATGCAAGCCTCTCCTTCCTGGCCATCACCGACCACAACTTAGCGCTATCTGACTCCGAAGTCGCCGCCGCCGATCCCCCCGAATTCGCGGTGATCGACGGCGAAGAAGTCAGCACCGCCAGCGGACACTTCCTGGCGCTCGGCATCTCCGGCAATCGCTGGAACCGCGGCACCAGCTTCGCAACCCGTTCGCTCATGGCCTCAACCCGCCAGGCGGGCGCCGTCAACTTCATCGCGCACCCCTACGGACTTCGCGATCGCTGGACCGACTGGGGCGCCAGCGACTACGACGGCATCGAAATCTTCAACGACGACGCCGTCTGGCGCAAAAATAAAGTATTCGACATCGCCATCGCCGCGCTCCTCTATCCCGTGAATTCGCGCTTAGCCCTGCTCCGCCTGGCCCGCACGCCCAACGAAAACTTTGCGAAGTGGGACCAGCTCCTCAAGCAGCGCCCCGTGGCCGGCATCTGCGGCTCCGACGCGCACGCCAACGTCATCGTCAACCGCATGACCATCGCCAAGTTCCCCAGTTACCTCTCCGTCTTCAGCCTGGCCCGCCAGCACGTCCTCCTGCCCAATCAACCCGGAGTCGATCCCGACCGCGCTGGCGCCGACGCCATCCTGACCGCCATCAAGTCCGGAAACTCCTTCTGCGCGGTAGACGCCCTCTACCCCGCCGACGGATTCACCCAAAACATAACGACGCCGACGAAAACCGCGGGTCCCGGCAACTCGATCGAGTGGACGCAAGAAGAAGTCCTCCACGTAAAAGTCCCCTCCGGCGCCGACCGCCCCATGATCCGAGTCCTTAAAGACGGCCAGGAAATCGCGAAGCAAGAAACCCAGTCCCTCGACCTCCCCATCCCCGGCCCCGGCCACTACCGCACCGAAGCCTACCTCCGCCAACCCGGCCTGACCGGCTGGCGCCGCTGGACCCTCTGGATCTTCTCCAACCCCGTCACCGTCACACCCCCTCCCGCTGCTCTCTGAGAACCAGAACCGAGAACTCGCCGCTCGCTACACGCCACTCGGAGCCCCCAGTCCATATATAATGATTGACACTGAATCCCCGTTCTAAGTCCGTCATCTCTAACTCCTGGAGGAATAACAATGGCGCACGAACTACCCCCCCTGCCGTACGACTACGCGGCCCTCGAGCCCGTCATCGACGAGAAAACCATGCACCTACATCACGACATGCATCACGCGGCCTACGTAAAGAACCTGAACACCGCGCTGGAAAAATATCCCAACCTGCAATCCAAGAAGCCCGAAGACCTAATCCGCGACCTCAACGCCATCCCCGAAGATATCCGCGGCCCCGTCCGCAACAACGGTGGCGGTCACGTCAACCACGCCATGTTCTGGCAGATCATGAAGCCGAAGGGTGGCGGCGATCCCGTCGGCCCCATCGCCGAAGCCATCACCAAATCCTTCGGCAACTTCAAGGACTTCCAGACGAAATTCAACGACGCCGGCGTGAAGCAATTCGGCAGCGGCTGGGTCTGGCTAGCCGGCAATGGGAAGGGTGAAGTGCAAATCCTCAGCACGCCCAACCAGGACAACCCCATCAGCCAAGGCCTCTACCCCATCTTCGGCAACGACGTCTGGGAGCACGCCTACTACCTGAAATACAACAACCGCCGTCTCGAATACCTGCAAGCCTGGTGGAACGTAGTCAACTGGGACGAGATCAACAAACGTTACGCTGCTTTTAAGGGCGCCCACGAACCAGCCTTGGCCCTCCGCTAGTCTGATGTGGCGCGGGCACTCTTGCCCAAGTGAGTCCTCGGCGTCATGCAAGAATTAAGAAGCCCCGGCATAGTCAGTGCCGGGGCTTCTTTCTCTGGTCCGTTTCCGTCGTCGTCCTGAGCAACTGAGGCGCCAGCCGAACGCAGTCGAAGGACCCCTGCACTGCTAGGAACTCCCGCACCCGCTCACATTTTGAAACCTGAAACCTTGCATCAGCGCTGCTGTCCGACGCTCATTCCGTGCCTCCGTAATGAACCTGAGAACCGAGAACTGAGAACCGAGAACTCGATACCCAGTTGTCGCAACCGCGTACTCCGTACGGAACTCCTCCCCCTCCAATGCCGTACCCCAAGCATGCGCCTCCGTCACGTCCCCATCCTCGCTCTTCTCGGATACCTAACCACCACTGTAGCTGCCGGCATCCTGCTCTGCGAAGGCACTCTCCACCCAGCCCGTCGTCCGCCCAGCCCAGCAGATGAATCCCAAGCCCACGAAATAGCCCGGACCCGCCACGCGAGCTTGAAAGAAGTGTCTCTCCAGACCCCCGACCAAATCACCCTCCACGCCTGGCTCTTGGCTCCCGACCACCCGAACGCCCAGGCAGTAATTCTGCTCCACGGCCTGAGCGACAATCGCGTCGGCATGACCGGCTACACCGAGCTACTCCTGACACACAACTACGCGGTTCTCCAGCCCGACGCCCGAGCCCACGGCGCCAGCGGTGGTGTTCTCGCCACCTACGGCCTTCTCGAGCGCAATGACATCCAGGAGTGGTTCGAATGGTTAACGAGAAATCAGCATCCCACCTGCATCTACGCCCTCGGAGAATCCATGGGCGCCGGCCAGATCCTGCAAGCCCTGGCCACGGAGCCAAACTTCTGCGCCGTCGTAGCAGAATCGCCGTTCTCCAACTTCCGCGAGATCGGTTTCGACCGCCTCGGCCAGTTCTTCCACACTGGCCCATGGCTGGGAAGAACACTCTTTCGCCCCGCCATCGAGCTAGCCTTCGCCTACGGACGCTGGAAGTACTCCGTCGATCTCCGCCAAGTCTCTCCGGAAGGGGCGGTGGCCGAAATCAAAGTGCCCGTCCTGCTCATTCACGGAAGGGAAGACAGCAATATCCCAGTGCGCCACAGCGAACGTATCGCCGCGCGCAATCCAAACATTGTTCTATGGGAAGTTCCGAAAGCCGACCACTGCGGCGCCCTCAGCGCGTCACCAAAACAGTTCGAAACGAAAGTGATTGCGTGGTTCCAGAATCACGCCAAGCCATGAAACCCGTGCACCTGAAACCCTACAACCTTGAAACCTCCGCTCCCTCGGATCCTGTCCGCACTCCTTCGTGATTCCTTCGTGTCCATAGCGGTTAGAGCCTTTCTCTGCGCTCTTTGCGGCTTTTCTTTGCGACCTTTGCAGTTGAAAGCTTTCCCGTCGAACTCTCCAGTCCTCAAGGCCTCCGGTACACAGTTCCCCCCTTCATCACAAAATCCGCCTTCTCCAACACCGAAACATCGCCCAACGGATCCCCCGGCACCGCCACAACATCCGCGAACTTCCCAGCTTCAATCGTCCCCACTGAATCCGACATCCCCAACAACTCCGCCGCCGACACGGTCGCGGAATGCAGAGCCTGCGCCGGCGTCATCCCCCACTTCACCATGTAGGAAAACTCCCGAGCCGGATTCACCGTCCACGCAAACCCGCCCGCGTCCGTCCCAAACGCAATCTTCACGCCACCCTTCAAAGCCCGCCGAAACGTGTCCTCATGGATCGCCAGCATCTTCACCCACACCGGAGCCCCTGCCGCCGCGCGACCCTCCGCCACATAAGCCCCCACAAAAATGGTAGGCACGTAGAAGATCCCCCGAGCTGCCATCGTCTTCAAGTCTTCCTCCGCGATGTAGTTCCCATGCTCGATCGAATCCACGCCCGCTTCCACCGAGTTGTGCACTCCCTGCAAAGCCATCGCGTGCGAAGCGACCTTCCGCCGCTCCCGGTGCGCCTCATCCACAATCGCCCTCAACTCTTCCAGCGTGAAAGTCGGAATATCGTCCAGCACTCCATCCTGCCGCATCCGGTAACTGCGATCGCTGTACACCTTGATCCAGTCCGCGCCATACATGATCTGCTGGCGCACTGCCTTGCGCCCCGCATCCGCACCATCCACTACCTGCACCCCATGAGGCACCCCAACCGCCGGCGCATAGCCAAGCAGGGGATAGGCTCCCGTAACATCCAGGGCTCGCGTCGCCACCTGCATGCGCGGCCCCGGAATCACGCCGTTGTTGATGGCCTTCTTCACGTCAACATCGGCGTACCCCGCCCCCTCAGTCTCCACATCACGAATGGTAGTGAACCCATATTCCAGAGCCCGCCGCGCATTTACGGTAGCCAGAATCGTCCGATACTCCGGCGACTGCTTCAGCAGCTGCTCGTCATAGTCCGAAGCTGTTATGTCGCCTTGCAGCAGCACGTGCGTGTGCGTATCGATCAGCCCGGGAAGGCAAGTCTCGCGCGAGAGGTCAATAACGTTGGCAGCATTGGGCGGCACTTGATCCAGGATTTGTCCAATCTTCTCACCCGCAATCTCGATTACGGCGTTCCGGAGAGCCCGCTCTGACTTGCCATCGAGCAAGGCCCCGCACCGAACATAAGAGACCTTGACCGAGCGCACATCTGGATCTGCGTTCTGCGAAACCGCTGCCTGACCGATCCAAGGAATAGCGGAGAAAACGACGAGTAGACCGCGCGCATGCATATTGCCTCCTGACCGATGTCCCAGAATCTCCCGATTCGACCTTGCCGAGATCGAAGTTGAAGAATCCCGAACTTGTTTGGATTCGAAGCCCGAAACTCGAAGCGTGAAATCCAAAACCCAAAACCCGGAAACTTGCCCTGTCAGCCTCAGCGTGCTCTGCGAACACTCCGAGCCCTCTGCGTCAAAGCTCTTTCCGGATCCGGCACGAGCTTCGCACCTTGAAACCTTTAAACCTTAAAACCTGAACACGATTCTTTTGCACTTCGTTTCCCAAGACCCTAACGCAGCGAGCACCCGATTCCGGGAGCTGAGAACCGGGACCTCAGTACTCGCAACTCGGTGCTTGATACTCACAATTGTTCCAAACCTGTGATCTCCCTGTGGAAATCCGGCGCGCGAGTGTATCAGATTTTACCGGTCCTCTCTGGCTCCACCCGCAAACCGTGCAATGACCGGCTCTCACGCGTATTCCTTGATCGCTTGCTTGATTTCAGTCTCTCTGGGTGAATCTACGGCCCGTGAATTCCCCACTGCACCAATCTTATGGAATTGACCCCCAACCACTCCGCGAGTACATTCTCCACACCCAAATAGAGTTTCCAGCTAGCCGAATGAGAAAATTGCCCAGCCAGCACGTCTCGTTTGCGTTTGCAAATCAGAAATCGGCAATTGTTAATCGACAATTGGCCCTCAACATTTCTCTTCATTCCTCCCCCGGAAGGATGAAGACCAGTGAGAAGCATGGCCAGTGAATGGACAACCTACCGCACCCGCTTTCTGATCAAAGCCAAGCAACTGGACGGGGCCCTCACCTTCGTCGACGCCATCGGACGCGAACACTCCGGACAGAAAGGTGACTACTTGGTCCAGTCCAGCGACGGCTCCCAGCGCATTGCGCCCCGTGAAATTTTCGAGGACATCTACGTCCCCATGGGCCAAGCCAAGGAATCCTGGCCCGCGCTGGCCCAGCCCGATGTGTCGCCGCGATCGTCGGCGCAACACACCGTCCGCCGCCGCTCATCCTCGGGCGGTGCCTTTGTTGCATAACGGAGCCTTTGGCCGCGTCCATGAAGCGACGGCGTCCTCGCCCCTCCTCGCGTCGAAGGTGAGGCGTTGAGCCGACGTCTGAGCCAGCTGCCGAAATCCCGACCCGACCCGAGGGAGCCGAACTGGTCCTCCCGTCGACCCGGCGGAGCAGCGCCGCGATGGACGGAAGACGCAAGCGTGGTCACTCGCGCAGGGCTGGAAGGCATGGCTCTTTGCACTCGCGAAAGGCTCCGGCCGTCACACCAGCGAGTCCCGCGGGGACGCCAGCTACGAACGCCGCCGTGAGTGCGGGGTTCAGTCGGCCTGCGCACCCCAAGTCCCCTTCAGAGGACCGCACTCGGCCCGAATGGGCGAAGAACAGTTGCGACACAGACTCGGTAGGGACGGCACACGTACTAGGCAAACAAGCAGGAGGGAGGAGCCCTCTGCTATAGGAGCGAGGCATTCGTCAGGACCAAGACCCAACACCGCGACTTTAGACCTGGGTCCCGAGAACCGGGACACTGCACAGCCTTTCCACACGACAACTCAACTAAGGTCTAAACCTTAGTGAAAAAGGGGATAACACCAACACCGTCCTGTGGAAATCTATGTGCATCTCTCCCGTTAATCGCTTGGGATACAATAGGTAGGGCTACCCTCTTGACAGCCCCAACATACAGGCGTACTGTTGCCATCCCATAGGCAATGAAGTTTGCCCCGGCAACGGCGGCAAGACAGGGAAAAAATGGGACAGCCCCGGCGGAGGTGACCTGGGGCTGTCCGGAAAACCGGGTTTTCCGGTTCGCGGGTTGATCTGGGAAACCCAATAACGTCCCGTCCTCACGGACGGCAGCAGGTGCGGTGGCCGTTCCCTCGTTCGGTTCCATACCGGACATCCCCTGGGGGAACGCACAGCTTGAAAATTTGAGTTCATCTTTGAATTCCCGGTTCTCAGTTCTCAGTTGGAGGAACTGAGCCCAGCGACCCGTCGTCGAGGGAAGGCTGGCCGCGAAGGATTTGTTTGAGAAAGGAAGGTCTCGATGTCCCACAGCTCACTTGAAGTCCAAGACCTGAGACCTAAGACTTAGATCGTTAAGACCTGACATCCGGAGCCCCCAATGGAAGATCTGACCCGTCTGGTCGCTGATTCACTGGCCCGTCACGGTTTTGAAGCCACCCTGGACTGCCGCCGCCTCCAATGGTCGCGCTGGTTCCGCTGCGAATCTAGTTTCAGCCTGTTGCTGGTCCCAAGCGCCGCGGGTGTCTATGCTTTAGGCGAAGAGATCGTCGCCCCTGGCGAGATCCCTTCCACCAGCGGCAGGCGCATTCTGGCCGTCTTCCAGGTTGCGGAAACAGACGACCTTTGCGTTGCCCTGAGCCGGCTGTTCGCACCCCGGAGTCCGCTTTATGGCCGGCTGTCGACCGGCCGCTGCTTCGTACGCTTCACCTTGGTTGGCGATCCGAACCAGCGCCGTGCCGTCGGCGAATCCCTGAATCGCTGGCTAGCTTCCTCCGCGGAAACCGCAACCGGTACAGGCAAGGAGTTCGGTCGTGAGTTCGGTCTGGTCAACGACTTTGCGACACCAGTGGCTCTCGCACCGGCCGCGGCCGCAAAGCAAACCGAATCGGGACTGGGCGCTCCGCAAAACGAGCCCCCACCCCTGCCCGCAGGCTTCTAAAGGCGGGAAGCGGCTTCAGCCCCGAAAGGACGGCACAAACGGTACAAGGATCGACCCAGGTTCCACAGAATCTAATACAGAATCTAATGTAGGAGAAAGCGAATGCCAGAAGTGACAGAAAAACTGAAAACCAAGGGCCCCGAATCCCCTGCGGTCGTCCCCAATGAAAAAAAGGCCCCCGGCCTCCAGTTCCGCCGCCGTTTCACCAAGCCGGGTGTGTCTCCCTACGACGAGATCGAATGGGAACTCCGTCTTGCTCAGATCACCGACGCCCAGGGCAACGTGATCTTCGAGCAGAAAGACGTCGAGGTCCCCAAAGACTGGTCCATGACCGCCACCAACATCGTGGCCAGCAAATACCTGCACGGCACCCTTGGCACCCCCGAGCGCGAAACCGGCGTCCGCCAGCTCATCACCCGCGTCGTCGAGACCATTCGCGAATGGGGCAAGTCCGGTGGCTACTTCCGCACCGACGAAGACGCAGCCACCTTCCACGACGAGCTGGTCCACATCCTCGTCCGCCAGTACGCCGCCTTCAACTCGCCCGTCTGGTTCAACGTAGGCTGCGACCGCATCGAGCCCAATTCCGATGCGCAAAACTGGCACTGGAACACGCAGACCGCGCGGGTGGAATTCAGCGTGACGGGATACAAGACCCCGCAATGCTCGGCCTGCTTCATCAACTCGGTGAAGGACTCGCTCGACTCCATCCTCACCTTGGCCAAGACTGAAGGCATGCTCTTCAAGTGGGGCAGCGGCACCGGCACCAACCTCTCCCCGCTGCGCTCCTCGACCGAAGGCCTGAGTGGCGGAGGCACTGCCAGTGGTCCGTTAAGCTTCATGAAAGGTTTCGACGCCTTCGCCGGCGTAATCAAGTCCGGCGGCAAAACCCGGCGCGCCGCCAAGATGGTCATCCTCAATATCGACCATCCCGATATCGTCGAGTTCATCGACTGCAAAGCCAAAGAAGAAGCCAAGGCCTGGTCATTGATCCAAGCCGGATACGACGGCTCCTCGCCCGACTCCGAAGCCTACAGCTCCATCTTCTTCCAGAACGCGAACAATTCCGTGCGGGTAACCGATGACTTCATGTACACGGTAGTTCGCGACACCGATTTTTCTACCAAGGCCATCCGCGATGGCTCAGTAGTCAAGACGTACAAGGCGAGGGATCTCCTGAAAAAGCTCAGCGAAGCCACCTGGCAATGCGGCGATCCCGGCATGCAATTCGACACAACCATTAACCGCTGGCACACCTCGAAGAACACCGCCAGAATCAACGCAAGTAATCCCTGCAGCGAGTACATGTTCCTCGATGACTCAGCCTGCAACCTGGCGAGCCTAAACTTACTGAAGTTCGCTCCCAACGGCACCTTCGACGTAGAAGCCTACCGCCACGCGGTCGATGTTTTGATCACCGCGCAAGAAATCCTGGTAGACAACGCTGGCTATCCCACCGAGATGATCGGCAAGAACTCCCACGACTACCGTCCGCTAGGCTTGGGCTACGCCAACTTAGGCGCACTACTGATGGCCGCGGGCCTCCCCTATGACTCCGATGCCGGCCGCCACTACGCCGCCTGCGTAACCGCGATCATGTGCGGCCAAGCCTATCTCCAGAGTTCGCGCATAGCTGAACAAGGCGAGCCGCTAGTACCGGCCACCGAACCCACAAAGAAGAATCTCTCCGAAACGAATCTTGGCGAGAACGTAATGCCCGGAGCCGCCTGCCCCGGCTGGTACATCAACCGCGAACCATTCCTGGACGTAATAAGAATGCACCGCGCCTCCGTCAACCACATAAACAAGACCAACGTCCCCGCAGCCCTCTACGAAGCCAGCAAGCAATGCTGGGACGAGGCCCTGGCCAGCGGTGAAAAGCACGGCTACCGCAACAGCCAAGTCACGGTTCTAGCTCCTACCGGCACGATTGGGTTCATGATGGATTGCGATACCACCGGGGTGGAGCCCGATTTGGCGTTGGTTAAGTATAAGAAACTGGTCGGTGGGGGGATGATCAAGATCGTCAACAACACTGTGCCGGGGGCGTTGTTTAAGCTCGGTTACTCGCATGAGCAGGCGGATGCCATCGTGAGTTACATCGATGCAACCGGCACGATCGAGGGGGCTCCGCATTTGAAGGACCAGCATCTGGCGGTGTTCGATTGTTCGTTCAAGCCTTCCAAGGGGACGCGGTCGATTGCTTACATGGGACATCTGCGGATGATGGCGGCTACCCAGCCGTTTATCTCCGGGGCTATATCGAAAACCGTCAATCTTCCCAACAATGCTTCCGTGGAAGACATCATGGAGGCTTATCTGCAGTCCTGGAAGCTTGGTCTCAAGGCCGTCGCAGTTTATCGCGATGGGTGCAAGCAGTCGCAGCCGTTGTCGGCGGCGGGATCGGCCACGGCCCTGTCGAAGAAGGAAGATGCGGGTACGCGAGGCGTATCGGCACCACAAGAAGAAGAAAACCTGAATGCTCCTCCGCGGGCGGTGCGGCACAAGCTACAGGAAGAGCGGGCCTCGATCACGCACAAGTTCAACGTAGGCGGACACGAGGGTTACATCACGGTTGGGCTCTATCCCGACGGGAATCCGGGCGAGCTGTTCATCACCATGGCCAAGGAAGGCTCGACGGTCAGCGGTCTGATGGACAGCTTTGCTCTGGCGGTGTCGATCGCGCTGCAGCACGGCGTCCCGCTGCGGCTGTTCTGCGAGAAGTTTTCGCATACGCGTTTTGAGCCGAGCGGGTGGACTAACAATCCGGAGATCGGGTTTGCCAAGTCGATCATGGATTACATCTTCCGGTGGCTGCAGCTGCGCTTTCTGACCGGGCAGCAGCAAATGCTGTTCGAGAACTTGCGGCTGAAGGCGGGCGGCGCGCCGCACGCGGTTCCGGGAGCGGAGGGGTTGGGTGACTTGCATGGATCGGCTTCGCCAACCGGGGGCGAGCAGCGGCCGGGGTCAGGGTCGGTGCATGCGTCGGATGCGTTGTCATCGATTGTCGATCTGGGGGATGCGCCCAGCTGTCACTTTTGCGGGGCGATCATGACTCGGAACGGGTCTTGCTATCGGTGCATGTCTTGCGGGTCGACTAGCGGGTGTAGTTGAGGGGCGGCCCGGCTGAAGGCCGGGCCCTTTCAAAACAGCCGGATTCGGACTGCCTTTGTTGTCCGCTAGATTAGTTACGGGTCGCGGAATGGGCCGCGGCGACTGACGATGGGGAGCTTTCGGGGACGGTCGTCGTCGCGGGCAGCTGGTCGCGGATCAGGGATTCGATCTGCGACCAGACTTTGGGGTCGCATTCGATCTCGGTATGGGTGCGGGTGAAGAGCAGGTCGTACCAGGGATAACCGCTGCAGTCCACCGTGTCCTTTTTGTAGGTGAGCTGGAAATTGCCGAGGATCTTGGTGCGGTTGGGGTCGGCGGCGGTGATTTTCGCGCGGCCGTGGACGAGGCCGCTGGGTTGGTAGAAATTTACGGCCTGGCGGACGTTCGCGGGGATGATGGAGTCGTTCTGGCCTGGCTTGGCTACGCTATCGACCTGCACCGTCAACAGGACGGGGATGCCGTCTCGCTCGAGACGGCGGGCTAGCGATACCAGAGCCGACGCTCCCCAACTGTGGCCGAACAGCAGGATGCGGGCACTCTGTTTCTCCTCGATGGAGAGGGTCCCGTCATGATTTGCATCCAGCCGCCGGCGGATGAGCTTGTAGGCGTCGCGATGGTGACGATTGCGAAAGACGCGGCCTTCGATTTCATTGGGGCGTTCTTCGCGCAGGCGCTGGATCAGGCGCACTTCGGTGTGACGGGAGTCGTCGGGATGGACGAAACCTCCGACGAAGGCGAAGACGAAGATGGGAGCGGCGGCGGGAGAAGTGGTTTCCAAGGCACCGTCGGCGGGATAGGCGGGAGTGGAGAACATCGTGGCCCAGAGCAGAACGCCCAAGCAGGTCGGAAGGATTCGAGCGCGTCCATCCATAGCGGTCAAAGAATACACCCGATCGGATGTTTGGGAAACAACAGGGATGCTGAAAATCGGCTTCCGGCGCGCACTTTGGGGGGATTACGGGTGGGAGGGGGCCTTTTGGGAGGCGGCCATCGTGCTCGGGACCCGTCCGTGCGGTTTGCTTCCGCACCGGGCTTTTGGGATACTCGCTGCACTATGATAGGCAACGCAAAGGTCCTAAAAGAGCTGAATTCTGCGCTGCAGGAAGAACTGACAGCGATCAACCAATATTTTCTGCACGCCGAAATGTGCGAGAACTGGGGATACAAGAAACTGGCTGACTACATCAAGAAGCAGTCCATCGATGAGATGAAGCACGCCGAGGTGCTGATCGAGCGGATTCTGTTTCTGGATGGAACCCCGTCCATGCAGCCTCTGGAGCTAAAGGTCGGCGGGAGCGTGCAGCAGATGCTGCAGAGCGACCTGGTGCTCGAGGTTTCGGCGGTCAAGCAATACAACGCGGCCGTGCAGGTGGCGACCGACCAAAAGGACAACGGGAGCCGGGATCTGCTGGTGAAGCTGCTGAAGGATGAAGAGGACCACGTCGATTGGCTGGAAGCGCAACAGCACCAGATCAAAGAGATGGGATACGAGCGCTACCTGACGATGCAGACTGGCGAGTTCGGAGAAGGGTCGTAGCCTCAGGCTCAGCATCGGCCCGGACGCCCGCCGGATCGCCGCCGTTCCGGCACCACACTTTAACGTGAACGACCTCCCAAGCGCGGATCCCGCGCGCGATTCCAAGCCGAGGCTGGTCCGCCAACTGGGCCTCTTCGACGCCACGATGCTGGTGATGGGCGGCATTGTAGGCGCTGGGATCTTTATTAATCCTTACGTGGTGGCGCGGCAGGTGCACACGCCTGCGCTGATCCTGGGAGCTTGGATTTTTGGGGGGATCATCGGGCTGGGCGGGGCCTTCATCTGGGCGGAACTGGCGGCGACTTTGCCTGAGGTGGGCGGGCAGTACGCTTACCTGCGCCAGGCTTATCATCCGTCGATTGCGTTCCTGTATGGGTGGGTGCTGCTGCTGGTGATCCAGACCGGCGGCATGGCGGCGGTGTCGATTACCTTCGCGCGCTACTTCATCGAACTCACGGGCCTGCGCGCGCCGGATTGGCTGATCGGGAGCGCGGCGTTGGGGACCCTAACGCTGATTAATTGCCTGGGCGTGAAGAGCGGGGGACGGACGCAGAGCGCGCTCATGGTGCTGAAGATCGTTGCCATCGGGGTGCTGGTCATCGTCGGGCTGGCTTTTGCGGGATCGCCCGCGAGAGGAACAACCGCGGTTGAGCAGGGACCCTTCTTGGCATCGTTTGGTGCGGCGATGGTGCCGGTGCTGTTCGCATATGGCGGTTGGCAGACGGCGAATTTTATCGCGACCGAGGTGAAAGAGCCGAAGAAGAACCTGCCGCGGGGATTGCTGACCGGCGTGTTGGGCGTGGCGGTGTTGTACTTGGCGGTGAACTGGGTCTGCGTGCGTTCGCTCGGGGCGCAGGGGCTGGCGGCGACGACCACGCCGGCCACGGCGGTGATGCGACTGGCGCTGGGGCAGCGGGGCGTTACGTTTATCGCGGCGGCGATTGCGACCTCAACACTGGGATTTTTGAGTCAGTCGATTCTGACTGCGCCGCGCGTATATTTCGCGATGGCCGATGACGGGCTGTTCTTTCGGGCGGTGGCCTGGCTCTCCCCGCGCACGCGCGTGCCGGTGGCGGCGATCCTGTTGCAGAGTGTGTGGACGATCGTGATCGCGCTTTCGGGGCGCTATGAGCAGATCCTGAACTACGTGGTGTCGATGGACTTCCTGTTCTTCGGGCTGACCGCGACCACGATCTTCGTATTCCGGCGGCGAGCTGCGCGGGGAGACATGCCGGCGAGTTCGGGCTATCGCATACCGGGCCACCCGGTGACGACTGCACTGTTTGTTGTGATTTGCTGGTGGGTGGTGGGCAATACGATCTATCGCTATCCGCAGAATAGCCTGATCGGTTTCGGATTGCTGGCGGCGGGAGTGCCGGTGTACTGGGCTTGGAGCTGGCGGGTCGAGCAGGGAGTGAGACGGGCGCTGAGTGCGAAGGGGTGATCACGCCAACAATCCATTTTGTTCTCCGACCAGTCAGGCTTTCCTCCGGTGGATTGGTAGGGGCAGGACTGCTCGCGAAAAGCTTTTATCGCTTGCTCCAGGTGGACACTGGGATGCAGCCGGACCATCTGGCCGCGCTACAGGTCGCGGCCCCATTCGCAGTGTACTCGAATGCAGAGAAAGCGGTCGCACTCGAACGCGAGTTGGTGCGTCGGATCGCGAGTCTGCCCGGCGTCAAGTCCGTCGGCATCACCGACCGTCTCCCATTCGGGGATGCGGATGGCACGACGCATACCAGCGCGGCGCGCTGTGTCGGTGAATCCGGTAGAAGCTCTGCGCGCGGAGTGACCCGGTCGCTCTGAACAAACAGCAGCGTTTTCAGCATCCGTATTTTGCAAAGCGAAAAGGAGTTTCTGTCTGCATGGTCGGCCATCCAGAATTTAGAAGCGGCCGTGAGGTCGGAAACATGGCTTCCGTATAGCGTAATCCGGCCACGATCGGCGGCTAGCGAAAATACTACCCACAACCGGAGTCCGGACGTTTTGGGGATGTCAGGTCTGTGAGTAGCGTAATGCGTGCAAAGGAGAGGCGCCCTACTCCTGGCGCAACGCACTCATGGGATCGACTCGTGCGGCCCGCCGCGCCGGTACGTACGCTGCCAATATCGCAACCATGAGAATGGCGATCGGCACGATGAAGTAAACCCGCGGCTCACTAACCTGGAGGTCAAAGAACAGGGCACCGAAAAGTTTCGGCAGCGGCAGCGCCGTCGCGAGCCCAATGGCCCCTCCCACTGCAGTCATCTTCATGCCTTCGCTAAGAACCATCCCCAGCACGTCCTGGCTTCTGGCTCCCAGGGCCACGCGTATCCCGATTTCGTGCGTTCGCTGGCCTACGGAATAAGCAATAAGCCCGTAAATCCCGATTGCCGCGAGCAGCAGCGCCAGAAGGGCGAACCCGCCCAGCACATTTGCGAAAAATGGATCTCCCCCTTTTTGGCGATCGATCACAGCGGCCATGCTCATCACGTCAGCCAGTGGAAGCTCGACATCCACCTGCGCAACGGTGTTGCGCAGAGCAGAGGTAAGGCTGTTCGGATCGGAAGTTGCCAGCACCATAAGAGAAAAGGAAGCTACGGGCCGCTGAAAGAACGGCTCGTAGACCTCAGGTTCGTCGCGAGTGGATTCGGAATACGTTTTCACGTTGCCGACAACTCCAACGATCTCGCTCCACTCGGAGGCCGCGCCGCTCACATCCAGCCGGATCTGTTTTCCGAGCGCTTCCTGATCCTGCAAATAGCGATGCACAAACTCCTGGTTTACCAGGACCACGCGTGGCGCAGTGGCGTCATCCATTTCCGCGAATGTACGCCCGCGCAGCAGCGGGATACCCGCCGTCCGCAAGTAATCCGGCGTAATCACAAAATCGAGAGCGCTCAGCCGCTGGTTCACGGACAAATCCGGCTGACCTTTAATCCGGAGTGCCGCGCTGCCCGGCCCGGTTGCCGGCAAGTCGGAAGCGGCTGCGACGGCCTCGGTGCCCGGAAGGTGTTGCAGGCGGGAAATCAGGTCCCGGACCAAGAGGGTTTGATGGGAGGCATCCGGGTAGCGTGCGTGGTCAAGGGCCACTCCGGCCGTAAGAAGATGGTCGGCCCGGAATCCCAGATTCTGATGCTCAATGAGGAAAATTCCTCGGAAAAGCAGCCCGGCTCCGACCAGGAGAAACAAAGCCAGCGCGATCTCGCCGGCAACCATCACGGTCCGGAGTCGGCTGTGCGAACGGCTCGCCGAGGCCGCGTGGCTTTCGTCCTTCAGATTCGTATTGACATCGGGTCGTGACGTGTTCAGCGACGGCGCGAGGCCGCACAGCACTGCGCAAACAAGTGAGACACCCGTAGCGAAAAGCACCACGTTCCAATCCAGACTCAACGGCACGGCGCTGATGGCTTCGTTGAAGGTCATACTCGCCCGAACAAAATGAATGCCCCAATCAGCAAGCAGAAGACCCGTACTGCCGCCGAGAAGCGCAATCATCACGCCTTCAGTCAGCAATTGCCGGATAATCCGCAGGCGACCGGCTCCGAGGGCGCGCCGAATGGCCAGTTCCTTCCGCCGTCCCGCGGCGCGCGCCAACTGCAAGCCGGCCACATTGGCGACGGCTATCATGAGAACAAACCCAACCGTCGTCATCATCACCGCCAGAGCGCTGCGAATACCGAAATCGTAGACCAGGAAATCAGGCAGCGTACGCACCGCAGCGCCCCAGCCTTTTTCGGTCTCGGGGAAACTTTCCTCGGCGCGGCGAGCCAACGTGACCAGCTCGGCGCCGGCTTGTTCGCGGGTTACGCCGGGTTTCAATCTCGCGAACAGGTGCAAGGAACGATTCCTGCGGGCGGCGGCGGTTTGATCCGCAGCGGTCAACACAAGTGGGGTCCACAGTTGCGGTGTATACCCCAGCAAACGGAAACTCGCAGGCATCACACCGATAACCGTGTACGGTTCCCGGTTTAGGCGGATGGTGCGGCCGATGACCGAAGCGTCAGAACCGAAGCGCCGCTCCCAGAGATCGTGGCTGAGAATGACCACGTGATCCTGCCCGATCTGGTCTTCGCCGGCTTCGAAGGTGCGCCCAAGTTGCGGAGTGACACTCAGCACGCTGAAATAATTCGGAGACGCGGCCGCGGAGTGGAGCGCTTCTGACTGGCGCTGTGAGGTCAGACTGACGGTGCGATATTCATCCGTGGCGGCCATGTCCGCGAAAACGTGGTTGGCTTCGCGCCAAGCAAGGTAATTGGGCACTGACACAGGACTCGCGTCGGCTTGAAAGCCTTGCGCAGGGTCGACGGAAGTAACCACAGCCACACGCTCGGGTTCACGACCCGGCGGACGCCGCAAGAGAAAAGCGCTCACCAGACTAAACATAGTGGCGTTCACGGCGATGCCCAGCGCCAACGTGAGAACCGCGATAGCAGTGAATCCTGGGTTCTTACGCAGTTGACGCAGTCCATATCGCAAGTCTTGAACTATCGTTTCCATAGCCGGTCAGCTCCTGCCACACCGCTTCGCCCATGTGCAGATGTTTTCAAGGCCTTACCAATCCAAAATGCACAGCAAAAACTACACCAAACTCTCCAGCTGTAGGTGGTCGGCAACCAACGGAAAAATGCATGTCGGCGGGCCTGCAGCGGAATGCTGGCGTCCGATTTTGGACGCCGGTGCCCGGGAACGGACACTCGCGGGTAGCGAGGGTCCTTGTAGAGGTTCGCCCTCATCGCCGCATTCGGGACGGATGGTCGCCAGCCTTGATCGCAGGCGGGTTGGAACGCTTCTGAACTTGAGGTAAATTCATAGGCGGTCGGAGACGGCTGCAGCTGCGCAGGGCGGCCGTCGAGGAGAAGATTATGAGCAAAGACCTCTCCCGCAGAAAATTTCTGGAAAAGATTGGCTTCGGAACCGCAGCTGGTACGGGCTTCTGGCTGCTCAAGGATGTGGCGCACGCCGGCACGGCGGCGCTGCCTTCCCGGACACTGGGACGCACGGGCGCCAAGGTCTCGATCCTGGCCTTCGGATGCGGCAGCCGGTTCCTTATGTATGAGGAGGAGGACAAGGCGCTGGCGGCGCTGAATCGCGCCCTTGACTTGGGCATTACTTACGTGGACACGGCGTATGCCTACGGAGACGGCAAGAGCGAAAGCCGGGTCGGGCAGGTGATGGCGTCGCGGCGGAAGCAAGTGTGGCTGGCCACGAAGATTCCGGATCGCACGCGCGACGAATTCATGAGGCGGCTGGAGGGTAGTTTGAAACGGCTGCGCGTGGATCGGGTGGATCTGCTCCACATTCACAGCCTGCGCCAGGCCGACGACCTGGCGAGGATCGAGGCGCCCGACGGTGCACTCAAGGGGTTGCTGGAAGCGCGCGAGCAGAAGATGACGCGCGCCATCGGCATGACCAGCCATACCAATGGAGAGGTCCTGGCCCAGGCGATTGAGCGGCACGACCTGGATTGCGTGCAGATGGCCCTGAACGCCTCTCGCAACGGGCGGTTTGAAGAGCTGGCCCTGCCGGCCGCAAACAAGAAGAACCTGGGCGTGATTGCCATGAAGGTGACCGGGCAGGAGTTCCTGGTGGGCAGTGGCGCGGGGAAGGCGGACATGAATTTCTTGCTGCGCTATTCCATGAGCCTGCCGGTCACCACGGCGGTGGTGGGAATGCCGCGTTTGGAGATGCTCGAACATAACACCGAGGTTGCGCGGAGCTTCGCAGCTCTCAACCAGCAGGAGATGGAACGCTTGCGCCGAGAACTCATGCCCTCGCGGGAGGGATTGGAGCACAAGCTGGTCGGGCACTTAGATGGGCCGACGATGAATCCCGAAGTGTTTTTTGGGTGATGGCCGGGCAACAATTGTGGCCCGCGCGCGTCTGACCGCCATCGCGAAACCGACCCGGAGATTAGCGCGGGCCGTGATTCGTCCGCAGTCTGAGCAAACTCAGGTTCCGAACCTCTCGGCGGCGCGGGCTTTCGCTTTGGCTGTTTCTTCTTCTCGATTCTTTGGGGGAGCGTTGGTTTCGAGTGTGCGGAGAAGACGAGTGGAGATGGCGGCGATCTCCTCGACCGCAGCCTGGAACGAGGCTTCGTTGGCCTTCGACGGTTTGTTAAATCCGCTGATTTTTCTCACGAACTGCAGCGAAGCAGCTCGAACCTCTTCGTCAGTGACTGGCGGATCGAAGTTGAAAAGGATTCTGATGTTTCTGCACATTCACTTGACCTCAAGGACCTAGATCTCCCACGGGGGCTGCATTCGCGGGTTTTTGGGCTGGCTTTATCTTAACAACCCGGAGACGCAGAGCGCATCAGGCCACTTTTGCCGGAGAGGATTCGCGTCCAACCGTCGAGAGTGATCATGGTCTGAGTGCTACATTTGTTGCCATGGATGCTCATGCGCCAAGGCATGAAGTGCTCTTCGAAGGTTTCTCGGAAGAACAGATTCTGAACCTGCCGAAAGAGGCCACCGAAATCCTCATCCTGGTGGGTGAACCTCTGGTTTTTCGCGCGGGCTCGGCGGCCCTCCTGGGGTCTTTCAAGGTCACATCGATCCGATTGACCATCGAACGGGCACAGATCGAAGGCGGCGGGGAGGGTGTGCTGGTAGCCCTGGCTTCGCTCGCCAGGCGATACCCAACCTCACTTGGATTGGCTAATGTCGAGTGGATCGAGCAAGGCTGTTTCGTGCGCAAGACCGAATCTCGAGCTTCGGCGAGTCCTTGAGCGACGGGGTTTCCTCATCAGACCGATCGCCGGGATCGGCGAAGCCCACCACTTCGTCGACTCCCTGAAGCCCTAACCATCGTGGTGGAAGCGTCACGACACCGGCGAAGTTCTGAGACAGGAGAGCACCGGATGAATGGATCGCGCGCGGAGGCGGTTTCGCGCTACCTGGCGTGGGCCAAGCTGCGTTCGAGCGCGCGGTTTAACCTGGCAGCCAGCGGAGTGTTGGATTACCCGCTGGCGGAGTTTCCGGTTCGGATCGAGGACCTCGAGATTGGCGGCACGGGGCCGTATGGATATAGGCCGCTGATGGAACGACTGGCGGCCAAGGCGGGCGTCCCGGAGAAGTGTCTCGTGTATACGCTGGGAGCATCGATGGCGAACTTTGTGGCGCTGACGGCGCTGGTCGGGCCGGGGGACGAGGTGCTGGTGGAGCGGCCGGCTTACGATCCAATGCTGGCGATTCTCGATCACCTGGGGGCGAAGGTGGCGCGCTTTGAGCGGCGGGCGGATCGGGGTTTCCGTCTGGGACTCGGGGAACTGGAACGGCGGATCACGCCGCAGATTCGGCTGGTGGTGTTGTGCAATCTGCACAACCCGAGCAGCGCTCTTACCGATGACGATACTTTGCGGCAGGTGGGCGAGATGGCGGCGAAGGTGGGGGCACGGGTGCTGGTGGACGAGGTTTATCTGGAGACGTTGTGGGACCGGCCTGGGCGGTCGGCGTTTCACTTGGGGTCGAATTTCGTGGTCACCAGCAGCCTGACTAAGGCGTATGGGCTCAGCGGTATCCGGTGTGGATGGGTCCTGGCGCAGCCTGAGCTGGTGCAGCGGATGTGGCAAGTGGTGGACTTCACCTATGGCAGTCCGGTGCATCCGGCGGAGTGCATGGCAGTGGTGGTGCTTGATCATCTGGATCGGGCGCGGGATCGGGCGCGGAGGCTGCTGGAGACGAATCGGGCGCTGGTAAATGACTTTCTTGGTGGGCAGCACGGGCTTGAGTCGACCCCCAGCCAGTTTGGTACGACGGTATTTCCGAGGGTCAAGAACGGTTTGGCGGCTGAGTTTGTAACGCGGCTGCGGGAGCAGTTCGAGACCAGCGTGGTGCCCGGGGATTTTTTCGACGAGCCGCAGCATTTTCGAATTGGCTTTGGGGGAGCGACCGAGACTGTGCGCGGCGGGCTGGAGCGGTTGGGTGTGGCGCTGGATACTTGGCGGCGATCGAGGGCGTAGCTTCGCGCTCAAGAATTCGCACGGGAATCTGGCGCGGGCGCCGGGGCTCGCCGCCGTTTCTTCCGCCCCTACGGGGCTCGATCGGTTCCGCACGTGACCCCACGGCTTGCGCCGTGGGCTTCATTCTTACGCCGCTTTCCCGGCCTGTTCAGGGCTGCATTCCCCGGCCTTTTGCGATCACGCTTCAGTTGCCACCCACCTCTCGAGCCGCCGGTGACGCCCCTCGGGCGCTCTCTGTTTTGACTCTCTTCCCCGCAGCTCGCATTGGATCGTGGAATGTCGGCCTGGCGGGAGTTGCCTCTCCATCTGCGGGAGGTAGGCGAGTCGAAGCGGGCAGTTGCGGGGGTGGACGCCTTTTCGGAGGCTAAAGCCCGTGTTGCAGGGTGTTCCGTGAGGGGGAAGACTCAACACGGGCTTTAGCGGGGCTGCTTGCGCAGCGCGAGATGATCGTAGACGTCCCGGGTGGGGTGGATGAAATGCAGTCGCAGTTTGTTCCGAAAACCGAACAAGCTGCCGGGCGGATGAGAAGTGGTTGGGAAACTCCTTCTGGTTGTAATGCCTCAGTGGCTAGACGGGGGTGGGGAAGAACAGGATCTTGCAGCTGGAGCGCCTAACTAACGGCCTGCCCTGATACCAGTCGAGCGATTTTCGACAGCCCGCTCGAGTTAGCCTTGGTATGGTGTGGTGTCCCGCAAACTTGTTGAAGAAGTCCAGACGCCGTTTACAAGGCTAGCGGCCGGACCCCAGGGGCGGCGCGCGGCTTGAGGCTGCGCCCTTTCAAAGCGTCTTCCAGTGGTTGTGCCAGGAATTGGAACAGCAGGCTACAGGGCTTTGGACAGCAGGGCAGCCTTGGCCGGGTTTTGCAGCCTGCCGAGAAGCGCCGCCCAGTTGCTCATGCTCTGGTAATGGTCGACGATGCCGGCGGGTTCCAGCACGGTGCCGGGGAAGGCCATCCGGGCGTAGAGTTTGCTCGCGGCCACCAGCGAATAGAGGCGCAGGCGGACGGCGTCATCGACCAGATGACGGCCGGCCTTGGCGACGCGAGCATCGGGACTGTGGCGGGCGGCCTGGCCTAACTGCAGCAGGACAGCGGCGTTGTGGGAAACGCCCGCGATGTAGTCGACGGCGGCGCGCAGGCGTTGGCGCTGAATGGCGCGGAATTCGGGTGGGGACAGATGAGCACGAAGGAACTGTTCCTCCTCGGGGTCGACGAGGTTGCGGAAGGCGTCGAGATCGACGGAAAGGAGATGCTCGACAAGGCGGGATTCGTCCACCGGCGGCGCGCCGTAGCCCCTGACCTTCAGAAGAAAGAACAGCAGCGCGAGCGCGGCGCAGACGACGAGAATGAGGGTACCGGTCATTGATTCAATAGGCGCTGCAGCGCGTGGTTCCAGTGATCGAGGTTGTGGTCCGGAACGGAGGTGACGCGAGCGGTCTCCTGCTGCGGCAAGAGCAAGGTCACGATCCAGAACAGGACGCAGCAGTGGTACGTGGCCATGGTGACCATGTCGAAGAATTCGCGACTGATGCCCAAGCCTACATGGGAGCGGATGGCGGAGACTCCCAGTTCCACGCTGGCGAAGAATCCGACCCCGAGGGCGATCCCAAAGACGTAGCTCCTCCAGGGAAAGCTGAGAAAACGCGAGAGCAGGATGAGAAGCACCAGCAAGCCGCCCTGCATGATACTCACGGCACGACCGACAACCGTATACGCCATGGTAAGCCGGTCGGTCTCGCTACCCGAGGCCCAGGCCACCAGGACCACCGCAACCATCAGAAGAACCGCCGTCGCCCAGCGGAAAAGGAGTTCTCCGAAATCTTTCAGCGCGGGATAACTTCGAAAGACCCTACTGAAGATCTCGTGTACGACGGCGAATCGGAGAGCGATGCTGCCAGCGCCACCCACCAGCCAGGCAGCCGTATACTGTTGCCCGGAAATGGCGGCAGTGCGATTCATCGCGTACAACACCCCGAACTGCACGACCTCAAAGAGGGTGTATACGAAAAACGCCGGGAACTCTCGAACCAGCTTTCGACGAAACATCATGACCGCTAACGCCACCTGAAACACGTGCGGCGCGATCCATAGGTAGGTGAAAAACAGGGGGTGTCGGTCCATGGTTGCCGCCGCTAACTATACCGCGTCTCACGCCTGCCCTCAACCACTAGCCTGGACAACACACCGGACAGGGGCCCCGAGTCTCACCTAATCGGACGCGACCAACTAGGTTTTGCAGCCCAATTTCCCGGTCGGGCAGACGGGTAGAGGATTGCCGTCAGCCCGAAGCTGAACTGGGGCGGAAACCGTAGTCAACAACAAGATCGACGTAGCCAGAAGCCAAAATAGTTTTTTCACGATGCAACTCCTTTGCGAAGGGTTCGCACCGTGATACTTTGCAATTTACAGGGCCAAATTGGCACCGCGACGGCGCAAGGTATTGTTTCCGGAAACTGTAACAACTGTGATGACTTTGAAGTCAGTGGCGGAAGACCTTCAGGCCAGAACCCTGCAGGCGGTTTCGGGGTTGCTGGGCAAACTCGGCTACCTCGCCGGCTTGCGCCAATCGGACGGCACCTATGCGCACTGGGGCCTGACCCGGGTCCACGGCGAGGCGGCCACGCAGAGAGCTTTGACAGAAGCGCATCGGGGATTGGTGGCTAGGATCCTGCGCATGCCCTTGCGCAATCTGGTACAGGATGTGGAAGATTCCAGCGGCTCCAAGGAGACGGCCAAGGCGGAGTTCCTCGAGAAACTGGGCGCACAGCCATCACAGCTCATGCCTCCGGGCCCGGGAGCGGGTACCGCGCGCCATCTCAATTCAGTGCTTCGCGCGCTCTCGAGCCTGGTAAAGACTCGACAGTAGACCACTCCCCCAGCCGCATCGCGACTCCCACCACCTGACCGATCACTTCGGCTTCTTGGGGATGCTTCAACAGGCGCACCGGCACCGGCGATAGCGGATGCGACTGCAGAACCAGGCCATCCTGCTGCAGTGAACACCACGAGCAGATGTAGCCGTCGCGGGTCTCGATGAAGTAGATGGGCCGCTCGTATTCGGAGCGCCAGCCACCCTCGACGACCCTGTTCCTAGACTCATCGACCTGAATAAATGTACCCGGAGGCAGGATGGGATACATCGTAAAGTCTTCGCTTCCGATGTACCCGTAAGTATATTTCCGGTCGGCGAACTGGGCCAGGTAGCTGAGGGGAACGACGCCCCACTGCTCCACTACGCGGCCCATATTGACGGTAAAACGGAGATCGAAGCTGGGGTCCAGCCGCACGGGGATGTGGGCGAAGGAGCTGGTCTGCAAGGCTTGGGACAGGTGGGATTTGGGGGGATGGGCCACGTCCAGGTCTTCGGAGGTCTTGTTCAGGTCGACACCAAAGAAGGACAGGAGCTCGAGCGCATCACGACGGTAGATCACGGAGAGCGAGTAGATACGATAGATGCTGGGCACGACGCCCTTGGTTTCGATATCCGACAAGCGGCTTGGCGGGATGGCGAATTCGTCGCTCTTATGCCGGGCGGCGATGGCTGCGCTTGCAGTCTCCACGTCGCGCATGGTAAGACCGAGCTGTTCACGCAAGGCACGAAGGCTCTGCCCGCCAGGTTGCATTGCATCCCCCTCAGGCCGCAACATCTGAAGTCCTACTGATCCCGCCCCAGCAGTTCCGCGACCCGGTGTTCTGCTTTTGTAACAAAAAACTACTCTCTCTGGCCGGCAAAAACAAGCTCTCCGGGGTCTTGCGCCGGCCACTCGATCCGCCGTTCGAACCCGCTCAGGAAGCGGGGAGAAGTGGGGTCGGGCGCTAGTCGACGGGGTCGCCGTAAAGCGATGATCCATGCGGCGCAGGGGAGCGGGCGAAGCAAGGCGTTTGCTTTTGAATCAGTGGCCGCAAGAAGGAAATCAACAGGGCTTGCGGGCGCTCGTTACGGAAGCCGAACGGCAAGTTTAGCTTGGCGAATGCGACGCGTGCGGCGTTCTGGCGCGTCTCCCGCGCTTTCGACGGGCGGGGGACCCCTTCGACTCCGCTCTCCAGGGCAGGCTGTCGCTCCACAGGGCGCCTGGACACCCGTCGTTGCAGCCACGAGGAGGTTGTCGCCTCAGGCGTGAACGGTTTGGTATTCCTCGTAGGAACCTTTGAAGTCGGTGATTTTGTGATCGGTTTCGAAGTGCCAGATGCGCGTGGCTACTTCATCGATGAGATCGTGGTCATGCGTGACGAGCAGAACCGTTCCCGGATAACGCTGCAGAGAAATGTTCAGGGCGTTGATGGATTCGAGGTCGAGGTGGTTGGTCGGTTCGTCGAGAACCAGGACGTTTGGTTTCTGCAGCATGAGTTTGCAGAAGATCACGCGGGCGGCTTCGCCGCCGGAGAGGATGTCGGTTTTTTTGTTGCCGTCCTCGCGCGCGAACAGCATCTGGCCGAGCAGTCCGCGGATCTCTTCGTGCGAAGCCGAGGGATCCCATTGATGGAGCCATTCGAAGACGGTCATTCCAGGCTGGATCAGAGCTTTGTGATCCTGGGCGAAGTAACCGATGGCAGCTTCGTGTCCCCAGACGACTTTTCCGACGTCGAGGAACTTGCCTTGGTAGCCGCTGGTTTTGCGGAGTTCGGCTTCCCGAGTGGTCGGAGAAGTCGCCAATAACGCGTTCACAAGAGTCGTCTTGCCGGCGCCGTTGCGGCCCATGAGCGCGATCCTTTCGCCCCGTAGGACGCTGGCGGTGAAGTGTTTGATCACTTCTTTTTCTTCGTATGCCTTGGATACGCCTTCGACTTCCAGGATGTGCTTTCCAGACGGGCGCTTCTGCTCGAACTTGATGTAGGGCCGCTGGATGTTGGACTTCGCCAGTTCCGTGACTTGCAGGCGTTCCACTTCCTTGCGTCGCGATTGCACCTGGCTGGAGCGGGTGCCGGCGGCGAAGCGCGCAATGAATTCGTTGAGTTGCGCGATCTTCTTTTCGCGCTGCGCATTCTGGCCTTCAATTTGGGAGCGGACCTGGGTCTTGGCGACGACCATGTCGTCGTAGGAGCCGGTATAGGTAATGATCGTTTGGTAGTCGATGTCGGCGATGTGGGTGCAGATGCTGTTGAGAAAGTGACGATCGTGGGAGATGGCGATCAGCACGCCGTCGTAGGTGTTGAGAAAGCCCTGCAGCCAGTGGATCGAATCCAAATCGAGGTTGTTGGTGGGCTCGTCGAGCAGCAGCGCTTGCGGATGACCGAAGAGGGCCTGTGCCAGCAGCACCCGGACTTTTTGTCCGCCCTGGAGTTCGCCCATTTTGCGTGCGTGAGCTTCGTCGGGGATGTCGAGGCCCTGGAGGAGGATGGCGGCGTCGCTTTCGGCGGTGTAGCCGTCTTCTTCGCCCACGATACCCTCGAGTTCGCCGAGGCGCATTCCGTCTTCGTCGGACATTTCGAGCTTTTCGTAGATGCGGTCGCGTTCTTCGAGCGCTGCCCAGAGGCGCTTGTTGCCCATGATGACGGTATCGATGACGCGGTAGGCATCGAAGGCGAACTGGTCCTGGGTGAGGACACCGAGTTTGCGGGGTCGAACGACGGTGCCTTTCTGCGGATCCATCTCGCCGGTCAGGATCTTCATGAAGGTGGATTTGCCCGCGCCGTTGGGGCCGGTGAGGCCGTAGCGCTTGCCGGGCGTGAAGGCGGTGGAGACGTCGTCGAACAGAACTTTGGCGCCGTAGCGCATGGACACATTGCTAACTGAAATCATGATTTCTCAGGAAACTGCGGGAAAATTGCCTAAAAGGCGGGGACGCAGTGCTGTCGATAGGATATCACGGCCTGATTGAGTTGGGTTTCCGGCGTCTCTGAAGGGACTCCCATGTTTGCCTGGACACGGACCCCGCAACTCACGTGCGGGGCGAATAGCTGGCGTCGCTTTGCGACTCGGGGCGGGCATGGCATCTTGCCTCGGCGCCTGGGCGGAGCCCCGCCGGATAGATGCCGAGATGACCACAGCCCCGCACCGGCGGAGAAGTTGTGATCGTTGCGAGCTTCCGCCATGCAAAGCGTCCGCCCCACATGCCGGGACGAGCGCGCTACGCACCGGCGGAGAGTTTGTGGTGGTTGCGGGATTCGGCGATCCTGTACTGGCGGATTTTGTATAACAGCGCCTTGTAGCTGATCTTCAGCAATACCGCTGCCTGCTTGCGGTTCCAGTTGGTGTGGTCCAGCGCCTGGGTGATGGCAGCGGCTTCGGCTTCGTCTTTCGCGCTGCGTGCCAACGATTTTAGGCCACCGGCGGACGATTCCGTCGTGCCGCCGATTTTCGCGTCCGCGTTGGCATGCTGGCCGCCATTCACGTCGTTCTTCGGATTCAGTTCCGCGATGGCCAGGGTTTCGTCGCCCAAGATCAGGTATCGCTTGATGAAGTTGCTCAACTCGCGCAGGTTGCCGGGCCAGCAATATTCGAGGCACGCGGCCATCATGGTCGGGGAAAGCGGCAGCGGAGCGCGTGCGTAGCGCTCCGACATACGCGACATAAAGTGCTTCAGCAGGATCGGAACTTCTTCCTTCCGTTCGCGCAGCGGCGGCAGGCTAAGCGTGAAGGCATTCAGACGGTAGTAGAGATCTTCGCGCAGGCGCTTGGCGGCCAGCGCGTCGGGAATGTTGATGTTGGTCGCGGCCAGAATGCGCACATCCACCTTGATCACAGTGCGACCCCCCAGACGCGAGAACTGCTGGTCCTGCAGCACGTGGAGAAGCTTTGCCTGCAGACTGGGGGGCATTTCACCAATCTCGTCGAGCAGGATCGTGCCCTTGTTGCACAACTCGAACTTGCCGGGCTTGGGGTGGGTAGCGCCGGTGAACGCGCCGGCTTCATATCCGAAGAGTTCGCTCTCCAGCAGATCGGCAGGCACGGCGGCGCAGTTCACTTTCAGAAATGTCCGGTGCGCGCGAGGGGACAGCTTGTGCACCAACCGGGCCAGAACTTCCTTGCCGGTTCCGCTCTCGCCGAGCAGCAGCACCGGGATGTCGACGTTGGCCACCAGGGCGGCCTGGGAACGAATTTTCTTCATGGCGGGGCTGGCAGCCACGAAGAACACGTCGTCACAGAGTTCCTCGACTTCTCCGGCATAGGCCTGCTGATTCTTGCCCAGACACTGGTCAATCACCGCGTCGAGTTCGGCCTTCTGGAAGGGCTTGGTCAGGTAGTCCTGCGCGCCGAGGCGCATCGCCTGCACAACCTTGCGGGTGTCGTTCACGCACGACAGCATGACGACTTTTACGCCCGGCTTCAGTTGGCGCAATTGCTCGAGCGTCTCGAGGCCGTCGATGCCGGCCATCAGCACATCGAGCAGAACCAGGTCGGGCTGCAGACCCTTCTCCACACGCTGCAGCGCTTCTTCCCCTGTCGAGGCAGTCTCCACGTTGTAGCCATCTACCTCGAGCAAGGTCCGGATGTACCGGAGCATGCCCGGTTCATCGTCGACCAGCAGAATGTTGGTCGGTTCACTCATCTGTTTTTCCCTCTCGCTGAGCTGGCAGGGGAGGGCTTTAGTGGTACCAGAAACGAAAACTTGCATCCAGCTCCGGGCTCGCTTTCCACCCAGAGTTTCCCGCCCATGCCGCTCACCAGGCGGCGGGCAATGGCCAGACCGAGGCCCATCCCTTCCGACTGGTTCTCGTGGCTGGGCATGCGGAAAAAATCGTCGAACACTTCCTGGTGATATTCCGGAGGAATTCCGGGCCCGGTGTCTGACACGCTCACCTTCACAGCGTTCGGTATCGACAGAGGCTGGCGGCGGCGTTCCTTCTCCACACCTGGTTTGGTGACGGTACGCCGCTCCCACATGTACGGCTCCGCGTGCAGCCAGACCGTCCCGCCCGAAGGCGTGAACTTGGAGGCGTTCTCCAGCAGATTGGAAATCACACGCTGGACCTTGGGCGAGTCGAAGGAAAACTCAGGCAACTTGTCATTGGCCAGAAAATACAGGGCCAGACCCTTCTCCTGGAAACGGACCGACCACATGCGGCAGACTTCCGACAGGCAGGTGTTGATGTCGCCGGGCTCGTACCGCATGCGCAGTTCGCCGGTCTCCAGCACGGTGTAGGACAGAAAGTCCTGGATGAAGCGCTGCAGCCGCTGACCGCTGGCCCGCATATCGCCGATCACGTCGCGCTGGCGCTCGTTCAAAGGACCGAGCTTCTCGCTCTGCAACAGTTCGACGTACCCGTTCAGGATGGCGAGCGGAGTCTTGAGGTCGTGCGCTGCCGAGGCGAGAGCATTCGTGGTCCGCTGGAACCGTTCGCAGAGCTGACGGTAGTTCTGCACCAGATCCGATGGATAGTCGGACGCAACCGCCCCGCGTTGATGCTCAGTCTCTGCCTGTGCAGAACGAGTTTGCCCTTCCGTCTCCGCAGCCCCTGGCTGAGGAAGACACGGCTTATCCGGGATAGCGGCCATAATCAGAAACTCTCGTGGCTTGGCGAACGGGGAGGGAACAAAACTCACAAACAGCGTTTTTCGAAGAAAAACCTTAACTAAATCCTAGGATAGGGGATCCTCGATTGTCAACCAAAAAGGAACCAGAATTGCCACACAAGGGTAAATCATTGCACTTTTCGGCGGCTTTCGAACCTTGGGTCACAATCTCCGCAAAAACTACCCTGGCATCCTTGAACAACGCGAGATTCCTTGCAGGGAGCGCCATTTCCGGGGAGAACCACGGGTTTTCCGGCCAAAATCCGTGGTTTGCTGGTTGACCGGTCGACATTTGGCCCCTGAGATGCCACCAAACTCGCGTAATCACGACCACCCAGGGGACCATTTGATTCGACACAAGCCCGAAAAAGAACGTCGCCGCTGGACGCGATTGCCCCTGGCCATCCCGGTGTTTGTTCGCACCCGCGATGAAAAGGGCAAGGAGTTTCTTGAGTTTGCCACTGCCCTCAATATCAGCGGCGGGGGTGCTCTGGTGGCGGTGCGCCGATCCCTTCCACCCTCCGCGCAGGTTCTGCTCGAGATCCCCAGTGCGCCGCTGGCGGCCACGGCAATGCTGCCCAGAGCCATCCGTACCCTGCGCGCACGCAGCTTGCGAGTGACTCACGCCGAGGGCTACCACCTGATCGGCCTCAAATTCTCGCGGCCACTGCTGAACGGCGTCCCAAAGGTATTTTCCGCGCGAAGGAAACTTGCTTCTACAATGTGAAAATGTTTTCCCACCCCGCGGGCCACACATTTCCCTCCACGCTCCTCCGGCAGCAGACGGTCTGGAGAACCTCGAGATTGGTGTAGCCGGCATTAAATCAATCGCATACATGGAAATTGCCGCCCCGCCGGCACAAGGTTCCCGGGTTTGGCGTCCCGGGTGCACATACAAGAGACAGTCGCGGGTGGGACCCGCAATAACGCCATGACAACAACAAATTCTGTCAGTTCACTGGTGCAGTCGATTGGTGAAATTCCTCCCGAGTCCATCGTTTTCGGCAAATCCGATATCATGCAGACGCTGCGGGAGCGCATGGACAAGGTGGCGGCGGCCAACGTCCCCGTCCTTATCCAGGGTGAGAGCGGCACGGGCAAGGACATCATCGCCCGCATGATTCATGGCCGTTCTCCTTGGAGAACCGGTCCGTACGTGAAGGTGAATTGCCCCGCCATCCCGGGAACGCTGCTGGAGAGTGAACTTTTCGGCTACGAGAAAGGCGCCTTTACCGGCGCCTATGGCACCAAGCCGGGGCGGGTGGAACTGGCCCACCGCGGCACGTTGTTCCTCGACGAAATTTCCGAGCTCGACCTCGCGCTTCAATCCAAGCTCCTGCAGCTTCTTCAGGACGGCCAGTTCTGCCGTATCGGCGCCCAGGAAGACAAGAAAGTGGAAGTGCGCGTGGTCTGCGCCACGAACCGCATCCTGGAAGACGAAATCGAAAACGGTACCTTCCGGCAAGACCTGTTCTATCGCATCAATGTAGTGAATCTGGCGCTGCCACCGTTACGCGAACGGCGCGGCGACATTCAGGATCTGGCCAGCTATTTCCTCGAATACTACAATCGCAAGTACAACTGCCGCGCCAAGGCGATCTCCGGCGAGCTCATGGCCGTGCTCGAGAAGTATCACTGGCCCGGCAACATCCGCGAACTCGAGAATTTGGTGAAGCGCTACGTAATCCTGGGCTCCGAGGAGGTCATCTCCAGCGACCTGGTCACGCGCGAGCAGGAGTATTTCAATCCTGAAATCAATGTGGACGGCCCGATTTCACTCAAGAAGATCACGCGCCAGGCGACCCGGGAACTCGAACGCAAGGTGATCCTCAAGGTGCTGCAGGCCCATCACTGGAATCGCAAGCAGGCCGCACGCGCTCTGAGCATCAGCTACCGCGCGCTGCTCTACAAGATTCGGGATGCTGGACTACCCTCGAACCGCGCCGTGCGACGCCGCGAAGCCGGCATCAATACTGGCCTTGCGGCCGATTAGCCCGAGAGAAAATTGTGTGCGGGCGCAGGATTTTGCACCTTAATAGCATCCTCAAGGTAACCAGGATGAGTCTAAGCCTATGATAAGATGACGATTGTTTTCCTCAAGTTTGGACGCCGGTGTGCTCTCATCCATTTGGATAGGGTTTCTGTGCCGCCCCGAGGGCACGGTTCACAGGTCTGATTTCCCCCAAAGGCCAAAACGGGTGTCGAAAGCTGAAAACAGGGTTTAAAACTTTATAGAAGGCGGTGTATTCATGCTTAGGAAGGTGGTTCTGCTCGCGGTTCTGGCACTGGCTCTGCCCATTGCGGCTGTAGCGAATTCGCACAGCGATTTCAACGCCCAAGGCGGGACACTGTCGGGTAGCAGCGCGGGTCTGCAACTCACCAGCGCGACCCTGATGGGGA
>Ga0137418_10000325_pt1 | contig 41641 bp, 36 predicted proteins | sample CZODoug3_1_2_16f_FD_122242 | JGI IMG/M metagenome (GOLD analysis project Ga0137418, IMG submission 122242) | Vadose zone soil fungal communities from Angelo Coast Range Reserve, California, USA - CZODoug3_1_2_16fungal (Hybrid Assembly) | ecosystem: Environmental > Terrestrial > Soil > Vadose...
CGATCTCATGGTTCTTGAGTGCGACCCGCCATGTTTCTGCATCCTCTGTCTGTCACCTCGCGGCCTTATTGAGCAGGCCCTCGACCTTCGCGTCGAGATCCCTGGCAACCGCGAGGGCTGCCTGACTGCCGTAGGGAGCGAGCAGGCTTGCCATCAAGTCGTAGGACAGGTGCACGCCATCCGAGCGCTCATCGACAAGGATCGTCACCGGTGCGTAGGCTGCTGCGTCGGGAACGGTCCTGGCCATCTCCTTCATGATGATCGGATTGCCGACGACGAGGCGGAGGATCTTGGGCCCTTGTCCGCCTTTCTCTTTACGCAGCACTTCGCCAGCGTCGAAGCGGACGAACTCCATCAGCCCCGAAGATCCGATCGCCGCTTGAACCACCTTTTCCAGATCGGCCATGCGGGCTTCAAGCTCCTTCGAGTCAATTTCCGCATTGCCACCTTGCGCTGCAAGGGTCTCCTCAACCGCCGCAACAATCCTGTCCACTTTCGAACCCATTTCTTCCTGTTGCGCTTCCATTCTTCCCAATACGCGTTCCAAAGTCTCCGCCGCTGCAGCCAGCCGTTGGGCCGTAACTGCGAAGCCCTCCATCGTTTCTTGGTTCATGCTCTCCTCCATCGTGATGTAGTTCTAAAATCGCCAACCGACCTTCTTCTCCTTATTCCAATTCAACCCAGGTCTTCCTGTACGCCGCTTTCTCCCTTCGCAAGATTGCCGCGCCGGTAAACGTCACCTTTGTCAGCGTCCAAATCCGCGCCTTCATATCCAAAATGCGCGCATCGGAGATCTCATACGACATCCCTAAAGCCTGCGCTGCCTGAGCACTTCGGCCAGTACTCTTCATTTCGCGGATCAACTCAGGAAAGTCTTTGCCATACAAGTACCCGCTTAGCTCCAGAAGCTGACCCACAATCTCCGCCTGAGTAATCACGCCCACTTTGCGCCGTGTGTCATGCCGGTCGAGTGAAGGCGCATAGTCCACGCCCATCCCCATTAACGACGGCAAAGCAACCTCTGTCGCGGCTCGCGTCAAGATCACACGATGCCCACGCGCCCCCGCCGGCGGTTTGTCAGAAGCTTCTTCCACCAGAGTCAGAACCCCGCGGAATCCAACTCGGTTTGGATGCCCCTCGACGCGCGGCATCTCAATTGCCATGCTTTCCATTTCAATCGCCATTTCTTCTCCCGCTCGACAATTTGTGATCTGGTGCTGCGTTCTGTGATGCCTCACAGCGCCGGCAAACCCCGCTGCTGCCGCACTTCATTCACGGTCAACACACCGCTGCGCAGTAGAATTTCCTGAATCTGCGCATCTTCCAATTCGTTGCCCGCGTCGAGGTCCGCAAATACAAACTCCAAGTCCTGCCACCCCAGGCCTTTGCTGATTACATCGCGCGTCAAATGCTCCGCGATCAATCGCGCGGTCGGCACGATTGCTTGTCGAAACGCCGTGTCATTCTGCTCAGCAGCGGTCGAGCGGTTCACGTCCCGCTCCACTCCCAGCCACTGCGGCGGCAGATCGAACGCATCGGCAATGATGCGCAGCAGAAACTCCTGCCACCCCAGGCGCAGGTCCGCATCTGTGCCGCCGCCGAAGCGCAATACTTCCGGTTTGCTCTCAACCGAAAGAATCGGTACACGTCCGGTCCCTTCAATCTCATCTTGCCACCAGCGAATGAGCCGTTCGTGATGCACGGGGCTCATGTTCTGCAGCCACAACGCGTACTGCATTACTGAATTCGACGCCAGTCGCGCAGCAAACCTGTGAGCGCTGAGGAATGAGTTGACCGTCTCGAACGCTACTTCAAGACGTCCCAGCCCGAACGGCGTATGGGTCCGAGTATTCAGCCGGATGTAGCTCAACTCCTCGTCATTGAGGGCAATATTTGCATCCGTCCCGAAGCGCCCCGTCACTTGTTCATATCGCACCGAGGACGGGCTACCGTCCCAATCGGTTCTCATTCGAATGCTGGCCCCATCGACAGGAAACAGCGCCAGGGGTTGCCCGGCGTCCTCGGTGCGATGAATCTCAATCGCCCCAAACCCTCCAACGAGCACATCTTCGAGGACCTGCTCGATCATGGAGCGGAACGAATCGTCTGGATTTGGTGCTTCAAAATTTGCAATCAGTAAGTCGATTCGTCCGCCTCCGGAAGGCAGCTGATCCAATGTTCTCCCGCGCTTCGGCTGAATCCGCCAGCGCATTCCCGCAACTCGATCCTTGATCGCATTGATCGCCCGACGCGCCACAGGCGTCTCAGCGAACTTGCGGAGGTTGATGGGTGTGGGTTTGGGCAGCACATCCGCGCGCGGTCCGTAAGTATTGAAAATGGATGGAAGAGCTGCGGTCCGTCGGGTTACATCCCCTCCGGCGACCGGCACACTCCTACTCATGCGGCGCATCGCGCCCCGTAACGTCTCTGTAATTTTCATGGATTCTCTAAACCGCTTCGCGCTGAATTTAGTACCTCACACCAAAGAAAAACGCCACGGAGTTTTTCCGTGGCGCCACCGCGTGTACCCAGGGTCCCTTACAAACGCAATTCCTGCCTCGCCAACTCCGCGAACCCTGGCATCTCGTTTACCTTGGCGAGTTTAATGCCGCTATCCTCAATGATGGCAATCGTAAACCGAATTGACTCATCGCCGTGATCGAATCTGTCTTCCACCACCGCAGTCAGGCTAGTCGTAGCCCGCTCCTCCCGCTGAATCCCTTCTGCAATCCGCGGAAAGCTGTACGCCAATGCCTTCGCCACGTTTACGTCCGCCGTCAACGACACAGCGTGAAACAACTTCACCACGCCATTCGGCCGATAACCGCAATCAATCCTCAGTGGGTCTCCTGTCTGCGTGTACTGCGCCACCACAATTCCTTGACGCATATGCTCCCAAACTCCAGCCTTCACAAACGCCCTCTTCATACCAGCGAACACCTTTTGTCGCTCGCCCGCTTCGCGCTTCCGACCGCGTCTTTTCGGCTCCAGATACAACGACGCCAACGCCTCAATTTCTATATGCGGATCGTCCGTCGAACAAGACGTCGCCGTCGAGATCTGTACCACGTTTGACAAGGACTCCTGCAGCTGATTCATCAGCAAACCCCGGTCGGTTACATCCGCCAACCGCGCCCGCACCTCGCGCTCCAGTGCTTCTAGCATTTCTACATCGACGTCGGGATCCAAGCGCCGTATTCTCCGCCAATCCCGCGTCAACCGAATGTCCGCAAACCCCGCATCCCCCTCTACCATGACCACACCAATGTTGACGAACTCATTCCTTATCGCGTGTGGCACATAGCGCAAGAGAAAGAACTCGCATTGATGCTTCCCAGCCACTAATTCTCCACCTTCCAATTTGGAAACGGACGTCTCGTCGAGATCCGAAATGCTTCAATCAGTCCTCGGATCCACTCTTGCCTTTCCACTAAGGCACCCGCCAGTTTCTCCAGGGCTTCCCAGTTCCCGCCGTACCACTCCGGAGGAATCCCCCCAGCCAACGACCAAATCACATCCCGTTCCATCGCTTCAATCCGGGAGAGCCATGGTTGAAACGAATCCCATCCGGTGACACCGGCATACACTTCGTTGCGCATATAGACCCCGCGTAGGGGGTTGTCCGGAAACGACCACTCTCCGGCATTGAAACAATATCCCTGATCAATAAACGTCGCAGTATACTTCCGCTCCCGCAGCTTTCGCCAGAACGCAGCCTGCCTGCCGTTCGCGTTACCCGTCCATTTGTCCAAAGCCAGGATTCCAGCAAATGCCTCTAAGTTGCGCACCCGGCCCAGCATCTCCACAGGCATGTAGTCCAACACCTGTCCATCCCACGGCGGAGCCACCACATACCGCGAACCGAACTGCAATCCCGCCTGGCACTGAATCGATTCGCGCGCGAGTTGAATATTCAACTCCGGCGTATGCTCGACCAACCAGTTATTGACCTCGACCACTTCTACTGTCGGCACCGGTAGGCCTACCAGCTCAGCAAGTCGCGTCGCCAGCAGCTCATTCGCCAAGACCCGCAAGTGTTGCGGGTTATTGCGAAACTTCACTACGTAAAAATGCCCATCGGAGCAGCGCATCAAATGCCCTTGCGCCCCGCCCCGCATCCTTCGAACATGTTGAACCGCCGCAATTGCCACGCCTGATCTTACTCGCTCGGCGTTCTTGTTCCAACCCCGGCTTACTGGAGCTCCCTTACCCTCAATCCCGCCAGCTCTTCCATCTGCGCCCGCGCCATCTTGCCCGCCACTGCCTTACGTCCCGCCAGCGCAAGAGCCATAGCCAGAACCAAGTCATCATGGGCGCCCGCTGAGGCTGACGTCGTGCCATTTGCCTGCCGCACGAACGTCCTGCATTCGCCCCACAGTCGACGGCTCTGGAACAGATGCGGGGCCGAAGCTATGACTGCAGCCAGATTCTCTATCATCGCCGGGCGCGATACCGCCGACGTTAAGCACCCCAACTGCCCATCCTGCTCAAACAGGTTCTTGTAGCGTTCCGTTTCGCAGAGATACGCCAGTACCGCATGGCCGTGATTGTTGCGCTCCACTACCACCAAGGCCTGATTGTATGCTTTCGCTAACTCAACCACTCGTCGGGCTAGTTCCCGCGGCGGGAAGTGTGCCTGCAACTCAGCGCATTGCATCGCCGTCTCACGATCAATCACCTGCACCGCCGAGTAGTCCCCACCCGTACCACCGCCGGCCGGATCGACACCAACAATATATTGTCGCCTCCCCTGCCGCGGCCACCAGATGAGCAAACGCTGATTGTCCCGCTCATCCAAAGGCTTGATGCAGCCTTCCATCCTTTGCGTCACCTGTTCCAGGTCGAACACACACTCGCCGGATGCCAAGAAGCAAGACCGTGGATCCTCGGCAAATTCCTGTGGTGATAGCCCTCGTAAAGTCGATCGATTTTTCCGGCGCCACGCAATGTGCCGCGCGTTCAATCCCTGGCGCGCCATGAACTGCCGCTCTTCTTCCGTCAAATCCTCCGCCGGATCGTCTTCGATGTAGGAATCTTCATACCACCATGGAAAGAAGTGCCGTGCTGATTTGGTTTCCTCCGCGCGCTGCCACTCCTCGTAAAATACTCCGCTCGCCCCGTTCGGCGTTGACTCCAGCACGATCTCCCCTTCCCGCGGCACTGCTGCTCGTAATGAAGCCAAGGTTTCCGCTCCGTCGCGGGGCCACCGGGCTACCTCCGAGCAATGCAAGTTATGGATGGTCAGCCCGCGCCCCGCGTTCGGATCGCCCGCCGTTTCCACGCGATACTCGCTATCGATATCTGGAAACAGAAGCTGGCGAATATTCGCACGGGAGGTTCGCAATGCCCCCTTCCGGCGAACGTCTTTGGGCAGGTTCTCCCAAAACCGATGTACCACCCTAAATATCTCCTCCGCAGACTCTTGGTCGTGTGCCACCTGCACGCTCAACGTCCCCGGATGCGTGATCGTCTGTAGAAAGAACCTTGCAGCCACGTAAGTCGTGATGCCCAGCTGTCGCGCTTTCAGAACAACATTTCTTTGCCGCCGCCGCCGTTCGTACTCTCGTTGCGCTCGGTTTGCTAGCAACGGAAGCAGCCGACGGTTCTTGTCCCGGATCTTCAGGTAGTCGTACATGAGAAGATCGCGCACGGTTGGTGCGCTCAGCACGATCTCTTCCTTCCCTTGCCTCCGCTGCACGTTCGGCAGCTTCATGTCCAGGTGGTTGCCAATTTCCTCCAGCGACCGAAGATCCGCTTTCACGTAGCCTCTCTCTCATTACTCCGAGACAAATCTTCTCTCAGTTCACCTGGAGACTCAGCGCCCTCGTCGCAAACTGATGTCCGGCATCCTCCACCTGTACGGTGAAGCTAGCAGTCCCGGTAGCCGTTGGTGTGCCCGAAACAGTTCCGTCAGCCCTTGCCAGGCTCAGTCCAGACGGGAGCGCACCTGCGATCAACGTCCACACTTTGTAAGGAGAGGCGCCTGCGGTGGACAGTACCTGCTGTGAATACCCCGTCCCGTTCGTTCCGTTTGGCAAGCTTGTGGTGGTTATCGAGAGCGCAGGGTAGTTCACCGGGTTGGCTACTCCGACAGTCATCGTGTTCACCAAATCCACATTCGCACCCAGATCGCTGCCGTCGGTTGCCTGTCCGAGATACGGAGTACCTGCTTTCAGGTGCAGATCCATCGCGTTCGTGCCGTTCACGTCCCACGTAGCAAATACATCCGAGTACAGACCCGCACTCGCTGTCCGGTCACAGGCATCGATTGATCCGGGGGTCACCGGGGTTAACCATGAATTCGGGGTGCCTTGCGTGCAGACTCCGCCGTTCGCCGCCGTGGTGCAACTGCATGCTTCGACGGTGTTCGCTCCTAATAGCTGCAGGTCGGAAGGATTATCGTTTTGACTTCCCCAAAGTCCCGTTAACAACAGATTCTTGGCCAGACTGTACGTACAAGCTCCTCCACTCTGGCCGCCATTGTTGTCTGAACAACCGTAGACATTCGCCCCCGCCGATACTGTGGGAGGGGTTGCGAAATAGGGTCCGGCAGCCTTCGTGATCTGTACGGCTGCTGCCGTAATATTGTTCCGAAACTTGATATTAGAAAAATAGTGAGCGTTTGCGTACGGAGCCGTATCCGTTGTCTGCACCTTTAAGTCAAACCAACTTACCAGTCCTTGCTGCCGCCCTTGCCATCCAATTAGCGCCACCGAATTGTGGTCCGCCGTGATGTTGCTGGGTACCGTCGTTGGCACCAGCGTCGAGCTTTCCAGCTTCACGAACCACCCCATGGTGCAGCAACTGTTGTTGTTGTCCCAAAATGTGGCATCTACGTCGTAGGCCACAATGTCGTGAATCGAAGCGTTGTGGACTCCCAGCGCCTCTTCGCCGCCGTCGTCTGCTCCGCTCAGCACCTCCATCACGTCCGTGACATGGCGAATGATCGAGTTGCGCACCGTGAAGTTCCGTACCACAGCATTCGGATTCAGCCCGCGCCGGTATGCGGTATAGCTCGCCGCACTTACCCCCGCCGTCGATTCTGCTACTTGCACGACCGTGGGGCTCACATACGCCGTCACGTGGTAAATATTCCCGCCCACCACAATGCGGCAGCCCGTTCCACTCCCGAAAGGAGGGCAAACCTTGTTGTACGATCCAACGCTCCCCGGAAACGCTACTGCCGCGCCGCACGAAGCCACCGTCGTCCCGACCCCCGTCGGGTCGGGCACCGCATTCGGATCTTCCTCGCACGTGAACTGGCACGTCCCCGTGGTCGCCGAGCAGGTCAGAATGTTGTTCCCTGGCCCGTCCGTACCCCCGGTCACCGTCGTTCCCCCCGTTCCCAGCTTCGCGTTCTGATTCTTTGGCGTCATCAGGAAAGCATTTCCGAACTGGTCGCTCTGCCATCCCGTCCAGCTGTTCTCCGCTACGTTCGCTTCCCAAAGCGAACGATTCGTTGCTTTGCTCTCGCCGAGATTCTTCGGATCCCAATGGTTCGTCGCGCCCGTCAGCCCGATCGGCAACATCCAGCTCAGCGGCTTAAAGCTATGATTCCGCCGCACCTCCACGTCGGTCGTGTTTCCATCCGGGTTATTCGCTGTCGGAAGATACGCCTGTTGTCCTCCTCCCCAAAACCAGCTCTCCCCCGACGCCGACACCAGATTATTTACAATCTTGTGGGCCACTTGGGGATAGGAACCAAGTCCGCCCGCAATCCCTTGCGCGTCCACACAAGAGGGCCCAATGTTCGCGTTCGAACAAAAGATGTCGTAGATCCACGAATCAATCACCGCCAGGTACGAACCGTTGAAGTTCACCCCGCCCTGCACCTCGGACGTTTTGTTGAACCCCGGGTCGTCCTGCCCGTGCACAATGCTGCGGTCGAGAATCATATGATCTCCGCCGATGAACTCCAGCAGCTTATGACTCGTTCGCGTGCTCGGCGACCCACCTGCGTTCGGCGGCTGATTCGTAAACTCCAATCCGATGAACCGCCAGTGGTCGGTGCACGGAAACGCCGTGCACGTGGGCATGACCTGGTTGTCGAGTGAAATTGCTGGCGACGTAGTCCCAGTGGTGACAAACTTCGCCATGCGCTGTGCCGCAGCCGGCCCCGCACCGACGCTTCCATGCGCGGCACCGCAAGGATAGTCCGGATAGTTCGGCACGGTCGCCAATCCGACGTGACAAGGCGTCGCGCGCGTTCCCACGGCCGGGAAGTTCGCGTCGTTCACCGCAGAATCCGACTCCACCGTGATCCAGTGGCTCGCATCACAGGACAGATGCGGCAGCACAAATCCTGTCGAAGTCGGCGCCAGGAGCACCGCTCCGTGCTCAATCTGCACTGTGTCACCGCAAGCCAGGCCTGCCATCGCGGTGTTCCAGTCGCTCACCGCGCATTGTCCGTTGTCGGGAGGGCCTGGCAGGCACCGCGAAATGTCAGTGTCGCTGCGTACCTGCCAGGTCGTGGCGGTCGTTCCATCCATGTGGGTACCAGAGGGCGTCCCATCCGTTCCCGTATAGAAACATGCAATCGGCAATTGCGCCGGACCATCGTATGCCGCCCCAAAAGCTGGAATGTCACCGTTCGCACAGTAGCGGTTGTCCCCGAACAGGAGATTCCCTACAGCGCCAGTTGAATAAACTGCCGTTCCACGGTCCACCAACGACCCATTTTGCGCAGACTGTCCCCACGCTGCCGTGGCACAGAGCGCCAGCAGCCAAACTCTTTGTGTTTTCACTGGATGATCGCCGCTCCTCGCCCTGAAAATGCGCCGCTGGCGCGGCTCCCCGGATTGCTCACCACCGAACCGATGTCCCACCCAAACACGCCCCGGTCCCGTCCATCCAGATCAATCGCGTACGCCGCGCCAAGGTTCGCCCCCGCGCCGGTCGTGGGCGATCCTGCTGTTCCTCGCAAGTTCGGCTCCCGTCCACTCGACGGGCTTGTGTAGTAAAAAGTTCCCGAAACATTGGTGCCCGCGAAAACCGCGTCAATCAGCTGCCGGTCCGTAATCACGAACGCCCCGTGCTGCACCAACCCATCCAGCACCGAGCTCACTTCAGCCGGCATGTCTTCGTTGATGTGGCAAAACAGCCCATAGGGCACTCCCCATACCGCCGACTTGAACACCAACTCGCCAATCTGCCCTTGAATTTGCTGCGGGTTATAACCATGCAGTTTTGTAATCGCCAAACTGGTCACGTTCTGAATATTCACGCCCATTCCGTTCCCGCCCGCCGCAACGTCGCGATTCCCCAAGTCCATGCTCAGCGTCCCGCGCCCACCCCTGTATCCGTTCGTCGCCGCCCACTGAAATGTACTCGCATCTCCCAATCCATCCGGATACACATACACTGTCTGATTCCCCGCACCCACGATGTTGCTCTCCATCCATGCCTTCGAGAACGCAAGCTCATCGTTGACGTATCTCGACTTGTCGAGTTGCATGTTGTACCCTGCCGTCCGGATGTCCGCTCCCGTAAAATCGGCAAGCGTGTAAGAGTGCATCGCGTCATGTGCGTTCGGATCCTGGAGCGCCGTATATCCGGGAGCTGAATACTTCAGATACAGCGCCAAGGCGTGGATCGTGTTGTACGCTGGACTTGTCAGGTCCAAGTTCAAGTTCTCGTTCCCCGGTCCGCCCGTTACAGTCGTAGTCAAGTGATTTCCCGAGAGCGACATCGTTGCCGCAGTCCCGGTTCCGGTGTATTGGACTGTCAACCAGCTCGTGTTGGTGTAGTACGAGTGCGACCACGAGTGCGACGTCGGATCATGCCCCGCAGCCAGCCATCCCTGGATCTCAGCTATGTACGGATTCGCAAATCCGGTCTGAATCCCCATCGACATGCGCAGCCCATGCGCTACCACCGTCGGCGTCAGCGTATTGATGTACGCATCGGCCCCCGGGGTGAGTCCCACGTCATCCACTGTGAACGAAATACGCGACGGATACTTTGCGAAATCCACCACTCCCGGCCACGTGTTCACGGGAAGGTTGCCCCCGCCATCCGTCCCGCCCATCACATCCAAAGTCATCGCCCCGCCCAGAACCGGCGAAGGCAGCACTCCGAGCGTGTTTCCAAAAAAATGACAGGTCGAATACACCGTGTTTGTCGTGTTATCCGTCAGTCCGGCGAAGCGGTTGGCATAGGCCCGGCAGTTCTTCACCGACACTCCCAGCGTCGAAGCCACCTGAAAGCCGTTGTAGTTTCGGTGGCTGTCGACGTTGTAAAGATTGATATTCGCCCCGGACACAGTGGACGACACGTAAAATCCCTGCGGCAGCGTGGAGTTGGGAATGATCCCTTCTGCCCAAACGTTCGCCACCGTAATGTCATGCGCTGCGCCCACAATACGCACTCCGTAAGTATCGAAGTACGTAAGTTTGAAGTGCTGCAAATTCACGTAGCTGGTTCCGTTCAGATAAACCATTTGTCCAAATGCCAACAGCATTGCAGCTACGTTCCCGTAATAGGCTGACGGGTTCCCATTCGAGAATACAAACAAAGTATTGGACGCGAAGTACCAGTCCCGATCGTTCAAGACGCTGGATTGCGCCGTTTGTTTTCGTCCCCACACAGTGCCAAACAGCACGTAATTCATGGAAGACGACGTCACTGTTGCTTTCCAGATGCTGCCGCTCACCAATGTCCAGCTCGCCGATGGCAGCGCCAAATACCCCGTCAGTAGCGGCGCCGGCCCCGCTCCATAGGCATCGAACGAAATCGGGCTACCTGCCGTTCCACTAGCAGTCGGTGCTAGACTCTCCGTCCATAGCCCGCCGCGCTTGAAAAGGACCGTATCACCCGCCACCAGCGTTGCCGCATTCACTTTCGCCACCGTCTTCCACGGGGATTGCTGGGTGGTTCCAGCGTTGCTATCGTTGCCTCCGGCGGAATCCACGTAGTACGTACTTCCCCACCCGGCCGCCGTTAGGAACACTACTCCCAGGAAAGCCAAATATGGTTTCATTTACCTCTCCAGCATGGTTGTGATGGGTGTAAAACTGGAACTAAACGTCAGGGTGCCGAGAGTCGAAGGCATAACCCCGCTCGATACCGAATTCGCAGCTGTCGCCGTCCGGGTTGTGTTCTTGTCGAGCATGTTGAACCATCCGCCGCTCAACGACGCCCCGCTCGCCGCGCAGGTCGTGTCCGATGCGCTTACTGCGTACCAGTACGTCCCCGGCGTCAACGTAACCGTCGATCCCAACGACGTACTCACCCCATTCGCCGTCGTGCAAGAGAGGGCCGCTTCGAGCAGTTTATTTCCGGACGCGTCGTAAACCCCTACGAACATGTTCTGCCCCGAAGATGCAGTCGTAATATTCCCCACGACCTTGCCCACCGTGATCGTGTACGGAATGACCACCTGCATCACTCGCAGCTGATTCGCTGTCCCCGCGACCACCGTTCCCGCAGCGCCATTCTGCGGAATCGTGATCCCCGGAAGGAAGACATACCCTACCGCGATAGTATTAATAACCGCCCCCGGTCCCTGTGCCCAGCGAATGCCTAGGGTCTGCGATGAGTCTGCCATCAGAACCTGACCATCCGCTCCCACACCGAGTCGTGCGGGCGCCGAACCATACCCAATTACATCGCCCTTGGTTGTCTGCAAGCCCTTCGGCAAATCCCCGGAGAGGTTCGTCACCTGCGCCTCCGTCACATTGCCCCATGTTCCATCTTCATGCAGCACCTTCGCCGTGCCCGCACTTGCTCCAGGGTCCGGAACAATACCGGCGGCGTGTCCCGTCCCCGACGCCGCCATCACTGGGAGTCTCGCCACCGCCATCGTTCCGCTTACCGTGTCGCCAGCCGCATGAGTGTGGCCCGCCAGCGAAACGTCAGTAAAACTAGTCGCCCCGTTTTGCGCGACGGTCAACTGCCCGCTCGATCCGAAACCAACCTTGCTGTGGCTCGAGGTCGGAGCCGTCAGCGTCCCAAATGATCCCTCGACCGACCACGATCCCGCTCCCGAGGTCGCAAACGAAGCCGCCGTCACGGTGCCACCCAAGGTTAAATTTCCCGTTGTCTTGTCGAACGTAAAGCTGGGCGCTGCACCGAACGCACCGCCATCGTTGAACTGCACCTGCGTCGTGGAGCCGCTCGGCGTCCCGCTGCCGCTGCCTGGAGGGGTATTCCACGTCCCGTCCTCCCGCAGATACTTACTCGTGCCCGCCACCGCTCCTGGATCAGGAACAGCTCCGACGCTATGGGACGCGCCGGAGGCAACCATAACGGGCAATCGCGCCACGGCCAGCGTTCCACTCACAACGTCACTAGCCGCGTGCGTGTGTCCCACCAATGAAACATCCGTAAACGCCAGTGCCCCATTCTGCGCGATGGTCAGTTGTCCGCTCGCACCGAACGCAACTTTGCTGTGCCCGGCCGCCGGAGCTGTTGGCGCCGCGAACGCGCCTTCTACGCTCCACGCTCCCGCCCCAGTCGTTTGGATCGCGCTCGCGTTGATAACTCCTGGCACCGTCAAGTCGCCCGTCTGCTTATTGAACGTGAACCCAACAATTCCGCCCAAGACGCCGTTGTCGTTGAATTGCACATCTGTCGTAGCGCCGCCTGGCGACGATCCGCCACCGCCTCCCATCCCGCACGCTCCCCAGTTCAATCCCGTAGCCTGGGTTGAGTCCGCCACTAAACACTGTCCATCGGTGCCCAAGTGTACGGCTGCCGGCGCGGTTCCAAATCCGAGCAGATCACCCTTGGCGGCCAATGGCACAATGTTGTTTCCACCGATCGAAAACTTCACTCCCGGTGCTGCCGGAAGATTGATACCTCCCGAATTCAAATCAATCCCATTCGTATCGCTCGGACCTACCGGGATCGCATTGAAGTAAAACCTCCAACCGGTTCGCGCCCGCAAATATCCGATATCAGGACCCGCTACGCCCAGCGCACAGTCCGCCGCGTCGGTGAACGGGCGGAAGCTTTCGTGCGCCATTGTCTTCAACAAGTTGGAATCTCGACACGTCATCAGATCGGTCGACAGAGAACCGTTCCAGGAAAACCCTCCAAAGTTCAAGCGGCCTTTTCGCCCAACTTCGGTCACCGTCCAAGGTTCTTGGGTGCCAAGCATCATAAAGCCCCGTTGTATCCCTCCGCCCGTGTAACCCAATGTGTTGTACGGCATGTTTCCAATCACTGGAGACACATCTGCCCCGTTCTCTTTCTTGCCGGGACTCATCGCTGCAAAAGCTGTATTCGGTGCAACGTTTACGACAGGCCGTGCCATACTCGGACTATTGTAGGTTCCAACGCCAGAAGATCCAGCCGTTGAGGCAAGCACCACCGGTGCTGGCCAGTACGGCAAGACCGGCAAGAATAGCGACGCGTAAAGTGAGGGCACAAAGGGATACACGGACAATGCGGCCGCCGGATTATAAACCGTGTCGCAGATCGGATTCGGCGCGCAGGTGCTATCTAATACCGACGAAGCCAGCCAGTTTCCGTTGAATCCCCACGGGATCGTGGAATCAATACTGGAGATCTGTCGCGAAACCAAAATGTCGTAGCTCGTGGCGTTAAGGATACGCGGGAACTGTACATGAAACGTCGATACATTGTCGGAGTCAGCATACCCAAAGGGAAGTGGATTGGAGAGGTGCCCAACGGCATCCACTGCCACCACATAAAACATGTGGTGACTGGTCCCGTTGTTGGCAAACCGCGGAACGTTGCCGCCGGTGGCGCCCCCAGCGTCTTCCACGGTGACCAAGCCTTGCACAATCAGGTCAGCTTGCCCGACATTCCCCATGGGATTCGTGCAGTTGCCTGTCTCGCGGTATACGTCACGCAGTTCTAATCGGTTGGAAAACCCGTTGTTCCGGTCGTACCGGATGGCGAACTGGGCATAACCCTGGATGATGTTGCCCGATCCCAGGTTTAAGTTGTTTCCGGAGTGCCAGTCGATTCCGTTTCCCCCGCATTGCATTCCAAGATCGGAATGTAGAATAGTCGTAATGCCCGGGTTTACATTGAACGGGCCGGGTGCGTACAAGGCGGCGCCGCAGAACGTTGCATCACAGCGGATAAACGCACCATTTCCACGCATGTTGAGTGACTCGATTACTTCGCTCTGGTCGTTGAGGTTTTCCACAAAGTACCCGAACCTCTCCGGCCCATTCATGCCGTTCCCCGCCGATACATTGATAATCCGTGTGTTCTGTCCGTTGTCCAAAATGGCAGCTTGTGTTCCCGTCAGCCCGCCCGGATAAATCTCAAATCCCTGAATCGTGATGTTCTCCGGGGATATCGACGTGTCGTTGATGTAGAAACATGTGCTTACGCACTTCAGCTTCGTGCCTAAGCCCTCCAGCACAACGTTCCATCCTTTCACCGTTAGTTGGGATCCCAATTTGCATGCACTGGCCGCGGCATTGCCCCCACCGGAGAACTTGTTGGCCGGAAATTTGATGTGGTAACTTCCCAGGTAGCTGATCGTGTTGAGTACTGCTTGGATTGCCGGTGCGTCGTCCGTAACGCCGTCACACAGCACGCCATAGTCCCGCAGATCGATTGCGGTCTTTGCCTGTACCACCCATGCTCCCAGGCCGCTGTTCGCGTTTGGATTCCAGGCGTATCCCTGACCCGCCATCGACGGAGCGGTCGCATCGACGGTCTTGCCTTGGATTTGCACTGCGTTGCTACTGGTGCCGCAGGCGCCCCACGTCTGGTCACCCTTCAAGCATTTTGTCCCATCCGCCGTGCCATTCCCGAGCTCAGCCAACGGAACCACACCGCTCACTTTGTCCGCCTTGGCGGCCAGCTGCGTGTCCACATACTGCTTGCGTGCCGCTTGGGCAGGGGCCGTCGGATCGCCCGGTAGAGTCAGCGGCCCCGTCATAGCGTCGCCGGTCTTGGCTACGAACGATCCGGCCCCCACTGTAGCCACCGACTGGTCTACGTATGCCTTGTTGGCGGCATCGGTCGCCTGTTGCGGCGCAGGAACGCCGGGCGGCGTCGCAAACTGTTTCGTGCCAGAAATCGTTTCTTGCCCGGCGATGTGTACGACTCCCGTGTCCGCCGCCTTACCAGCTATGGCATTGTCGACATACTGCCGCGACGCCACCTGCAAGGCCACGCTAGACGGTACAACCGTCGAGCGTATCGTCGCTATTTTTACCGGCGTCGACGACGATGGGATCACCCATGTTTCCGTCTCAGTCGTTCCGTCATCCAGTTTGAGCACAACCTTGTAGAATGTGCCATCCGGATTGGCCCCAGCATTGGGCGCTAATGCCACTGAAAACGTTCCGCCTGTACCGAGCGCGATGCTCAACGTGCCGGCGGCAACTGGTTTGGCGTCGGCCGTGGTAAATGCCGGCCACGAAATCAACACGGTACCCGACGCCGCGCTTCCGTCTGCACGGTATACCGTGTCGCTCACCGTCGTCCTCACTGGCTGCTGCGCGGAGCCGGACGCCGCCAACAGAATGCAAGCCATCCCCATCCAGACCAGTGAACCTCCTGGCTTCCCCATGCCGCCTCCTGATGTCACCGAACGCCACTTCACGAAACTGCCTCTCTCTGCCAGAGTTGCCCACGCCAACTGATTCATCGCATCTCCCTAGCCCTACATTCGCCCGTTATTTGCCAAGAATAACCCCGGCCGTTGCCCGCCCGACCTGAGATGGCGCAACTCCCTACTTCGATGCTGCCGCGTCCGGACGTGCGAATAGGCCGCGAGATCCCGCAGCCTGCTTTTCGCTCACGGCGGCTTTAGGCCGCGTTGTTTTGTGAAGTTGTGTAACGCCCCAGTTGCAGTTCCCTAGCTCCGTTCAGGTACAAAGCTGGCCCGCACGGCGCGCCTGGGCGCCGTTGTGTTCCCGTGCTCGAGGAACTTCTTCACGCTATCCACATACACCTCCGGAAAGTCCACTACCGGGCGGCGCAGTTCAATCAAGGACATCGCGTCCGGCAACGTCCATCCCAGCATGCACAGCAGCGCTAAAGCCATCATTGGCGCCCGATGCACGCCAGCCGCGCAGTGAATTAGGATCTTGCTTCCGTCTTCGTCTAACGCTGTTCTCGCAAAACTAACGCCCTCGCGAAATACCTCTACCGGTTTCGGCAGAAAGTCATCGTCAATCGGATTCCATAAAACCCGCAAGCCCGCAGGTTCTGCCAGTGGCCGGTCGTCGAACTCCAACTGCATGTCGATGATGTGGGTAACGCCCGCGCCTGCCACATCCGCCATGTTCTTCGCGTTCCAAATCCCGCCTCCCACTGCTATCCTGCCTGTGATCCAGCTCAAATCCATGCACTCTCCAGTCGCTCTCCCCGCAAAGCGTGTCCGCGTCTGCAAACTCAACCCTGTCACAATTCTACGGGAGCCTCATGAGCGGGTGCCACGACAGGCGTAACTTCGGGTACTTCCGTAATGTCGCCGCCTTCGGGAGCGAGCTCCCACCGCTTGAGCAAAAGACTCGCCAGCGACTCGTGCCCCTCGGGGTTCTCCAATTCTTCGGCATCCATCCCGAGCAGGCCCACTGCTTCGAACAAGAACTTTGCACTCAGGTACTTGCCCTGCAGCGCGTCGTTGATAACCGCCTGCGTAATCGCGGCCGAGTTCAGGCAGACGAGCCGTAGAATTTCGCGACGAGCGTTTTGGAGCGTCCCATGTCCTTTCTTGTCAGGAGTGAGCTCGTCTTTTCTCAGATCATCCGATCCGCAATCCGTCACGGTGCCTGTTGGCGTAGTCATAAGTAACGCTCCAATCATGTTCTGGGGCAAAAAGTAAGGGACGCGGCCTGAGCCGCGTCCCTTTTTTCTACTCTTAAGTTCAGGATACCATGTCAAGGCCAGGAAATTGACAAATTTCTTTGAACTCTATTGCGTTTCTTTTCAGGAACTTAAATCAAAAAGTCTGTTCTTATCCCCTTGACAAGATTTCCAGCGGACCCAGAAGGGACACAAAAACACCTGCGATCCGCTCTCCCTAAGACCCCGCCGGCGCAAAAAGTAAAGGGAGGCAGCCTGGCCGCGTCCCTTTTTTCTACTCTTAAGTTCAGGATATCATGTCAAGGGCGGAAAATTGACAAATTTCTCTAAACTCTATTTCGTTTCTTTTCAGGAACTTAAGTCAAAAACCCCGTTCTTACCCCCTTGACAAGATTTCGGGCTGATCTTGGAGCGGCACAAAATACCCCTCCGCAGAAACTTTTTGCTCAACTTGTCCAGTGCCTCCGGCAGTGCGCGATAGACGGAGCGCGATGTGCAATGCATTTCATACGCCGCCCGGCCCGGGTTCTCACCCCGTAGGATGACGCGAGCGATTACCTCATATTCGTACTCGCTCAACTCTCCCAGGCAACGCTCAACATCGAATACAAAAATAACCGCATCCTCAAACGTCTGCAGAGGATAAGAAGTAATTTTCCGCTGAAATTCCATCCCGCTCAGGACCGATGGCAACCTCCCCGTTTCGACCGAGAGCTTAGCGTAGCGCCGCAAGAGGTTGATCGTACGCTTCCGGTACAGGCACACCTCCGCCATCCCGTCGATCGGTGGCTCGTACGGTGAAGGCAAAGAGTCGATCCCGCGCGGATTCAGAGGACCTCGAGCGACCTCGCTGTGGCCAGGAAAGGCGGGATCGGAGCCCAGTTGGATTGTGTCCGGATCGATCTCATTCGCAAAAAGCTCCAGACCGGCGGTGCGGATCGTGGGATCGGCGTCGATCATGCGCAGACCTCAAGCGCCGTGTACCGGCGCTCATCGGCACAACCTTGCAGATCAATTTTGTTGGGCAGTCGCGGGCGGCGGAGCGAAGGCTTCTTGGGCATAGTCAGGTAGATATGCTCTTCTGAGTGGCTGGCTTCGCAGATAGCACAGAACGTGAGACCCGATCCAATGGGGCGGGTCAGCAAGCACCCGCAGCCCTCGCAATACTTCAGCTCCACGCGGTTTGTTGGTTTTTGTCGCGGCACAGACGTCCTCCTGGAAGAAAGGTTTAGATTGCAGTAAGTTGGTTTCGATCAGGTCACGGTTTCAGCCGTGGCACAAATCCAGACAAATGCGAGCCTTAGCCTCCGAGATTAAGTCGTCACAAGGAGCAACTGTCTATGAGGCTGATTAGAGAACGTTGGCCCGGAAAAACGACAAAGCCCGGCCCCCGTGTCATTGGGAGCAGGGCTCGTTTCTGTTACGAAGACCTGCCTGAGCTATGGAGTTGTAGTGATTCGGCGCGTTGGGGCTACGCGCGATGCGGGGCCTAAGATCGTCTCATTGCCCTTGGGGGAGGGCTTGTGTTTACTCGGCGGTCGGATGGGGATCCGGTTCGCGTTGCGTAAAATAGCCTTCTTCATAGCCGGACTTGAGTACCCGGCCATTCTGCACCACCACGCTCAGCTTTCCGGTAAAACGCAGGGCGCGAAGCAGACGCTCCATCGCCGCCGACAACATCTCAGCTGAGCGCACCTTTCGTCGAAACTCGACAAAGCTTCGTTCGTCGACGAAAGGCTCAGGACTCAGGTTCGTGCTCGTCATCCGTGCCCTCCAAGAGGAAAAGGAGCGAAGTGCTTAGGTTCAGGCTAGCGCCAGTGTAGTTCTAAGTCAAGAACTTTTTCTCGAAAACCCAGGCGGGATAAGTCATTCAGCGCCTCATGCTTGTAAGTGCCGGACACCCAGACCGGGGACTGGCAGGAGTGCCGGTAGTCTGGCACGCGGAATCATTCAGGTATTTCGTGCGATCGAAACAGGCGAAGTTGTCGTCGCGGAGCGTAAGGATTGCATCCACAGCTGGCGGAAATCGGAAGGCAGATCCGCAACGCCAGGCCGCCCGCGCTCATGAACTAGTCGGACCCTACCCAGCGCCCGCGCACATCCGCAATCACTTGATCTTTCCCTTTCCGCAGGAGCCGGACAAGCGGTTGATTGCCAGTCTCCTCATGCGAGGCTGCCCACAAAACCATCTCCGCCAGGACTGGCGCGAGGTCGATCCCTTTTTTCGACAGAAGGTAAATCAACTTCCGGCCATCGGAAGGGTCTTGTTTAGCTGTGATAATTCCGTTAGCCTCCAGTTTGCGCAAACGGTCTGCGAGGATGTTGGTGGCAATGCCCTCGTGAGAGGTGAGGAATTCCCTGTAAGTGCGAAAGCCGCGGAGCATCATGTCGCGAACGATGAGGAGGGACCAACGGTCGCCCAACATTTCCACGGATGCGTTGAGCGGGCACCCCGAGCGGCGTTGGGGGGTGGACTTCTTCGGCATGCGTCTACAGTAACATGCTACTTGCATTTCGCAAGTGACGCGGGTAGACTGCCCTCGTTTGTGGTGAAACGTTAGGGGAGGTGGACTCATCATGCTCAAAATCGGTGCTTATGTTGTGGTTGCTCTGATTGCGATTGTTCTTGGGTTGGCGGCGATGAAGCCGGATACGTTTGAGGTGCAGCGCTCGACTAGCATCCAGGCTCCACCGGAGAAGGTGGTTGGGCTGATCAGCGATTTTCATCGGTGGGCGTCCTGGTCGCCGTGGGAGAAACTGGATCCTGCAATGAACAGAACCTACAGTGGGCCAGCGAGCGGGAAAGGATCGGTGTACGAGTGGGAGGGAAACAGCAAGGTCGGAAAGGGGCGGATGGAACTTCTGGATGTGAGGCCGGAGAAGGTCACGATCAAGTTGGATTTCATCAAGCCGTTTGAGGGCCACAATATGGCGGAATTTGCCGTGCAGCCCCAGGGCGGAGCGTCGCAAGTGAACTGGTCGATGCAGGGGCCGATGCCGTTTGCTTCAAAGGTCATGTGCGTGTTCGTCAGCATGGACAAGATGGTTGGCGGAGATTTTGAGCGGGGCTTGGCGAATATGAAGGCGGCTGCCGAGAACGGGAAATAGATTCGGGAACACTTCAGGAGGCAGTGATGAGCGGAGTACGGGTTCTGGTGGGCACGCGGAAGGGCGCATTTATTCTAACCTCGGACGGAAAGCGCGAGAAATGGGATGTAAACGGGCCGCACTTCGCGGGGTGGGAGATGTATCACCTGAAGGGGTCGCCAGCGGATCCGAACCGGATTTATGCGTCGCAATGCAGCGGATGGTTTGGGCAGACGATGCAGCGCTCGAATGACGGCGGGAAGACGTGGGAAGCGATCGGGAACAAGTTTGCGTATGACGGGGTGCCGGGGACGCACCAGTGGTACGACGGGACGCCGCATCCGTGGGAGTTCAAGCGGGTGTGGCACCTGGAGCCGTCGCTGGCGGATCCGGACAGCGTGTATGCTGGCGTTGAGGACGCGGCGCTGTTCCATTCCAAGGACGGCGGTCAGAACTGGGTGGAACTGGCCGGGTTGCGCGGACACGGGACTGGTCCGAAGTGGCAGCCCGGGGCGGGCGGGATGTGCCTGCACACGATTATTCTGGATCCGAGCGATCCGAAAAGGATTTATATTGCGATTTCGGCGGCCGGGGCGTTCCGGAGCGACGATGGCGGGGCCAACTGGAAGCCGATTAATCAGGGATTAAAATCGCAATATATTCCGGACCCGACAGCAGAGGTGGGGCACTGCGTGCACCACGTGGCGATGCACAAGTCGCGCCCAGGGACTTTATTCATGCAGAAGCATTGGGATGTGATGCGAAGCGACAATGCGGGAGATTCGTGGCACGAAGTGAGCGGCAACCTCCCAACGGATTTTGGGTTCGTGATCGACGTGCATGCTCACGAGCCGGAGACGATTTATGTAGTACCGATCAAAAGCGATTCGGAACACTATGTTCATGAAGGTAAGCTGCGCGTTTACCGGAGCCGCTCAGGCGGCAATGAATGGGAAGCTCTGACCAAGGGGTTGCCGCAGGAAAACTGCTACGTGAATGTATTGCGCGATGCTATGGCCGTCGATTCGCTCGACGACTGCGGCGTTTATTTCGGAACAACGGGCGGCCAGGTGTACGCGTCGGCAAATGCTGGCGAAAGTTGGGCGCCGATTGTGCGGGACTTACCTGCGGTGCTCTCGGTAGAAGTGCAGACTCTGCCGTGAGCCGCATTCGCATAGAGCTTCCGTATCATCTGCGGACACTGGCGCAGGTTAGCGATGAAGTGGAATTGGAAGTAGGGGGAGCGGTTACGCAGCGGTCGGTACTAGACGCGCTGGAAGCGAAGTATCCAGTGCTACGGGGGACGATTCGCGACCACGGGACATACAAAAGGCGGCCATTTCTGCGGTTTTTCGCCTGTTCGGAGGATTGGTCGCACGAGTCGGCGGATGCGCCGCTGCCAGAAGCTGTGGCCTCAGGGAAGGAGCCGCTCCTGATCGTGGGGGCGATTGCTGGTGGTTAGGCCCTGACGCAGCCTCCGAGTTTGAACGCAAGAATCGGAGTGTGCGGAGTGGGACCTCTTGCTAAAGTGGCCCATGAGGTCAATTGTAGAGTCTCTTGTTTCTTCTCATCCTTCCTCTGTGGTGGAGCGCATCAACGGGTTCGATTGGGATCGCGTTGCGCGAGATTTGGATACTGAGGGAAATGCGACCCTTGAGCGGCTGGTCTCTCCTGACGAATGCCGGATGACAGCGGCCTTGTACGGATGCGATGAGCTTTTCCGGAGCCGGGTGGTGATGGGGCAGCATGGCTTTGGACGAGGCGAATACAAGTACTTTACTTATCCACTACCTGATCTGATTTCTGGGTTAAGGACAGAAGTGTACCCGCGGCTGGTTCCTATCGCCAATCGATGGAATCAGGCGATGGGAACAGAGATCGTATATCCGGAGACCCACGCGGATTTTCTAACGCGGTGCCACCCGTCTGGACAGGTCAGGCCAACGCCCCTCTTACTTCAGTACGCGACCGACGATTACAACTGCCTACATCAGGATCTTTACGGCGAGCACGTGTTTCCTCTTCAGCTCGCGGTTCTTCTATCGGTGCCCAATCGCGACTTTACCGGCGGCGAGTTCGTCATGACGGAGCAACGTCCGAGAATGCAGTCGCGGCCGATGGTTGTGCCGCTCGGCCAGGGAGATGCGGTGATTTTCGCTGTGCATCATCGGCCGGTGCGCGGCACCCGTGGGGCGTACCGCGTGAATCTGCGTCACGGGGTTAGCCGAATCCGCTCCGGTCAGCGCCACACGCTTGGTATCATTTTTCACGATGCGCTGTAGTAGCGAGATGACAGGCAGTCTGTTCGGCGGTCATGAAGAGACCCGGCAGGAAGACCTCGCCCCAGGGGCGATTTTGTTGCGCGGGTTCGTTGCGCCCAGAGAAGCTGCGATCCTACCAGCTCTTTGGAAGATCGTGGAGCAGGCCCCATTCCGCCACATGATCACTCAGGGTGGTTTTCGCATGTCAGTGGCGATGACCAACTGCGGCGCACTGGGCTGGGTGACGGATCGGACAGGATACCGTTACGATTCCCTCGATCCAGCGAGCGGATTGCCTTGGCCTGCGATGCCCCCCGTTTTTACAGAACTTGCCGCGAGGGCTGCGTCCCAAGCGGGCTTCAGTGCGTTCGTGCCAGATGCTTGCCTGGTCAATCGCTACGAACCAGGCGCAAAGATGTCGCTGCATCAAGATAAGGACGAACAAGATTTTACCCAGCCAATCGTGTCCGTATCCCTGGGAATCTCCGCTGTTTTCCTGTTCGGCGGATGCAAACGAACCGACAAAGCCCAACGCGTGAAATTGTCACACGGCGACATAGTCGTTTGGGGTGGCCCTGCCCGGCTGCGCTACCATGGCGTGTTGGCGTTGAAGGAAGCTCACCATCCTCTGGTGGGCGGATGTCGCATCAACTTGACGTTCCGCAAAGCGGGTTAAAACCATGCAAACAATTATCGAGCCCTTCCGCATCAAGATGACGGAAGCTCTTCCGATTACCACGCGCAAACTACGCCAAGCCCGGCTGGCTTCTGCGAACTACAACGTGTTTCTGCTCAATGCAGAAGACATCACCATCGATCTGTTGACGGACAGCGGCACCGGCGCAATGTCGTCCCGGCAATGGGCGGCCTTGATGATGGGTGACGAGAGCTACGCGGGCAGCACTTCCTGGCAACGCTTTGAGCAAACGGTGCGCGACATCACCGGGTTGAAATACATCTTCCCGACGCACCAAGGACGGGCCGCGGAGCGGATTTTAGCGGCGACTCGCCTAAAGCCTGGGGACCTGGTCCCAAACAACAGTCATTTCGACACCACCCGCGCAAATATCGAATACGTAGGCGCCCAGGCAGAAGATCTCCTGACGGAGGAAGGGAAGGATCTCTACTTAGACAAGCCTTTTAAAGGCAACATGGATACGGCGAAACTGGAAGAGACGATCCTCGCAAAAGGCGCGAAACACATTCCATTCTGCATGATCACCGTGACCAATAACACCGGCGGCGGCCAGCCCGTTTCCATGGCGAACATGGTCGCCGTAAAGAAGATCCTGACGAAACACAAAATACCGCTCGTGATCGATTGCTGCCGTTTTGCGGAAAACGCCTATTTCATTCAGAAGTACGAGCCGGGGTATGGAAAGAAATCCCTTACGCAAATTGCGCAGCAGATGTTCGCGCTGGCCGACGCCGCGGTAATGAGCGCGAAAAAAGACGGCCTGGCGAATATCGGCGGATTCTTTGCCTGTAACAACGATGCTTGGGCAGAAGACTTTCGCAATCTGCTGATTCTGACGGAAGGGTTTCCAACCTACGGCGGGCTAGCCGGGCGGGACCTGGAAGTCATCGCCGTAGGTCTGCGGGAGGCGCTGGAATACGAGTATCAGCACTACCGCCATGCGACCGTCGAGTACATGGCGTCTCGATTGATTCAGCGCGGTATTCCGATCGTGAGGCCGGCAGGAGGGCACGCAGTGTTTCTCGACGCAGCGGGATTTTGTGATCACCTTCACGCGACGGAATATCCAGGAATCGGATTGGTGAACGCGCTCTACCTCGAGGGCGGCGTTCGGGCAGTGGAACTAGGCAGCGTAATGTTTGGGCGGGTGGACGCCGCGACCGGCAAAGAAACGCCGGCGCCGCGGGAATTGGTGCGCTTGGCCTTCCCGCGGCGAGTTTATACGCAGAGTCATTTTGAATACGTGATCGAAGTACTGGATGAAATCTGGAAGTATCGAAAGCAGATTCCAGCGCACCAGATAGTCCGCCAGGCGCCGTTCCTGCGGCACTTTACGGCCCATTTTACGCACTCTCGACAGAAGGGCCTCCCCGCGCCGGAGTAAGCGGTAGGACGTCGTCTCGGACGTCGGCACTTCCCACGCGAGCCTTCTTTTGAGGCGCGAGGTTTGCTGGTTTCGTGCCGACCCTGAGCCACGACCTGAACCCTTCGAAATACGCTCCGGACTTCCCCATCCGGACCGCCGCTCCTTGCGCCGATTGAGAGGGGTCTTCATAATACCTGTGTTCGGAATTCGTGAGGGGATCAATGACCGCAGCTGGCCGTGCGTTTTGGACTCTCGTTTTCTCTCTTTTCTTAGCAGGCATAACACCCCCCGCGATCTGGGCCGCCGACTGGCCTCCCATTTCTCCAGAAGACTTGAGCATGACCGCGCTCAAGGAGCAGCCAGGAGCACCGGCGGTCGTCCTCCTGCGCGAAGAAACAGAGGACGATCTCAACAACGCCCACTCTGTCTACATGCGAATCAAGGTTCTAACCGAGGCCGGTCGAAAGTACGCCGATGTCGAGATTCCCTACAGTCGACGGCGGTTCACTATCGGAGACGTGAGCGGGCGAACGGTGCATCCAGATGGGGCGATCGTGCCATTTGAGGGCAAAGTTTTCGACAAGCTATTGCTGAAAGACAGGGTCGGCCAGAAGCAGCAGCACTATCAAGTGAAATCATTCACCTTGCCGGACGTGCAGGTCGGAAGCATTCTGGATTTCCGCTACAGTCGGCGCTATGACGATCATTCGCTCTACGCCGCCAATTGGGACGTGCAGGACGATTTGTTTCAGAAGTCAGCCAGCTTCAAGTTCCTTCCTTATCAGGGAGAAGTGGTGATGGCCCACGACCGCATAGGTCAAGGCATAGCGTGGACCTCCTTTCTGCCGGACGGTAGCAAGCCTCAACTCCACGAGTTACCGCGAGTTTCCTTTGCCAACAAGCACACCGTCTCCGAATTTGTTGACCTTCAGATGGCGAACGTACATCCGATCGTGCGGGAACCGTTCATGCCCCCAATCGAGGCCTTACGCTACCGCGTCAATTTCTACTATATGGTTGGCGCAAAACAGGAAGAATTCTGGAAAGACGAAGGCAAATTCTGGAATAAAGATGTAGAGCACTTCGTGGGCCGGCGGGACGGGTTGGAGCAGGCCGTCACCCAAGCGGTCGCGCCGACTGATACTCCCGAACAAAAGGTCCGAAAAATCTATGCCCTTGTCTCAGCGATGGAAAATCAAAGCTATAATCCGCCTCGCGAAGAAAAAGAACTCCAGACATTGGGAATTAAAGTCGACCGTGGTGCCGAGGACGTTCTCAGGCAGCGCAGCGGAGACCATGATCAGTTAAACCGGCTGTTCGCCGCTATGGTACGGGCAGCGGGAATTCCGGCTTGGATGATGTGGGTGCCATCGCGCGAAGAGAGGGTGTTTGAACCATCTCTCCTGACGACAGGGCAGTTCGATGCTGAGCTTGTCATCGTGGAACTCGGAGGCAAAGACGTCTTTCTTGACCCCGGAACCAAGTTTTGTCCCTATGGATTAATGGATTGGCGCTATTCCAATAACCGCGGGTTGCGGCAGCGTGAAAATGGGAAAACCGAGTTTGGCGAAAGTCCGATTCCCAGCTACGCGCAGGCCATGATTCAACGCTTAGCTCGTCTACAACTTACGGATGAGGGCAAGGCGGAAGGCACAGTCAAGGTCGGATTCTATGGAATGGAGGCCATGGAACGTCGCCAGGAAGGTGGCAAAACCGATCCGGAAGGCCGCAAGAAGCTTCTTGAAGACGAGATTAAAAGCTGGTTACCGGGAGACAGCGAAGTTCACTTGTTAGGAACGCCGAACTGGGAAGATACAGAAAAGCACTTGGTCGCGGATTTCCAGATCGCGAGTCCCTTGGCAGTTAGCAGCGGCAAACGTTGGATCGTTCCGGTGCATGTATTCCAAGTCAACGACCGGGCGCGTTTCCCGGCATCCGAACGGGTCAATTCCGTCTACTTCGATTACCTCTGGCGGCATCTGGACGAAGTACATCTCGCCCTGCCGGCCTCATTGGCAATGGAGAGCCTTCCTCCGGCCGAAGACGTAAAGCAAAACTATGCGGTTTACAGCGTGGATCAAAAACAGGAAGGCGATCACGCGATTGTGGCGCGGCGGGATCTGACAATGGGTGGGATCGTGTTTCCCCAGAAGATGTATGGAGAGATCAAGGGGTTCTTCGACAAAGTCAAAGCTGGAGACGACCAACAAGCGATTCTAAAGGCAGGGGCAGATGCTGAACCTAAGTAGGACAATTCGCAGGCTCGCATTGCCTGTCGTGATGCTGAGCGGATCCCTTTCCCTGGCCGCGATTCCCGACTGGGTCCGTCAAGCAACTGGCGAAAAGCTTCCGGCCTACGATGCTGAGACCGACGCCGTCGTCCTGCTGGACGACACCACCATCACCGTAAACAGTTCGGACGAGTACATAGAACACTATCGAAGAGTCGTCAAGGTTCTTCGTCCCGAAGGACGCGAAGAGGCTTCATTCGGTGTGCACTTTCGGGACAAAGAAAAGATACTTTCCGTGCATGCATGGTCCGTGGATGCTGCGGGGCACGACTACGAAGTGAAGGACAAAGAGTTCGAGGACCGAGGTGTTTCCTTCGGATACGACCTCTATAACGATGTGCGCATGCGGACGACCACGGCTCCGGCTGCAGCACCCGGATCGATCCACGCATTTGAATACGAAGTGCGTCGCCATCCATGGCTAACGCAAATGGATGTTGAATTCCAGGAATCCATCCCGGTTCACGAGGCCCGCTTTGCGCTGCACCTTCCGCCCGGCTGGGAATATAAGGCGTCTTGGGCGGGAACCGCTCCAGTCGCTCCTATTGAGACTCCTGGGAATGACATTACCTGGACTCTGCGGGATCTTCAGGCCATCCAGCGTGAACCAATGCGACCCACACTCAGAGCGCTTTCTGTGCGGCTGGGCGTTGCGTTTTTCGGCCCGCAACAGCAGGCAGCAGCGGGATCATGGGAAGCCGTAGGCCGCTGGGAAAATCAGCTCACTGCGGATCGCAGAAATCCCACGCCGGAGATCACGGAGAAGGCGCGGCAGTTGGTGGCGGGAGAGACTGATTTTGACAGCAAGGTTCGGGTGTTGGCATCCTTCCTGCAAACCGACATCCGGTATGTAGCCATTGAAATCGGTATCGGCGGTTGGCAGCCTCATCCGGCCGCGGACGTCTTTCATTTTCGTTACGGAGACTGCAAAGACAAAGCAACGCTATTGAGTAGCATGCTCCACGAAGTCGGTATCGCGTCGGACTATGTCGACATCAACACCTATCGCGGGGTGGCACACGCGGATGTGCCCTCGGAAGATGTCTTCAACCACGTGATTCTGGCAATTGAACTACCTGCCGAAGTCGACGCGGCTTCATATCGCTCGGTAGTCACCGGCAAAAACAGCAAGAAATACTTGATCTTTGATCCAACCGATCCCTACACGCCTTTGGGGGACTTGCGGGGCGAATTACAGGATACCTACGCGTTGCTGGCCACGGAAGCAGGTGGAGAACTCATCCGTACTCCACTCTTAGCTCCTGAAACGAATGCGCTGGCGCGTACGGGACACTTCATCTTGAGCCCGGAGGGACTGTTGTCGGGCGAAATCGTCGAGAGCCGAACCGGGGACCACGCTTTCTATGAACGGGCTGCTCTCATGCACGCTAGTGAACAGGAGCGCGCCCAGCGATTGGAAGGAAGGCTGAACCGCTCCTTAAAGGGATTTTCTGTTCAAAACATGAACATCCAGTATCTCGACCAACTGCAGCGAAACCTCCTGACGACCTTTCAGTTGATCACTCCCGGCTACAGCCAGCTCCGCGGACCACTCTTGTTGGTCCGCCCACGAATTATGGGGGAGAAGGGATTTCCGCTGGAACGCAAGCCGAGACACTACCCGTTCCAGTTCGAGAGTACGTCAAGAGAAACCGACTCCTTTGAAATCGAACTTCCCAAAGGCTATGTTGTAGATGACGTGCCCGTTCCCGTAAAGATCGACGCGAAATTTGCCACTTACGAGAGCAGAGTCGAAGTCGCGGGATCGAAACTCAAGTACTCGCGCGAATATGTGCGTCGCGATGTCCTGATCCCGCCCGAACAGACCGAGCAGTTGCGCAAGTTTCTGGGGGTCATCGGTTCAGATGAGGCCTCTGTCGTGATCTTGAAGCACGTCCAATAGGCGCGAAGCAAAAGAAAGCCCGCTCTTTGAGGAACGGGCCGCTTCTCTCCCAGCGAACTCAGTCGAGACCTATGATCCGTTCTGGCAGACGGTCAGCGACTGCCCCTGGAACGTCTTGAATCCGTTGACCGAAGTGCTGGCGGGCGCTCCGAAGTAGGGAAGCGTTACCAGATCCTGAAGGTTGTAAGTGAATCCGTGCAGGACGTAGTGGAAAGCGCCGAAGTTGGGGTTGTTCTCCAGCGGGTCTCCATTTTCCAGAATTCCGCAGGGAGTATTGTTGCCGTTCACGTTCACCACGAGCGGATCGTCAGCCCACTCGCCTACCTCGTGGGATAAGGCGGAGACATCCTGCGCGAAGGTGCCCACGTGGTCGACATAAGTGGCATGGGAATACGCCTGTGGATTGCTGATGCTGCCCTCCGAACTGTGATAGCCGCCTATGCAGCAGCCGCCACCCTGGGTTAAATACACATCATAAGTAAGGAAGATCGGTAGCTGATTGGGCTGAATGCCAAGCTTGGTCATGATGCCCGGAAGCTGGGCGTCAAACCAGTTGATATCGACCAGTCCCGCGGTGAAGCCAAATACCGAACCTGTCGTGCCAAAGCTACGCGACGGACTCAGCGTTTGCTCCGCCGCCACCGTGGGGCCACCGAGCAAAAGATGCGAATTGGGGTTGGTCTGCACCGTACCCCAGAAGTTCGCGCGTTGGTAGGCATCGATGTACTGGGTGGTGCCGACGTTCACACCTCCTTGCACGTAGGTTGTTGTCGAGTCGAAAATCGGAGATTGGACCGTGTTGGTTGTCACCGAATTCCCGTTGGTAAGGATGTGCGCCGGATCATAAGTGGTTTTCGTTCCGCGGCGGCCGGCGATCACAATTTTGACAGGGATAATAACCGCGGAGATGGTGGTGGAAGTATTAGTGGAGGGCGCCGATCCCACCATATTGTAGCCATAGTTCGTCCCCTGGTAGGTAAACGAGCCATTCCAGGTGGGCAGCGCCACCAACGGCGCAAACGCAAGATCGGAACGCAGCTTGGCGGGCAGAACCGTATACATTCCCTTTGCGTTTTGCACTTTGGGTACGGCGTTGATGTCCTGTGCGAAGGCCGTGCTGTTTACCGGCACACATCCCGGCACCACAATCGCCAAGAACAAAGTGAACTGAAACAATCGTGTCTTCATGAAACTTTCTCCTTAAGGTGTTGCTGGTTGTGAACGACGCGGCAATGGGAGGCTCATATCCCGTTTCTTAGAGGCGCCGACGCGCCAGAGGTCGAATGCGCCGATTCTCGAATCTTCGTCCCACGGATGTCAATCGGGGATTTACCCTAGGACCTTGGTCAGGAGTGCATTCCGTGTTCGGAAGATGTGCTGGCGGCAAACCGGACGGTCTGTCGTGTGGCGGAACTCTTGGAGACATCCCTTGGGTGCGCCGTGATTCTGTTCGACGAGAAACGAAGGCTTCGCGGGGCTGCCATTGTACCGGCGGGGTTCACTGATTCGTCATCGTGCGACCCTGGCGGTCGGAGCATAATGTTAATCTATGGAACTTGCTTTCGAAGAACGCTGGCTTCCGAAGTCCATTCTTAGCCTTCGCGGATATACACCTCAAAAATTCCTGAAGGACCTGTTGGCAGGCGTAACCGTCGGCCTGGTAGCTCTGCCTCTGGCCATGGCGTTTGCAATTGCATCGGGTTTGACGCCGCAAGCGGGGATCTATTGTGCTGTGGTTACGGGATTTCTGATCTCTTTGCTGGGAGGATCGCGCACGCAGATTGGCGGGCCGACCGGCGCTTTTGTCGTTGTGGTAGCGGGGATCATCGCGCAGCACGGAGTGGAGGGACTGTTCCTGTGCACGATGATGGCGGGCGTGCTGCTGGTGATTCTGGGCGCTACTGGCATGGGGACGGCGGTGAAATTTATCCCGCGGCCCATTGTCATTGGTTTCACAAACGGCATCGCAGTTTTGATTGCCAGCACGCAGTTAAAAGACTTTTTTGGTTTGCAGATCGATAAGGTGCCGGGGGAGTTCTGGCTCCGCATGGAATCGGTCGTAGCGCACTTCAAGACGCTGAATTACGAAGCGACGATTCTCGCCGCACTGACTTTGGTCATCCTCATCCTATGTCGGTTGACCTCCAATCGCATTCCCGGACCGATTGTGGTGCTGCTAGGCGCGACGGTGGCTGTTTATTTTCTCAAGCTGCCTGTAGAGACCATCGGAACCAGGTTTCACGGAATTCCAAGCGGGCTGCCCCATTTGGAGTTGCCACGGTTCCGGCCGGAGCTAATTCACGGACTCCTGGGACCGGCCCTTACGGTCGCCATGTTGGGAGCGATTGAGTCGCTGATGTCAGCTGTCGTGGCGGACCGCATGAGCAACGACCGGCACAACCCCAATGTGGAATTGATTGCTCAGGGTGTGGCGAATATCGCATCGCCGCTGTTTGGAGGGCTGCCCGCTACGGGCGCGATAGCACGAACGGCGACCAATATTCGCGCCGGAGCGCAAACACCGGTGGCAGGAATGATTCATGCCCTGACCCTGGTGTGCATTCTGCTGTTCGCAGCACCGTTGGCCAGTTATATTCCCATGGCAGTACTCGCGGGAATCCTCATGATGGTGTCCTACAACATGGGCGAGTGGCGTGAGATTCCGCAACTCCTGCGGCTGACGCGCACCGACATCAGCGTCTGGCTTGTAACGTTTGCTCTCACTGTGTTTGCCGACCTCACGGTTGCGGTCGAAGCTGGCATGATTCTGGCGGCTCTCCTGTTTATCGCGCGCGTCGCGAACACAACCACCGTTGCTCAGGTGACCGACGACTACGTGGAGGACGGCCGCGTCCATATCTTGCAGGACAAAGACATTCCCTACTATGTCACGATATTCAGGATTCACGGCCCGTTCTTGTTTGGCGCTACGGACAAAATCGCCGCCGTGACGGAGAACCTACACGAACTCCCGCCCGTAGTTGTCTTGCGCCTGAGGAACATGACGGCTATCGACGCGACCGGACTTTTCGCGCTGGAAGAGCTCGCCAAGCAGTTGCACGGCACGAAGCGGACCCTAATCCTTTGCGGGGCCCGCGAGCAGCCGAAGCAACTGATTCATCAGGCTGAGTTTGAAGACATCATCGGGCGCGAGAATTTCTGCGACAACGTCCAGCAGGCGTTGGATCGCGCCGAGGAAGTATTCGAATCGCTGCAACCGGCTTCCCGCAACTCGGAAAATCCTCTCGTTGCTGAGTAGCTGGCCTTTGGGTTTATGATCAACAGGCTATAACCGAGGAATCTACGATGCGAATGATCTTGAACTGGCTCCTGAGCGCTCTTGCCGTTTGGGTTCTGCCTTACATCGTTGCGGGCGTTCACGTTCGCGGTTTCACAACTGCTCTCGTGGCCGCGCTCGTAATTGGGTTCGTGAATGCCACGCTAGGATTGTTGCTAAAGGTGGTCACCTTTCCGCTCACGGTACTGACCCTCGGCATCTTTTGGCTCGTCATCAATGGACTGATGCTGGAGGTTGCTGCCGCCTTCGTGCCGGGTTTCGAAATCCACGGCTTCCTAGCAGCATTTCTCGGTGCAATCGTGTTGAGCGTCGTCAACATGGTGTTGCGCTGGTTGGTCAAGCCGGCAGTTGAGGGGAAGTAGCGGTTTCCAAGCTTTCTACAGCCGATGAAGTTGCAGAACCACTTCATCGATACAATTGTGCTGGAACAACCGGATGGCAGCGATGCCGACTGCTCCAGCTTCAATGCAATCTCGAGCATTTTCCAGCGTAACGCCACCCAGGGCGAAGATCGGCAGGTTTCCCCGACAAGCGATTTTGAGTGACTCCAGCCCAAGGGCTTGGCCGGGTGGATGTGCCTGCTTGCCAAAAATTGGGGCTAGGACGGCAAAATTCGTTCCCTCTGATTCTGCCCGGCGGACATCGTCCACCGAGTGACAAGAGACGATAGTGAGGAACGATTCAACCCGCTCGTCTTGGTCCACGAGGGACTGGATTGTAGCAACTTCCCGCGGAGAAACATCGTCGCCGCGCAAATGAACCCCATCCGCATCAATGGCTAAAGCCACATCCGTGCGGGAATTGAGAAGGAGCCTGGTTTCTCGGTTCGCTTGCCGCACAGTGCGTACTGCCTCGCGCCCGATGGCTTCCAGCTCCCCTGACGTCAGGTCTTTCTCGCGAACTTGGATGTAGTCGACTCCGGCACGAGCGGCTTCGACAATCTTGTTGAGCAGCTGTCGGCGGCGAGCTGTCTCGTCGCCAGGAAATCCGTTGCGGTCTGTTATGTAGTAGAGCTGCATTCGCTAGCGTTGAAACTTGTTCGTGGGCAAGGAGCGCCAGCGTCCCACAAGCGCCTACAATCGAGTTTTCGCGATCTCAGGCATCTGTTCGGCCTTCGGCTTCGGAACTAAGTGGTACTTTGTCAGGCCATCGCGCAAGAACTCGAAAGCCTCTTGGGGCGAATCTACCACCTGAAACAGATTCAGATCCTGCGCGTTAATAGTCCCGCTGTCCACCATGGCTTGCAGATTGAGCACACGGCTCCAATATTCCTTGCCGTAGATGACGACCACCATCTTTTTCGCCAGCTTTTCGGTTTGCGCCAGCGTAAGAATCTCGAAAAGCTCGTCGAGTGTGCCGAAGCCTCCCGGAAAAACCACCAGCGCCTTCGCCAAATACGCAAACCAAAACTTTCGCATGAAAAAGTAGTGAAACTCAAAATTCAGGGCCGGGGTAATGTACGGATTGGGGAATTGCTCCATCGGCAGGCGGATGTTCAGCCCAATGGTTTTCCCGTTGGCATCGCGCGCGCCTCGGTTGGCCGCTTCCATGATTCCGGGTCCACCACCTGTGGTGACCACGAAGCGGTGACGTCGCGCCGGGATATGTGCCGACCACTCAGTGAGCATACGCGCCAACTCTCGCGCCTCGGCGTAGTAGCGTGACATAGCGACCGCGGCCTGGGCTTGTTTGGCGGACGCATTGACGGCGCGCTCAGCTCCGGATAGTCCAGCTTGGATCGCGCCTAACTTAACGTTCGCGTTTTCCGGACTTTGCAGGCGGGCTGACCCAAAGAACACCACCGTATCCTGAATCTGTTCGCGGCGGAATCGCGTGAGAGGTTCCTGATATTCCGACAGAAGGCGCAAAATGCGCCCGTCGGGCCCATGCACGAAGGCCTCGTTCGCGTAGGCGAGGGGAGCGGGCTTGAGGATTTCATCGCTCATGGGCTGGGTCCTGATTCACACTCCTGGTTCATACGACCTTCGTTTACACAACTTTCGTTCAAACGTCTTCGTGATAGTGGGCGGTTTCCGAGATAGCGATCCACAGATCCAGCACCCCAAAGCCTGAGCAGATCCCGCGAAAGAAGGGGTTGGCAAACAAGGACCTTACCCAGGGGTATCCTGAAAACAGGGGATTGTCAGCCCATTCCGGCCGCCAGGGTAGAACGATCAAGAACACGCCTAGTAGTGTGCAGAGCAACACAAATGTGACCAGGAACATGCGGCGAGCCCAGATCTCAGCCGGGGAAGCGTGCTTACGCACTGCGGGCTTGGGTTCCTCCGACAGCAGACCACTGCTCGAGTACGAACTCGGGTTGGGAGTCTCGGGGTCGGTCGTCACGCGGGACTCCTCCCGGCCATCCGCTTCCCAGTGGTCCGTCGGCTTGGGACAGACCGCTCCCGTGCTTCCAAAAAAGCCATCTGGAGATTCTACGACTTCAGAGCGTGAATCCGCTCGCCAACATCGCGGTAATCAATGTTGGCACCGTAGACCTCCATAAAGTGGGCCAGGGCAGCACGCTTATTTTTTCCGGCTTCATAGGCGCTGGCCAGCTCATAGTGGAGGGCAGTTCGGCCTTCTTCGTCGAGATTCGGCAGTTTGAGAGCCTTCTCATACCAGCGGATCGACGCTTCCGGAACGCCTTTGTCCAGGAAACACTGCGCGAGCCACGTGTAAGCCTGCATCGTGTATTTAAAAGGTGCGCCACGGTCGATAGCTTGGCAAACCTTTTGCAACTCTCCAATGGCCTCGTCGACCAAGCCCATCTCACGGAAGGCCACACCGAGGTTGTAGTGATCCTCCGGGTCCTCGTGCGTGGGTGCGGACTCATCTTCCAGTCCAGCGCGGAGCTCGTCGAACATGTCGTTCAAGTCGGCACCGGCTTCCGCGATCCCAGCCGGGATCAGAACTGGAGATACAACTGGCGGTGCCGCTGGGGGCGCAGCGGCTCGAGGTACTAAAGGCGTCGCAGCAACCGCGGGTTTCGTTTCCAGTGCAGGCTGAGCCGCCGCTCCACCACCGTGCGTGGGTTGCGAGGCCGAAAGGAAGGCGGTCTGCGGCGCAGGCGCTGCCAGGGGCGCGATTACACGAGCAGGCGGGATGGCCGGTGCTCCGGGTGCCATGAAGTCTTCGGGCAGCTCCGCTTCGAGATCGGCAACAAAGTCATCGAGTGTGCTGGAAGTGCGGGCAGGCGCGGCGCTCGCGTGGGCTGGTTGTGTCGCAGGTTCCGGCTCGATTTTCGCCGTAATCTCCGCCCCGATCTCCTCCTCTGGTTCAGAGGCCTCCAACTCGACCGCCCCTTCTTCCGGAGCCACTGTGACCTCTTCGAGTCGCGCTTCCTCAGGCTGCGAAGCCTCGGTGTGAGCTGCGGCGCTTTGGGGTGCTTTCTGCGCAACTTCCATGCGAAGGGCATCCAGCAGGGCACGGTCGTCAGTCAAGCCTTCGAGCTTCGCCAGGCCCGCGTGAGCCTGTTGCATCATGCCGTATTGCAGATAGAAATGAATCTCGGCCACGGTCGCCGCCACCGATTCCTCGGCTGAGGCGTGAACAACCGGCTCGTGGCTAGTGTCAGCACTGTCGGTCGCATTCACTTCGGCTGCGGAGTCTTCCCATTCTTCCGAGAGATCGATCTCGTCTCCGCTCTCGGCCTCAACCGACGCAGAAGGCGCGGACGAATGGGCCACAGCGTGTGCCACAGGTTCCTCTTCGTCGTGATCCCCGGTGTGCGCTCCAATTTCGGGCGCAACGACCGCAAATTCGGCGAAGCTATGGGCAGGAGCCGCCACGGGCGCAGGCGCGATTGAGGCGCTTAGGTGCTGTTCCACTGGCCCATCAACGGCCGCAGCTTTGGCAGCCAGCGCTCCCCGATCCTCATACTTCGACGCTAAATCGCCGTAGCGCGAACTCTCCTCGCCAAACCCGGCTTCGGCGTACACCGTTTGCAACGTGCGGCAGCACAAAGCCGCGTCCGCAAAGCGTCCCGTGCGCGTGTAAAGCGAAGCCAAACGCTGGTTGAGCTTGATGTGTCGAGGCGCGACAGGCAGGGCCGCTGCCAGCGGCCCCAAGGCCTTCTCCGGCATGTTGTAAGAGACAAAAAGCTCAGCGTCGGTGAGCGCCGCGCGAGCCGCACTGGTCACCTCTTCCGCGTGATGCTGATCGATGAACGGCGCAATCGCCTCCAGCTCATCCACCATCAGCGCGCCCTCTTCAGAAGTGATCTGGCCTGATCCACCAGTTGCCCCGATCTTGGCCACAACCTGCTGGTAGTTGCGGGCATGGAGGGCGTTCTGCGGTTCCATCGTCGCTAACTGCAAATACAGATCGCGCGCCTTTGTCAGATCGTCCTGCTGCACGCTGGCGTGGGCCAATAGTTCCAGAATTTCGCTAGTGTGGGTGGTGTCGCCCGCCTTTTGCAGCAGCCCGAGAATCGTCTCCAGGGCCCCGCGGTCCTCCCTCACGTGCCCAATAATCGCGTGCAGGCTCTCCAGTACCTTTGCGGAATCGGAGGATAGAAGCGCATCCGAGTGCCGCTGAAAGACGCGGAGGGCCTCGGTGTACTCACCACCACTCATCAACGCGTCGGCATAGTCGGCCAGAGGTTGCTTATCGTGATGCACCGTGTACAGCTTGTTCGCCAGCGTGCCCGCTTCTGGTAGCCGCTTCTCCTGCAGATAGCTCTTCAGCAGGTCCTGCAATCCCTCCGGATGCTGGTCAAGATCAGCCACCTTTTCCAGCAGTTGAATCGCGTCCTTAAACTCTCCCGCTTCAGCGGCATTGTGCCCGCGCAGGAGAAGGATGGAACTATTGGAGGGATCGATGGCCTGCATCTTTTGCAGGACTTCATCGGCAGCGTCGAGCTGCCCATTTTCGCGAAGCGTTTGCGAAGCCTCGCCGTAAATCTTGGAAGCGTCGGCCTTCTTGCCCAAGCGGAGATACACTTCCGCCAGACGCAGCTTCATGGCGACGTTCTCTGGATCCATTTCCAGAGTCTTCTGGAAAATGCGGATGGCTTTGTCCAGTTCACCAGACCGGAGAAATTCCTCCGCGACCTGCAAATACTGAGCCCGCGCGTCATTAAACAGGCCTTGCTGCGTGAACAATTCCGCCAGCTTCAGCGTGCCATCGAGCGATGGCTGTAGTTTCGAAATCTTCTTATATACGGCGATTGCTTTAACGGTGAAACCGTCCGAGGCGTATGCATCGCCCACCTGCTTGAAGTATTCAATCGCGCGGGCGTTGTCGCCAATGCGCGCGTAGAGATCGCCAATGGTATTCAGGACGGTCAAGTCCCGCGGGTCGGCCTTGAGAATCTTTTCATACTCCGCAATGGCATTCTGCAGCTTGCCCTGCTGGACGTACTTCTCGGCCGAAGAAAGCGCCTTTTGTTTGCTAAAGCCAAACCCGAAAACCATAGGATGCCGACTCCGATCTCGCGTTCCGTCCGCGCGCCTCCGCTGTTCTGGAAACAGTCCGCCTACGGTGCCTCCCTTTGCCGGTAAAAGAGTTACCCGTACCCACAGGACCGGCAGGATGGTCCGCGACAGGATCATTGTAAGGTGGCTACGGCAGAACCCAAGGTTACCGAAGGTTACCGCGGGGCAGTGAACGTTCGGTTGCTTCAGGGACTAAAGTCCGGAACACCCCGACGAGGGCCAGATCGGGCCCGGCAAAACCTTACATTTTCCGGTCAAAAGGTCGAAATACGAGGGAGATCGCTTCGATCTGGTCCGGCGTCTTCGGTTGCCACGCCGACCCAAGCTGCGTGCTCAGGAGCGCCGAAATAGCAGGTAACGAAAGATTTTTCGTCCGCTGGCGGAAGGCCTCCCATTCCCGCGCCACATCCTGTCGCTCTTCGGCCGAGGCATCTTCACAGAACTGCCGGGCGGCTTCGGCAGGCGAGTCATGGTCCTCCGGCCAATCTTCGTGCAGGTAGCCGCGCAGGAATCGTCTCAACGCGGGAAACGTACCGGCAGACACCGGCAACTTTACCTTGGCCGCATCGTCCTTCGTCGTTTTCTTGTCTGCCATCTAACGGCACTCCGGATACGACGTCAGCACGTAATATTCGCTCGAGCTCAGCCAGCGGAGAACGACTTTTGCGTTGGCACAAGGCTGCGAAGTGGAATTTCCTCGGTGGAGTGTGCGCCCGATAGGCCGGTCTCCACGGTAGTCGAGCACCAGATTGGGATGCCCGCCGGACCGAGCCAGCCATTGCTCAATGCGATACTGCCCGTCCTGCAGTGCGTTGCCCACGGCGAACTCCGCCGCTGCACGGTCGGTGTAGGTCGAGGACGCCGAAATCTCCTCTTGCGCCAAGCGCTCGCGCAGTTCATCGTCGCTTCGCCCAACGTGTTTCCGCAAGGTATGGCCGCCGGCCCGCTCGTCCGATGAAAGATCGTGGGCTGCGCCACGGAACTCCGGCTGCGCCGTCCCCTCTGTCTTAGGAGCAACTCCCCCAGAAGTTTCCTCCGCCGAAGGCGTCGTCCCAGTGTTGCGCGGACCGCATCCTGGCGAGATCAGGCAAGAAGCCGCCAGTGACCATGCGAGAATCCGTATCCCGAAGGCTTTGACGGGTCGTAACATAGCAAATCCGGCTCGCCCATTGTAAGGGAGCTTGCGCGATTGTAGCTTGTCGCGGAAAACAGGGCAGCCCTTGTGAGTCTCAGCCCCGGGCAGCCCAACGCCTCCCGGCGCTATAATTTTCCTGTCATGGATATCGCAACCAATCTTCGTAAAATCGCCCTCCTCATTCTGTTCACCGCCGCGACCTCTACTTTGGTCCGAGCCGCCAACAGTTACAATGTCGAGCTAAAAAACGCTAAAGGCGAGAGCGTGGGCAAGGCCACACTCCAACCCGCCGGCAAAGGCGTCAAGATCAAACTCAATCTCAAGAATCTGCCTCCAGGCGAGCACGCGATCCATATCCACCAGAATGCAAAGTGCGACTCGCCCGACTTCAAGTCCGCTGGCCCGCACTTCAACCCTGACGGCAAGAAGCATGGCCTCCAGAATCCCGATGGCGCGCACGCGGGCGACATGAACAATTTCACGGTCAACGATAAGGGGAAAGCCAAGTTTGTCATCGTCAACGAAAACGTGAGTTTGGCCGCTGGCACCCATTCTGTGTTCACCAACGGCGGAACCGCTCTGATGATCCACGCCAAAGCCGACGACCTGAAGAGTGACCCAGCCGGCAATGCGGGCGACCGGATGGCGTGCGGCGTTATCGACAGATCTGGCATCGTAACCCCGGATGAACCGTCGCAGTAGATTGCGTAGCGACACCCCTTCAATAGATCGCCGAATAGGCTTTTGTCGAAGAGTACCCTCGTGGGTCAGAGATTGTGCACTTTCGATAAATTTCCTGAATGTGGCCAATAAGCGCTTTCGATTGGCAGCGCTCCGGGCCCTCACGTATCCTTATCGTCGCTGTCGGAATCGGTGTGGTCGTGTGTCCCGGCCGAGATTAATTCATCCCAACTTCGAGGAGATCCATGTCGACCGAATTACGTGATTTTCTGATGCTCCCTTATCCCAAGCTGGAAGAGCTGAATCTGGAAGCCAAGGAGGAGCGCAAGGCGCGCGTGGCCGCCCACAAGGTTCAGGAAAAGCGCATCAAGTACCTCACAGACGAAAAGCGCATTAAGGCAGTCACTGTCCTCTTCAGCGACCTCGAAGGCCGCTTGCACATGCTCGACTATGACAAGAAATTTCTCATCAAGAGCTGGGACAACCTTACCTTCGACGGCTCCTCGATTCGCGGTTTCACCGCTCAGCGTGAGAGCGACCTCCGCCTCGGCATCGACTGGAGCGCCTTCTATTGGGCGCCAGCAGACTATTTCGGCTCCGGCAAGGTTCTGGTTTTCGGCGAAGTTATCGACAAGAATGGTTCCCCCTACAGCGCCGACATCCGCGGCGTGCTCAAAGGCATGGCCCAGGACCTACATAAGAAGGAAGGCTACACCCTCAACGCCGCCAATGAAATTGAAGGTTTTCTGTTCCTCGGCGCCGATGCCGAACGTCACTACCACGAAAACTACAAGTTCGAATATGTGAACACGGGTGGCTACTATCACTCACTGCCCGGCGACGTCCTGCGCACTTTCATCGACCGCACGGCCGAGGTGCAGCGCTCGATGGGATTCGAGAACGAAAAGGACCATCCTGAAGTCGCCCCGTCACAGTTTGAAATCAACTACGGCTACGGCGAAGTCGTGGCCGCCGCCGACCAGATTCAGCTCTATAAGCTGATCTGCCGCCAGGTCGCTACCAGCATGGGTTTGACTGCCTCGTTCTTGCCCAAGCCCGTTGTCGGTGTGAACGGAAACGGCATGCACACCAACGTCTCCATCAGCAAAGGCGGCAAGAACCTTTTCTGGGACGCGCGCGGCGAAGAAAAGCTCTCGGCCATGGGATGGGAGTTTGTCGACCGCATTCTGACGCATGCCAACGACATCTGTCTGATGCTCAACGCCAGCGTCAACTCCTATCGCCGGCTCGACCCGCATTTTGAAGCGCCCAATCAGATCAAGGCCTCGCCCACCGACCGCGGCTCGATGGTGCGCATTCCGATCGGCAATGAGAAATCCATGCGCGTGGAAGTGCGTTCGGTGGCCCCCGATGCGAACCCTTACATGGTCATGTATTCGGTCTTCAAGAGCGGATTGCACGGCAAGACGTCCAAAATCAAGAATCTGCGCCAGGCCGAGCGCTATCTGCCCGACAATATCTACACCGCCATCGAACATTTTCGCGGGGCGGACTAGACCACCAAAATGCTCGGGGAAGACGTCAAAGGCCGCTACGCCGATCTCAAACAGGCCTCGGCGGACCGCTGCTCGCGCCTGCTCGGCACCTTCGTGAAGGCCCCCGAAGTGCAGTACCACCACGAGGTCTATAACCAGTTTCTGTGGAACATGTTCTAAAACGGTACTTCGAATGAACAAAGGGTGCCCGACATCGGGCACCCTTTGTATTTGCAATCAAAGGCCAAACCTGAAACGCAGCGCGACGAAGCCGCAACCAAAACCAGGATCAAAACCTTGAAACGCAGAGGTAGCAGAGGAAGCAGAGGCTTTTTTGGGGGTATTGCCGCGAACTCAGCAGTAATCTCGCAGGCGACGAAAAGGGTTGGGCCAACGTTACAACCCCAAAAACCTCTGCTACCTCTGCGTTTCAAGATTTTGCTGTTAAAAAGATTTTAAATTTAAAATTTTAAATTTGAAATTTAAAGTCTTCGCTTTTGAATGTGTGTTCATTCATGGCAGCCCGCCGAATTGACTGTCCGGTCATTTTTTTATACTCTATAGTCATTCATGCAGCCCGAGCCAAAATCCAAAAAACAATTCGTCTCAGAGTTTCGCCGGTCTGAAATCATTACCGCCGCCCGGTCGGTGTTCGCGCAAAAGGGGTATTCGAACGCCACGGTGGACGAAATCGCTCTGGCGGCGGGGCTGGCCAAGGGGACAATCTACGTCTATTTCAGTTCCAAGGAAGAGATTTACACCGCGGCCATAGAGAATGACCTCGAAATACTGCGGCAGCGCACCCTGGGGAACATCGATGCGGCGGGAACTGTCCTCGAAAAGATCTCGGCCTACATCAACAGCCGCTTCGACTATTGCGAAGAGCGGCGGGACTTCTTTCGCATCACTTATTTTGAGCCGGCCGGGCCGCCTACTTCGCCTCTTTTGAGCAAAGTGCGCGCCCGCGAATGGCTGCGTGAACCGGTGGGCCGGCTGGCGCTGGCCCTGCAGTCGGATGCGAACTACCGCGGAATTCTTCCGTGGCAGGCCGAGGCGCTCGCCTCGATAACGCTGCGGCGCGCTCACCCCCGACGTGCTCATGACCGTCGTCGGGCCGTCCGCTGCACGTTGCGCATCTTGGCGCCGGCCGGCATCGGACCCTGCGGTAGTGGCGGCTTGCCACCGCCGAGGGCCTGCAGCCGCTTCTCCAGCGAGCTGACCTGTGTCTTGTCGAGGTTGCGAGGC